>Ga0209724_1003468_pt1 | contig 12851 bp, 11 predicted proteins | sample grotaG_FD_184143 | JGI IMG/M metagenome (GOLD analysis project Ga0209724, IMG submission 184143) | Glacier valley bacterial and archeal communities from Borup Fiord, Nunavut, Canada, to study Microbial Dark Matter (Phase II) -... | ecosystem: Environmental > Aquatic > Freshwater > Ice > Glacier ... | reverse complement strand
ATAGCATTAAATCTTTTGAAAAAAGACGACGCAAAAGTTGGAATCAAAAGTCGACGGAAAATGGCTGGTTGGAGTAACGATTACCTCTTGAAACTGATTCGCAATTAATTTAGATGCGTTTGCCCTGTAAATCTAATGAAGCGTAATAGGCAAATAGACTTAATGATACAGGAATAAATCACAAAAGCGCGAATTTGTTACTTTTGCAGCTATGGAAAATCAGGAACCCAAACATGTCCGTCGTGTGCGATACAAAGGAACACACCCTAAAGCCTTCCGTGAAAAATACAAAGAGCTGCAACCCGACCTTTACGCAGAGGATATCGCAAAGGTGATGGACCAGGGAAGGACACCGGCCGGTATGCACCGTTCTATTTGTGTTAACGAAATAATGGAGATTCTCAAAGTTACGCCCGGACAAATTGGCCTGGATGCGACGATGGGTTATGGTGGTCATAGTCATGAATTGCTTAAATTGCTGCAACCAGGAGGCCGCCTGTACGCGATTGATGTGGATCCTTTTGAATTGCCACGAACCCAGGAACGTCTTCAGGCTTTAGGATATGGCCCCGATGTTTTGGTGATTCAGAAACTGAATTTTTCGGATATCGACCGGCTTGTTGTTGAAACAGGGCCGCTTCATTTTGTACTCGCCGATCTGGGTGTCTCTTCGATGCAAATTGATAATCCGAAACGGGGATTTTCTTTTAAGGTGGAAGGGCCGTTGGATCTAAGGCTGAATCCCAAAAGCGGTAAACCTGCCTCCGCTCTTTTAAAGACGATTTCACAAGACAGACTCGAAGAAATATTGGTTGAAAATGCCGATGAACCCCATTTCGAACGCATCGCGAATGCGATAAAAACCCATCTCTCGAAAGGGATACTCATCGATACAACCACCCAGCTGCAAAAGATCATCGCTGAGGCTTTGGAGTTTCTCCCACTTCCCGATCGTAAAGATGACATTAAGAAATCGTGCCAGCGCTGCTTCCAGGCATTGCGGATTGCTGTGAATGATGAATTCGGGGCACTGGATAAATTTCTGGAGAAACTTCCCGATGCACTTATCTCCGGTGGCCGGGTAGCCATACTTTCATTCCATTCGGGAGAAGACCGTCGCGTCAAGAAATCTTTTCAACGATTCTTTCGGGAAGGTATTTACAGCGAAGTTGCTCCTGACCCAATCCGGCCATCAGCCCAGGAATGCAATACCAACCCGCGTGCCCGTTCGGCGAAATTGAGGTGGGCGGTAAAAGCATAAAGGATTCAATTTGGTAAAATTGCTGTCGACGAAGCACAGTTGGTCGGGTTTATACGACCAGGCTAGTTTGCGTGAAACTTTCATTTCCGCCGTTATAAACCATGCTTGCACGAATTGTACTTGCAATTGGCACTAAATCCCTTACGCTATATGTATTGAAGTTGCGCACCGTTTATTTTTGCGATTTGATATAATACCCTTTATCCAGTATATATTCTATATGCTTAAATCCTGCTTCTTTTAATTCAGATTCGACTTTTTCAATCGAATATTTGCAGAATTCTTTTGTGAATTTTTGCGTTTCAATTTCTTTCACGGGTGTCATAAAAATACTATACATCCCGCCTTCATTCAGCATTGAATATATCCTATCAAACACAACCTTCAAATCGCTCCAGAAATAGATAACATTCAAACAGAATATCTTGTCATACCTTTCATTAACAACATCAGCGGTTAACAAATCACCGTACTTCAGATTAACAATTCCCTCATCAATGAATTTTTTATTCCTTTTTGTTGCTTTAGAATACATTAATTCAGAGTAGTCGATTCCACTAATGGAGCAATCTTTATTAAGATTTGCGATTAAATGAATACCTAATCCTGGCCCATAGCCGATCTCAAATATTTTGTCGCCACTTTTAATGTCTAATTCTAATATTGTTTTTTCATAAAACTCTCTGTTCCTGATATCCATTATTTTAGCAACAATTCTTCCGAAAATTCCTGATGGTTTTCTTAATTGTTTTCCAAGTTCTTTAAACATAGCGATGTTTTATTAAATGGTGAACGACAGTCCTTAGTTACACTGGATGAGATTCTAATATCTGAGCCACCCACGCAATGCGGCGCTTCAAATATAATCTTTCCTGTCAACAAAGCACCGAAATCCTGCTTGGGTAGTTTGCTGGAATAATCTGAATTGTTGAATCCCCCTGGTAACTTATTTTCGTTGATGACCGTCTGTGGGGGCTTCCGGGCAACCGGGATTTCATGCAGGTTGTTGCCGACCACACATGAATTCTTATTTATTAGGCGACGATAGTATCTAAAGCTCATAATATATTGATATTGAATAATTTTATTGATCTGTCAACAGGATTGAACATTTCTCACAAAATAATGTTTGCTATCTATTGCAATAAGTCCGGAATTGCCTGAAATGGATGCAGCAATATCTTTCCGCCATGTATAATTTCATCCAAACTAAAAATAAGTAACAGTTATGAAAATTTTAAAAGACGACATTGAAGTCAAAATGGAGATTCCTGGTGCTATTATCCGTCAAAAAACTGATTTTGGCGATGCAACTGGTTTGGGTAAAATTAGTGGTGAGTATTTTAGTCTCTCCGCGGGTGTAGATACAACTCCTCTTTTTATGGGACTTGAAGGTAATTTATGTCAGTGCCCACATTGGGGATACCTTTTAAGTGGTCAACTTACGACCACCGATGCAGAAGGAATTGAGGAAACAGTTAATGCTAAAGAACTTTTCTACTGGCCTTCAGGTCATAATGTAAAGGTTAATGAAGATGCTGAAATTGTCATGTTTAGCCCTCAGAAGGAGCATACCCATGTAATTAATCATATGATCGAGAAGGTTAAAGGGTAACTACCTATCAAAACCTGAAGGTAGAAGATTTCCTTATGTTAGTAGGAGAACAAAAATGTTCTCCTACTTTTTTATATAAGCTATGAAGTTTATTAGAATTGTAAGTTTTAGAAAATCACAGGTACTGGTTTATCTGCGATTAGCTATTACAAATTAGTTATTTAGAGCCTGTTGAAAAAATCATTAATTATTGATATTTAATACAATAAATACTTATTGACGAAAAGATGTGCAAGGTTTTATTCTGTTATGTTGTGAAAAGCTTGCACTTCAAAAATTGGGAGCACCGAAAAATTATCCCGGAGGGATGAAATGTTTATAGAAAATGTATTGGACAACCAAATATACGACCCCACGGGGTCGTACATCATATTTTGAATCAGTTTCTATCCCGAAATTTCGGGATACGAATTCTCTAAGGTCTTCCAAATAAAATTTGAGTTTTTCAGCAAACCCTAATTATACAACTATTTAATTATCAACACCTCTTTTGTAATACGAAGGTACAGATAGTAGCTAGTGTTATTGTCATTCTACTATACTTAGTACAACACTACCCGTTTTTTGTCCGGATTCAACGTATTTATAGGCCTCTACAATTTGGTTCAACATATATTGTCTGTCAATTACAGGTTTGTATTCCCCTTTTTGAACAAGCTCTTTCAAAAATATTACATCCTGCTTTGTAATTGACGGAATTGGAAATAAAAGTTTTTTACTACCCCAAAGTGCTGTGGTAAGTGCAAAAAGTATATTCTCTCCATTTTTCCCTAATTCGGTTGAAATGTAAATGCCTTTTTCAGTTAGTAAAGGCTTGCATTGTCCAAATGAACTTTTACCTACAGCGTCGAAAATGAATTGAAATTTATTTCCCGTTTTTGTAAAATCCTGTTTTTGATAATCAATAACAGTATCTGCACCAAGCGTTTTTACCAGTTCTACATTTTTAGTATTACAAACAGCTGTAACCGCTGCTCCAAAATGTTTTAATAATTGTACAGCAGCAGAACCAATTGCACCTGAGGCTCCATACACTAAAACATTTTGCCCACGTTCAATCTTTGCTGCTCTAATGTCCACCAGGGCATAATGGGCTCCTTCTGTAAGAGCAGCCGCACGATTAAAGCTTAAGTTATCAGGTATACTTGTAACGGCATCCGTTTCTGCAATTGCCAAATACTCCGCATGGCCTCCGAAAGTTTTGTCATTATAACCAAAAACTTTATCACCTTTCGTGAATGTTGTTACACGCTTCCCGATTTCTTCAATTACACCTGCAAACTCACAACCTAATATTTGGCAATTGGGTCGTAAAAGTCCACTCCAAAATCGTGAAATAAAATATTCGGCACTTCGGAAACCAGCGTCAGTTCGGTTTACCGTAGATGCATAAACCTTAATCAATACTTCGTTATCTTTTGGTATGGGTTTAGTAACCTCCGTTAACTTGGCAACTTCCGGTGGGCCATATTTTTTATATACAATTGCTTTCATTTTCAAAATATTAAAGTCTGATGATGTCGTACACTTGCCTCAAAATTTCAGCAGTTACATGCAGGGCGGATTTAACTGATAAACTTCCTGCGAAGAACAGCATCTCAAAAATAATAATTTCCTTTCAACAAAGCCCCGATCCTTCGGGGAAACCCTATTTGCTTGTTAGCTTGCTGATATGTATTGTACTTTATTCGATTGAGTTTATATTTTCTGTTAATTCATAAATTTCGCCTGTCTCATGTAACCAAACAAAAATATTGTCAGTTAATTTAAACGGAGCATTTTTGATTTCTCCACCATTCTCTGTTGTCATTTTGGTCTAATACTTGTCAGGGAAACTAAGTCCTAATTCATTTTCTAATTCTTCGATAAATTTCTTGTCAAGTGGAAAAGGCATATCGTTAGTTTTAATGAATCTCACCGCCGCAAGCGGACGTGGTATCTTGATGGACTAATTTTTACTTTCGCCGCAAGCGGCGGGGAATTTACCCAAAAGAGATTAAAGGCTGCGACCGGTTGGTCGGTTAATACACTGATCCGGGAAATCAAGGTGAGGGAGGCTACACTTTTGCTTAAAAACTCGGAGATGAACATTTCGGAAATTGCATATAATCTTGGTTTTTCTGATCCGTTGTATTTCAGTAAATACTTTAAAAAGGAGATCGGCGTTGCACCATTACAATATCGGAAAGAAAATCAATAAGTTAGACCGAGATAAAAGTTAAGAAGAAAATATCGAATTACCCGACCAACATTCCAATGAACTTCAGAAGAATACTGGCCGGGACTGAATTATCCAAGTACTCATTAAATGTTCAGTATTCCAAAGCCACCACAGTAATGTTAGGATCTACAGGAGTATTCGGTAACCAGATGGTAATTCCATTTTTGGGATAAGGAATAAAATCGAGCAATTGTCCAGCTTCGAGCAAATAGGCTTTCATTGGTAACTGATCTATTTCTTTTACAACCAGTTCTCTGTTTTCAGGCCAATTGACGATATTGAGATACAACCGATTCTTTTCTCTCCCAGCTTTTTATGTGTGATAAATCCCCAGTTATCATTTTTAGCCTAGCTTGGTCCAGAACCATACACTGCATCTCCGTTGACATACAGCCAGGCTCCAATTTCACGCAGTCGGCGTACACTGGCTTTCGGAAAAGTGCCGTCAGCCATGGGGCCGATGTTTAACTGAAAATTCCCGTATCTCGATACATTTCAAACCAGTTTCGAGATCAACGATTTTGAAGTTTCCCAATGATAATAGTGTTGGTGATATCCCCACGAATAGTTCATTGTTCCGGAAGTTTCCCAAGGTTGATTGTTGATTAGTAACCAACAACATTGTAACAACTGGACTATCAGGTAAAGTCGGAAACCTCGTTTTCAGGAGGAGGGGTAAAAAAACTACTGCTGATGTCCAATTCCCACGAAAAGGGCCATTAAGCGAAAAGCAGATAGAGGCTAAAATTGATTTCAGAGATGCAGTAGCGCGTGCAAAAAAGGCGTTAAGCATCGATTCAGAACGTGAGTAGTTTGAAAAGCTCGCAAAAAAAGAGGGAAAAGAGAGTGCATACAATGCGGCGGTGTCCTATTATTTTAAACTGATTCATAAATAGCGATATCTAAAGCTTTGAAAAGAAGTTAATCTTGCCCAAACAGCTACCAAATTCCAATTGATTCCCAATATTCCACGTCACTATCTTATTAAAGTGATTTGATAAAACCTTCGATATTTACAAAACGTTTAAGTTTTATATTTGTACTTTTATGTTTTATCATTCTGACAATATCCTGAAATGACGAAGAAGCATCAAACCGACACCATTAACTGGAATACAATACTGAAATTAAAGAACTTACTGCAAATATTTGTGGGCAGCGGTTTGGCTGTTTTCGCAATGAAAGGATTTATGATACCTAACCAATTTTTGGATGGTGGCGTAACCGGGATCTCTTTATTGCTTCATGAAATCACACACATCAACATCAGCATTTTCGTGATCGTTTTTAACCTGCCATTTATATATCTTGGCTATCAAAAAATCGGGAAAACCTTTGCTGTTCAGACGACACTTGCCATCGTTTTACTCGCAATCGGGCTGTTGTATATGAATATTCAACCTGTTACAACCGATAAGCTGTTAATTGCCATTTTCGGCGGTATCCTGATTGGTGCCGGGGTCGGGCTTGTGATCAGGAGTGGCGGTGTAATTGACGGAGCCGAAGTAATTGCGGTATTTACCAAAAGAAGAACAGGTTTTTCGAACAGCGAAATCATCATGCTTCTCAATGCGTGCATCTTTTCTGTTGCCGCCATTTATCTTGGGTTAGAAACTGCCATGTATTCGTTAATTACCTATTATGCGGCAACCAGGGCAACAGATTATATTGTGGATGGAATCGAACAATATACGGCAATCAATATCATTTCAGCCCAGCACGACAAGGTTAAAGATTTCATCGTAAACGAATTAGGAAAAGGAATTACTGTTTATAAAGGAGAAAGGGGATACCTGCCCGGAAGTTTCAATATTAAAACCGATTGCGAAATCATTGTAACCATTGTAACCCGACTGGAAATAAACCAGATCCAGGAAGCAGTTTTGGCAATAGACCCCAAGGCGTTTATCTATATTCAGAGCATCAATGAAGCAACTGGTGGAATCCTAAAATCAAAAGGACATGCAAAGTAAACTGTCAATAAAAGACTTTGTAATCAGCTTATTGAAAACGAAGCTTTCGGAATACTATTATTATCACAATCATGAACATACACTCTATGTGACAGATAAAGCCATCGAAATTGGCAGGTACGAAGCATGTTCAGAATTAGAAATTGAACTATTAAACGTGGCTGCCTTATGGCACGATACCGGCTATATCACGATTTATAACAATCACGAAGAAGAAAGCTGCCTGCTGGCCCGGCAATATTTACCCGAATATGGTTATTCTGCCCATGATATCGACGAGGTGTGCGGCATGATTATGGCTACAAAAATGCCCCAGTCACCAAAGACAAAACTGGAAGAAATCCTTGCTGACGCCGATCTTGAATACCTTGGAACTTCCGGTTTTGAAATAAAGGCTGATCGCCTTTTTAAGGAGCTTCAACAGATAAATACATCATTAACCAAAGAAAAATGGAGGTTGATGCAGATTTCGTTTCTTCAGAATCATCGTTATTTTACCCGATTCTGTAAAGAGAACAAGGAAAGCGTTAAGCAAATGAATTTAAGCAAATTGACAAATCAATATTGAATTATTATTTTGATTTTCAAAAACATCTATAAAAATAAAATTAATTCTCATGTCACTTTCTGTCGCGCCACTGGTTATTAGTTTAGTTATTGCGGATCGTATCCGAAGATATGTAAAGGTAAACAAGCTCCCACTATGGGAAAAACCTCTTAAATACATCCTGTTTTTCTCTGTTTTCCTTTTTGCAACAGAAGCAGTTCTTTCTTCCTTTGAGGTCACAAAATGGATTTGGCATCTGTACCTGATTGCACTGATTATATTTTCATTACAGCAGAAGGAATTCCGTGTACTGCGCATGTTTATTGTTGCATTCGTGCCCTATGAAATTGTGTCCTTGTTTAGTGATCTGTCGGAAGTAATTAGTGTCGATTTTTTCAATACGAATGAATCTTATTTGAAAAATGCCACATCACTGACCTATATCTGGATGGCTGCCATTCTATTCAGCCAAAACAGACAATATAAGACAGCAGAGAAAGAACGAATTAAAAGACAGCAGGAAGATGAGCTCAACAGGGCAATAGCCATCCGGAAAGTAGAACTGGAAGGTTTAGTCGCCGAACGCACCGCTGAACTGACAGAACAGAAAGAGGAATTAGAACATGCACTTCATGAATTGCGCACTACCCAATCGCAGCTTATCCAGTCCGAAAAGATGGCATCTCTCGGCGAACTCACAGCAGGAATTGCCCACGAAATTCAGAACCCCTTAAACTTCGTGAATAATTTCTCGGAAGTAAATGCCGAGTTAATCGAAGAGATGAAGCAGGAAATTGACAAAGGGAATATGGAGGAAGTAAAAGCGATCGCGAATGATATCGCTATGAATGAACAAAAGATCACGCAACATGGGAAACGTGCCGACGCGATTGTAAAGGGGATGCTACAACATAGTCGTACAAGCAGCGGCATAAAAGAGCCGACGAACATTAATGCGTTGGCTGATGAATACTTACGGCTGGCTTACCATGGATTGCGGGCAAAGGACAAATCATTCAATGCAACAATGAAGACCGGCTTTGACGAAACGATCGGAATGATCAGTATTATTCCGCAGGATATAGGAAGGGTAATACTCAATTTAATCACCAATGCATTTTATGCGGTAACTGAGAAAAAACAACAGCAACCTGCCGGTTATGAACCAACCGTTTCAGTCTTCACAAAAAAAACCGGAAACAACATTCTGGTTACAGTAAAAGACAATGGCAACGGCATACCGAAAGCAGCACTGGATAAGATATTTCAGCCATTCTTTACCACAAAACCCAGTGGACAGGGGACAGGTTTAGGTTTAAGTATGAGTTACGAAATTATCACCAAAGCTCATGGCGGAGAACTGAAAGTGGAATCGAATGAAGGCGCTGAGTTCACAATTATTCTGCCAGTTTAAAACTAACCATTATCATATGAAAATATTAGTAGTTGATGACGAAAGAGATATTCAAACACTGTTTGAACAGCGTTTCAGGAAAGAAATCAGGGAAAAGCTCATAGAGTTCGTATTTGCTTTTTCAGGCGAAGAGGCACTGATTTATCTTGAAAAGAATCAACATGAAGTTGTTATGATACTTTCCGACATCAATATGCCTGGTATGAGCGGGCTGGAGTTACTTCGGCAGATCAAGCAAATGTACCTGAAACCGCCGCCTATTGTAATGATGATAACGGCTTATGGTGATGCCGAGAATTTTAATACAGCCAAACGGTTGGGGGCAGACGACTTTCTAACCAAACCGGTTGATTTCAATTTGTTAAAAGAAAAATTTAAAATATAAGTTCATGGCAAAGATATTAGTAGCCGATGATGAGGTAGATCTCGAAATGCTCATCAAACAGAAATTCCGACAGAAAATTCGGCAACAGGAATATGAATTCATATTTGCCGTAAACGGAAATGATGCATTGGCTAAAATTCAACTACATCCTGATGTTGACATCGTTTTGAGCGATATCAATATGCCCGAAATGGATGGTTTAACCTTGCTTAGCCGTTTGAGTGAATCGAGCCCATTGATAAAATCGGTGATTGTATCGGCTTACGGAGACATGGAGAATATCCGTACGGCTATGAACCGTGGCGCTTTCGACTTTATCACTAAGCCGATCAATTTTGAGGATCTGTCGGTGACGATGGAAAAAACGATCAGGCATGTGGCACAAATCAAGGAGACGCTCAAAGCAATCCGCGAAAATAGCATCCTGAAAATGTATGTCGATGAAGCGGTGCTCAATTTCATGGGTGGCCGTGAATTTGAATCTTCGTTAATGGCGAATGAATTAGTCGAAGCTTCGATCGTCTTTATTGACATTTGTAGTTTTACGTCTATCAGCGAGAATGAATCACCCGACACCGTTGTGAAATTACTAAACAGCTATTTTGAAGTAATGGTGAAAGAGATCATTGCACAGGGTGGCTACATTGATAAATTCATTGGTGATGCGATTATGGCGGTGTTCCGCGGCGACTATCACCTCGACAGGGCGATTGATGCCAGCCTTGCTGTAAGATTGAAAATAGATAGTTTACCTCCTTTAAATAAAACCATAACCTTTATTCCAAAAGTTTCCATTGGTATCAACAGCGGCGAAATGATTTCCGGTAATATTGGTTCTGCCAGCTTGCGACGACTTGATTACACTGTGATTGGCGATACAGTGAACACTGCACAACGATTGCAAGCTGCAGCAACTCCCGGCCAGATTTTAATCAGCAGCGGCTCCTACGAAAAAGTGAAAGAATCCTTTAATTGCAGTAAAGTGGGTGAGGTAAGTCTGAAGCACAAAGCAGATAAGGTTGTTATCTATGAAGTTTTAGATTAGTGTCAACTGATTTCATAAAGGTGATTTCAGAAAATACCTCAGCCTGATATTCACACCGATTGATTGTACAGATGCTTTGCTGCTACCGCCCATCAAGCTGTTAATCTGATTCGATTCTGATGAAAGCTGGAATTTGTCGGGTGAAGGATAGTTGGAGATATTCGAAAGCGATTTGCTGTAAAAGGCAGCAATTCCAAACTGAATATTCTTCTGAATAAGGAAATCGAATCCTGCAGATATTAAAGCATTAATATGAAGGGATTTTATTTCCAATGATCCATCTGTCACACTATTGACATTGCTCGGAAAACCATAGGCAGGAAGATTTTGCAAAAGGACATTGTAGGCAGGATAATATCCTTTATAAGTGAAGGTGCCGCTACTCGTGTATTTTTTAATGACAGGAATCGCAAAACCGATACCCGGCTGCAGGAAGAAACCCATTTTTTTGCTCAATGGCAAACGAATATCAAGACATATGGGAAGACTTACAAAACCAACTTTTTGTATCTCCTTAATGTCAATTCCCGAAACCTGCCGCTCATAGGCTTCATTCTCTGAATCAATGGTATTAAACTTATTCTGATAGGTCCCCAGTTCAAGTTGACTTTTGTAAGAAGAAAAACCGATTCCGGAGGATATGCCAATTGACTTTGTAAAAAAGTATCCAATCTCCAACGATCCCCCAAATGAATTCTGTGAGTTCGAAACAAGATTCGCAACTGTTAGTATTCCTTCATTCGAAATGGTGGATTGTGATGGTCCGAAACTTAGACCGACGAACAATCCCGGTTTGACTATAGTACTATCGGCTTCCTGAGAATAGCCATCATATTGAGAGCCGGTCAGCAGAAGTGCTAAAAACAATATTTGCGAGTTCGATATAAATCTAAATTTCATTCTAATCGTATTTTGCACTATATGACATTTATTTTTTAACGACAAGTTTTGTGGTGTACAAATCCTTTCTGTTTAGCACCACCTGAACTACATAGATTCCAGCATCCAAATTACTGACGGGTATCTCTTTGGTTAATTCATAGTTCGCATATGCTGCCTGTAGTTCCATCACCTTTATCCCGGCTGAATTTAATATGCTGATAATTGCACTACCCTCGCCCGCTTCATTTAGCTTAAGTGCAAAACTTACAGCCGCAGGATTTGGATAAAGAACCAGCGATTTTGTACCGGAAATTGAAATGGCATTTGACGGATTCTTACATCCATTCAGGTCGATTGTTTCTACCTTGTAGATGCCAGCTAATTTTTCCGTTGAATAATATTGCCCGTTTGCACTTGTAATGGATGATCCGCCCTTAAACCATTGGTAACTTGCAATTGAATCTCCCAGATTAGAACATATCAATACATCGCCCCATTTAGCTTTGATCACAGGGACGACTCCCGTTTTTACAGTTTCTGTTGCCTGATTGCTGAACGCACTTTCAGGTCCGTCATCATTCACCGCTGTTACACGGAAGAAATAGGTCTGACCATGACTCAATCCGGAAATAACCTTTGAAGTATCGGAAGCGCTTGATGTTGAATCTATTTTAACCGTTGGATTACCCGTATTTCCAACATAAATACGGTAGCGTACAACATACGGATCGACGTTTTTGCGCCATTTAATCGTCATAAGATTATTGCACGACACGGCCGTTAAACCTACCGGTGTTGAAGGAATATTGGATAATGTTGTTGCAAGGATTATATTAGAACTGCCACCTGACCCTCCAAGGTTGTATGCCCTTAAACGATAGTAATACAGTGTTCTGGTTTTTAATCCCGTAACTTTAATTGTTAATACATTTCCAATATCTAAATCATTATATCCGGATATTAATGTCGTAAATCCGATATTCTCAGAAACATCCAATCGGTAGCCTGTAGCAGTGGCAGAAGTATTCCAATTGGCATAAAAGCTTGTTTGAATTATACTTGTTGCAGGAATAGAAACAGGAGCTAAAGGTGGAGTTGGTATTGTTGGTGCAGTAAATGTTACTGTTTTGTTGATACTATTCTCTGTTATATTAGTTATTGGCATTCCTGTATTAGAGCCACTCCAGGCATGTGAGTTTGGTGTTGATGTATCGGTAAAAAATGTTTTATTTCCGGTTCCCGGGAAAGGTAAACCACTGTTGTTAATATCGCCATAAACTGCTGGTGGATTTCCTGTTGCATTTGCACAGACAGGATACAATCCCTGATGATTACCCGTATTAATATCATTTCCTGCCGTACTGATATAATTCCCGTCCACATGATAAATGATCATTCCATGCCCGGGAATATAACGATCGAAATTTTGCTTTTGCCTGTTTTCGATCAGAAAGAACTCATTTGGTGTCAACGTGTTTATCCGGTAAAAACTATTACTATTCAGCGCT
>Ga0209724_1003465_pt1 | contig 12868 bp, 10 predicted proteins | sample grotaG_FD_184143 | JGI IMG/M metagenome (GOLD analysis project Ga0209724, IMG submission 184143) | Glacier valley bacterial and archeal communities from Borup Fiord, Nunavut, Canada, to study Microbial Dark Matter (Phase II) -... | ecosystem: Environmental > Aquatic > Freshwater > Ice > Glacier ... | reverse complement strand
TGCGTCAGACCCGAGTGGTAGTACTCGTCGTAACTCGCGTAGCCTACTGCCTGCGCCGCGATATCGGCCGGATCAGTTGCCGTCGCATCCCAGTACACAGCCAACTAAGGTTAGTCGACCCACAAGCGATGTCGCGTTAGTGCTCGCGCTCCCGACAGGAACTGACTCCTGGTCGGCCGTTGCGGCAAGCTACGGCGACATTCTGATCGGGCTCGAGAGCAGTCGATCTGATCTGATCGCTTCGATGGCACGCAACGAACCGGTTTCGCGCCATCGCTCCTTCGTGAGGTCGCTTTGATGTGGGCAAACAGCCGAAGTGCGCGTCCGTCTTTCTCAATCTCGGCCAGCCCTCTTGAGTTCGTTTCGTGATCACGTGCAGGCAATCGACGAGCACGGGATTGTTGTCGTCGGGATGCGCCCACGACCACGCGATGGTTCAGGTAGTCGGCGAACGCCGCCGCCGTCAATCAGTTCGCGGTGTACTGCACTGCGACGACCTGCCATACGCCACTCGCCGTTGGTGTGCCGATCACCAGCGCCGACATTCGGGTCGGCACCTTTTTTTTGGGCTTTTGCCAATCGATCGGAATGATCGCGAACGCCCAGTCTTTGCCGGCGACGGCGCGGGGCCTTCCACCGAGCGCGAACGGTAACGCCTTCCATTTCGCCAAGAGCGCGTGGCTGGCTGCTGCATCCCAGCCGACTTCGCCCTCGTCCGTTCCGAACACCGTAGCGTTCGGACCGAGAGCGGTGTCGAGCTTTGCGATGTCAATTGCGAGCGGCGTCAGCGGCCCGGCCGCTGTCGTGCTCGCATCGTCGATCGGGCTTGGGTCGGCCCGCAGGCTTGGAGCGGTGATTTCCGCAAACGCACCGGCGACAACTTTCCAGTTTGCATCCGCCGTCGCGAGCTCCGTCACGCGAATCGTCGTATTCGTCGTATTGGCCGCTGCTTCGAGCGAGTCAGCCACGAGGTTGACCTCGGCCGACCACCACACCGCTGACGCACTGGAGCCTGCGACGAGCTTCGTGACGGTAGCGGTCTTCAACGTGTCGTGCGGTGAGAGCTGGGCGATCGCAGCGGGAAGCCCGGTGGTCTCACCGTGAGCCAATCGAGGCGTGGGAACGAGGACCACTGCATCCTTCGCGAACGTGTCGACGAGCGCGGCCTCTTTCGCATTCTTCAGTGCACCGAGCTGCGCGTTCATGATCGCCGTTGCCCGTTCGACGTTCTTGTCAGAGGCAGGAGCCGCCGATCCCGACGCGGATCCAGCTCCCTTTGTCGAAGGCGACGCGCTTCCAGATCCAGCTTCGGCGGCTGGCTTATGACACCCGAGCACCACGACACTCGCGACGATCGCTCGCACCCACATGCGAACAACTCTACTTGATCTTCTTCGGCTGTTTCGCTTCCTTCGCCAACTTCGCCTTGCGATCCTGCTGCGCGTCGTAGCCGGCCTGGTAGACGGTGTGGCCGATCGTGTCGTTGCGCGTGTCGAAGTGCATGAAGTCGCCGTTCTGTCCGGGGCTCATCTCCGTACCGCCCCAGTTGAGACCGGCCGCATCGCGCAACGCGACGATGAGCTCCTTCGATTCGGTCATCGTCTCGTGGAACTGACGCTCACCCGTTTTCGCGTCGTGGAACACCTTCTTGGCGGGGTGAAACCATTTCTCGATCAGGTTTGGAATCCCTTTTTCTCCGGAGCCATCTTGGTATGGTGGGTTGCCGGCGAGCAGCGCCGCCTTGATCTCGTCGTCGGTTTTTTCGCTTAACTCCACGGTGCTCGCGAATGACTTCGAGGATGCGAGCATGTGCTCGTGCAGCTCTTCGCTCGACATTTGCTGGCCTTCCTTCAACAGGCTGTCGAGGTCGAGCGCATCGCCACCGAACCCGAGGCGATGTCCAAGCTCGAATCCGGTTTGGTAGAACCAGGTCATCCAGTCGCCCGCGGCACCGTCGCCCTTCGGCATCGTGTACGGGTTCACACCGGGATCGATGTCCATCGCCATTCCCATGGTGTGCATGTGCGACTTCGGATCTTTGGCATCGTGCGCGGCCTTGCCGGTCGAATAGGCAGCGCCTGCTCGCTTGCTCCACCCTGTTTTCTTGATCGCGTTCGCTGCGGACCCGAAACGCTGGACGAGATACGCCTCGGCGGCGGCGATTCGCGATGCGAGCAACGGATGGGCGGTTCCGTCAGAGTGTCCTTGGACGAGACTCACACCCAGAAACGTCATGTCGCGAAGCGTCCCCTTATATGTGTCGTAGTCCGGGTACCCGATCGACTGCGCCGCGATGTCCGCGGGATCGGTCTTGGCGAGATCGGCCTCGTCGTGACCGAGCGCATCGACCTCCTCACGAAACGGCTCGCCTTCAACGCCGAGCCTCGCGGCGAACGCGACGAGGAACGTCCGACTGGTGATCTTCTTCGCGTCGAGATTCTCACCGGTAACGTCCCGCATCGCGCGTAGCGTCTCGGTGTTGAAGGCACCCGTCGCGTCGCCGACCTGCAGCTTCTGTTGCATCTGGATCAGCCACGTTGGATCGAATTGCTGCTTGAACGCGCGGATGTCACTCAACACCTTGCCTTCGCCCTTTTGGTGAACCTCAACTCGCGTGTGTGCGATCGTCTCGAATGTCTCAGCCCCTTGATGAACGATCGCGTGTGGCGTCGCAGTGGGCACGACTTCCGCCGGCGATGGAGTTGTTGGTTGCGTCGTCGGTGCAACGGTATCGGCGCGCGCGGTCGCCGGTGCCGAGATCGGCGGCGCTGAGATCGGCGCGACCGGCGTGGGCTTCTCCGCCGCCTGTGCCGGTGTTTGTGTTTCGGAATGTGCGGCCGGATCGGGCGTCGGTGCACTTCCATTCAGCTCGACCCACTGACTCCACACGTACCCGGTCTGCTGGCCGTGTGGAATCTCCAGCCACGGCCCTTGTTTCGCCACGGGCTCGATCGGCGTCCCGCGATCGAGTTGAGCGATCACGTTATCGTCGGCTTTCAACGGCACACTTCGCACGTTGAGCTGCGACGCCGTGACTTTGCCGGTGTCAAGGCCGGCTTTCTTTTGCGCGGCTTGCGTTTGCTGCACAGCGCTATTACCGAAGTGCGTGGCGATCGTCGCCATGATCTGCGCCGCCTGCTGAGGCAACGTTTGGATCAGAGAAGCGAGTGCATCTGCATTGGGCCCGGTCGCGAGCACGCGAGCTTGAACGTGAGTTTATTGCTGTCCTCCGCCCGTCGGCGTCTGCTCAACATGCTCGACGTTGCGATTCGCGCTCTCCTTCTCGCCCTGTCCACCCATTGGAAGAATATACGCTCTCTGTGCTCTGCTGGTCCAACCGGATTTGCGAACGCTGTAGCTTCGATCGTCCGCAGCGATTGAAGGCTCGGAGTGGAGCGATATGCGGCACCCGTCGGGAAAGAGATCGACGAAACCGAGGAAGTCGTGCTCGCTCGACGAGGAATCGATCCAGCGCGGTCATCGACCGGCTTCGCGAAGTACTCGTCAACGTCCTCTCACAAGAAACCCGTCGAGCTCGGACGGTGTCGACACGCTGATCACGTCGTTCGCCGGTGACGTCGCGTAGTCTGCGCGCCAAGCCGATCCCCGCACGCTTCATTTCCCAGTGAAACGGAGACGAGCGAACGGGTGCTTCGGATCAGCGGGCACTGGAGGAACTGTTACCGAGTTGCCTGGCGATCGTCTGGATGGCGGGGTGCACGTCGGGGCCCTCAGTTTCGTGCGATCGGTCGCTGCTGTATCGCGATAGCGGGTTCACCCTGTCGTCGCCGGCGGGCACCACGTTCAGACCCACGGTGATCTTCACGGATCCCGATGGCCAGCGTCCGGACGAGTGTCACTACGCGCGCAACCAGGGCGACGAGGTCTGCACCGAGGAGGGCGGCTGGGTAGATCTGAATCCCGGCGAGAAGGACGGCACCCTGTCGGTGACACCGCACAGTCACGCGTGTGGTGGCTTCGCCACCGAGAGCACCTACTCGCTGATGTACTCGTTCACGAAGATTCCGGGCATCCTGTGGATCGAGCACTGGAGCGACAACCAGTAGACCGCGGCGTGACGTCGGTGACCGAGCCGCGTACATCGACCGCGATCTCGCAGCACGCCTCGAGCATGTCGCGCAGCTGCGCGCGACCGCGCTGAACGCGGGACCTCATGCCCGACACCGAGATCCCGACCAGCTCCGCCGCCGCGCGGATCGTCATGCTCTCGAGTTCGACGAGCGTGATCGCTTCGCGGTAGGGCGATCCGAGCCGCGCGACGAACAGCGTGAGGCATGCGGCGAGCGCGTGTGCCGCCGGGCGCTCGTCCGCCTCGGCGAGCGCCGGCTCGTCGACCGGGTGGCGAGCGCGATCGCGCGCGCGCTCGATGATCGACGTCCGTGCGATCTGGAACATCCAGCCGGTGAACTCGACGGGTTGCGTACGGAAATTGCGCGGCTGACTGGCTTGATCAAGGAACGCCAGGAGATCGCGATGAAGGTAACCGTTCAGGGGTCTGAGAAGCTGGATTATCTCGATCGGTTAGGAGTTCGTCGAAACGGACGATCGCACCGCGAGTAAAAACGTGATCTACGTTGGGCGTTGGACGCGCAGCAACAGATCGCCGACCTCGAGGCCGCGCTCGTCGCCAGGGACGCAGAGATCGCGGCACTGATCACGCAGGTGGTGGCGCTGACCAGGCAGGTCGCCGCGCTCACGGAGAAGTTGGGACAGAATTCGCGCAACTCGCACCTGCCACCGTCGACCGATCCGCCCGGCAGCGGGGGCAAACCCGGCGGTGGCAAGCCCCGGTCGAGGGGTGAGCGGAAGCGCGGGGGCCAGCGCGGTCATCGGGGTGCTCGCCGCGAGCTGGTGCCCGAAGCGCAGGTCAACGACATCGTCGACCTCTATCCCGCCGAATGTGAAAACTGCTGGGCGGCGTTGCCCGAGGTGGCCGACCCGCACGCGAAGCGGGGCCAGCTGATCGAGGTGCCGCCGATCCAACCGCACACGACGGAGTGGCGACGGCACGCGGTGACATGCCTGTGCGGGCACAAGACGCCCGCCGCCTACGACGACACGATCCCGACGTCCCCCTTCGGCCCTCGGTTGATGGGGATGGTCGCGCTGCTCACGGGCGTCTACCACGTGAGCCGGCGCAGGGCGGCTACGTTGCTGTCAGACCTGGTGGGGGTTCCGATCTCGCTCGGTGCCATCAGCGCGGTCGAGGCGCGGGTGTCCGAGGCCGTCAAACCTGCCGTCGACGAAGCGTGGACACGTGTCGAAGGTGCCGCGGTGAAGCACACCGACGGCACGAGCTGGCTCAAGGCCGGCACGTTGCTGGCGTTGTGGACGATCGCGTCGACGGCCGCGACCGTGTTCAAGATCGTCACCGACGGCTCGCGGGCGACGCTCCAACCGCTTTACGGCGCGCTGCGGGGCATCCTCGTGAGCGATCGCGCCAAGACCCTCGGGTTCTGGGCGATGGAGCGCCGGCAGATCTGTTGGGCGCACCTGCTGCGCAAGTTCGTCTCGTTCGCCGAGCGCGATGGACCGAGCAGCACGTTCGGGCGCGACTTGCTGAACTACACCAGCATCCTGTTCGAGTACTGGCATGACTACAAGGCCGGGAAGCTCGACCCGGCGACCTTCCGCGCGTGGATGGCGCCGGTGCGTGCGCAGGTGGAAGAGGTGCTCGCGCGCGCCGTCGCTGCGAACCTCGCCCAGGTCTCGGGCTCGTGCGCCGACATGCTTGCGCACAAGCTCGCGCTGTGGACGTTCGTCGACCGCGACGGCGTCGAGCCGACGAATAACCATGCAGAGCGCGAGTTGCGCGCGTTCGTCCTGTGGCGCAAGCGCAGCTTCGGCGCACAGAGCGACCGCGGCAACCTGTTCGCCGAGCGGCTGATGACCGTCGCCCACACCGCGCGCAAGCAGGGCCAAGATGTTCTGGTGTTCCTGACCGGCTGCTGCGAAGCGCAGGCCGCTGGCACCCGCGGCCCGTCGTTGTTCGCCGCCGCGTAGCCCCCGCGCAGCATCACGCGGCGGCGGGCGCATGCGCCGCCTTCGTCATCGGGAAGTAGCGCGTGAATCGCCGCTGTCCGACGGCACGCACACGTCCGGCGCGCTTGAGCAACGCGACCGCTACTTGCAGGGCGCGCGGCGATGCCCCAACCCGCGGCGCCAACGTCGCCATCATCTCGCCTGGGGCTTGGCACAACGCCGCGTAAAACTGCTCCGCCAGCGCCGCGACCTCCTCGACACGTCGGCGCGCTGCCGGCTTCGCCCTCGTTCTTGCGCTCACGCCCTTCGCAGGTTGTGGGTGGGGACCCGCGGCGGAGTTCGCCGCCGCGAACGCGCGCGTCACCGCTGCGGCCGCCGCGATCCGAATCACCGTGATGTGCTCCCGCACCAGCCGCTCGATCTGCTCTGCCAGTTCTTGGTGTGTCGTCATCACCTTCACGTCGCACGGCGACGATCAACCGCTCAACACCACCCCTGAACGGTTACGATCGGATCGATCAGAATCGCATCCCCGAGGTTCACCACTCCGAGACGGCCGCTGACATTATCGATCGGGTGGTCCGATCTTGGGTACGCTCGGCGTCTGTCGACGCTGGTATGGTGCAGACATGACTGATCGTGCCCGCAAGGTGCTTCATGACGCCTTGGAGCTGCCGCTCCCCGAGCGCGCGGAGCTTGCGGCCGACTTGCTCGCGAGCCTTGACGGCGAGCCCGAGGCGGACGTCGAAGCGGCATGGGCGAGCGAGATCGAACGACGGGCTCGCGAAGCGAGAGCGAACCCGGACGATGACGTCGCCTGGGAGACCGTGCGCGACGAACTGCACACCACTCCGACGCGATGACCAAGCCGGTTCGGCTCGCTCGCGAGGCGCGCGACGAGCTGCACAATGCAGCCCGACGCTACGGCGAAGTGCGTCCCGAACTGCGCGCCGAGTTCCTCGCCGCGATCGACGAGGCCTTGGCACGGCTGGTGCGGATGGCACGGCACCTCGGCTCGCCCGCCGCCCGGCATCGACGCAGCGCTCGTGCTCACCCGCCGCGTGTTCGTACAGGGCTTCCCGTTCTCGCTGTACTTCGTGGAGTTGCCGACCCGATACCGCGTGCTGGCGGTCGACCACGCTCGCAGGAGGCCGTTTTACTGGCGCAACCGGCGATGAGCACAGTGTCGAACTGCGCCTCCGCATCCTCGTTGTCAGGTCGAACTTCAGATTGATCCTGTAGTGATCGTCGTCCTTGAACAACTTCGCGATTGGGGCCCGCCGGCTCGGCTCGCGAGAACAATGGAAGCGGATCGCTCGAGTCGTTGAGCACGTACGCGATGCAGTTGTGGATCGGCGAACACCGTCCCGTGCATCCGCCCCGTCGTCGCGTTGATCTGGCGCGCGGCAGAAATCGCAAATGCCTGCATGCCCTTCCACGGCGCCTTGCGGTTCGCCGCCTCCGAATGAAAACATCTATATTCCGGACCAGGCGAGATATCTCCCGTCCCAGCAGGCGCGCTCGCGATCTGGACGGCGGTCACGGTCAGGTTGTTGCGCGCGAGCATCGCGCGATGCTGAACACGAGCGAATCAGCAGCGAATGAATGCGGGCGGTGCTGGCGTTGCGTCGATGGCTGGCGGGTCTGGAACTCCGCGAGCCACGCCGCTTGAATTCGTGGGCGCCCGCGTCCGGCTTCGCGTCACTCAGACTCGGCGCAATTGGAGCGCACGGAGCGGGACCTTGGCGTCGGCACGTTGCCACCCGGTGGCCGATCGTCACCAACTGCTTCGAGCAAGAGTGGAAGGTCGGAAGCGGCCACGTGTCTAAAGAACGGCGCAGCTTGTCGATGTTCTCCGACACGAAAACGCGGGCTCGTTCGGCTAAGACCGTGAAATACCTCGCTCGAGGTTTAATCCGGGTGTCTAGAAATCTCACGATCTGCGGGTCGTTCTCCGATACGTCTTGCGAGACCGCGCGGCAAGGTGATTCTTGATCTCATGGCGAAGCGACCACGGGGGCCGACCCTCATGACCGACGACCGCGAGATCAGCGTCGAGCAGAAGCATCCGCGGGCGGAGGTTCTCGAGGAAGCCGTGTCACCAAAAACGAGGACGCTGCCGGAAGCGCAGCGCGGTCCGTGGCTCGAACAACCGGACGTCGTCACCATGCTTCAAGTCTTCGGCAGTGCGACCGAGTTCGAGCTGCCCGTCGACGTTCGGAGATTCACGCTCGGGTCGGCGCCCGACTGTGACGTTTCGGTTCGTGACCCTTCCATCTCCAAGTTGCACTGCCTCATCGAGCGTCGTGGTCACGCGCTGAGAATCACCGATCAAGCCAGCTACAATGGGACCTTCTTCGACGGTCGAAGAGAGACGACCTTCGACCTCAGACCCGGAAACACGTTTACGGTCGCCTCGGTCCGTTTCCTCGCGCTCAACCGGGAGATGCACGCGGCGTATCCAACCCTCGCCGACATCCTCGGCGCTGAAGACGAAGAAGATCCGCGCGGAGCCGGGACCTCCCCCGCAGAGCTCGTCCTGATCGCGACCACGGGCGCCCACGTCTTGATCACGGGCGAGCACGGATGCGATCAGGACCAACTCGCTCGCATGCTTCACTCGATCTCGCTGCGCCGTGGCCGCGAGATCGTAGAGCTCGAAGAAGTTCCGTCCGACCGCGCTCAGCAGCGCGCGATCATCGATCGCGCCTCGAGATCGACACTCGTCGTAACGATCGACGAGCAGCGTGCCGTCATGGATGGCGCGTTCTCCGCGTCTCTCTTCTCACCGAGCTATCAGATCCGCGTCGTAGCGATCGCACCCACGATCTCAAAGGCAACTTCAGTGCTCGGGGCGGCCAATATGCAGTCCATCCGGGCCGTTGCCGTGCGCCCCCTGTCGCAACGTGCCGGCGCGATCCCGAGGCTGCTCGATCGGTTACTCATCGCGCGGAGCTCGCCGTTGCGCGTCTCGGACCTGACGCGAGCGAATCAGGCCGCACTGCAAGCCTACTCGTGGGCCGAGAACCTCATCGACCTACGGATCGCTGCTGATCGGCTCGCGGTGATCGCGAGCGCCCCTTCGATCCGGAAGGCCGCCGAGAAGCTCGAGCTCCATCCCTCGTCGCTGCACTACTGGCTCGATCATCTCTCGTTGTCGGCACCGATCGTAGGCGAGTAGCCCGGCCCCTTGAACATGAGCCTACAGCCCTGCACACTCTTCGAGGAGGCGAGTTGGCACCGTTGGACAAGTCACCCGTGCATGATCCGCTGATCGGCCTCGTGATCAGCAACTACATCATCCGGGAGAAGCTCGCGGAGGGCGGCATGGGCGTGGTTTACCTCGCCGTTCACGAAATTTTGCCGACGAAGAAGGTCGTCAAGGTTTTGCTCGGCGAGTTCGTGAACCACCCGGTGATCCGTGCACGTTTCGAACGTGAAGCCACGGCGGCGGCGCGACTGAACCACCGTTACATCATCAAGATCGACAACTTCGGGTCGTTAGCCGACGGCCAATTGTTTCTGATGATGCCGTTCCTGGATGGGAAGTCGCTCGAAGCTCACCTACGACAACACCGCAAGCTCAACATCTATGACGCCACGCACATCATCGAGCAGGTGTTCGTCGCGCTGCAGCACCTCCACGATCAAGGGATCGTCCATCGCGATCTCAAGCCCGGCAACATCTTCATCACACGCGAAGACGACAATCGTTACAAGGTGACGCTGATCGATCTCGGGATCGCGCGCGACCTCGCGGTCGAAGCTACGACATTCAAGACGGATACCGGCATCTCGATGGGTACGCCAGGCTACATGGCTCCCGAGCAGTACGGAGACGCCAGTAACGCGACACCGGCGGCAGACATCTACGCGACCGGCATCATTCTATGGGAGATGCTGACCGGACAACGGCCGTGGAACGCGCCGAACACGAACATGCTGTTTCACCTCCAGGTGTCGACCATCCCGGAGTTGCCTCCAGGTCTCGACATGCCGCCGGAGTTGCTCGCCCTGCTCCACAAGATGCTCGCGAAGGATCCCAGCCATCGTCCGTTGAATGCGCGGGAGGCCGGAGTCGAGCTCGCGTCGCTGGTGCCAGCGATCTCGCCGCACGTTCCGAGCGGTGCCGACATTCTTGAAAAGGTCGCGCCGGAGTTCAGGCAGAACGCGTCACCGTATGACGGCACCCTACGCCATCGTGGCAGCGACAATCGCTTGACCCCCGCGGCCATTTCGTGGTCCCCGCAAGGAACGCACATCCCGGAGCTGTACGCTGGCACTCCCCGGCCGCAGTTCTCCGTGCCGCGGCGCGAGGGTCCGGGGTCTGCGCCGTCTGCGCCGACGGTGAATCAGCGACCGACTCCGAGCACTCCGATCGCAGTCGTCCAGAGCGGGCCGCCGCTCGTGAGCACGAGCACCTCTTCGCCGGCCGCTTCCGGCGTGGCTAAAATGATCGCGATTGGAGTGCTCTGCGCGGTCGTCGCCTCCACCACCGTCTGGTTCGTGCTTCGAGGTCGCGCGGGCGTACTCGACACCGCGAAGGTTGCCTCCAACGCCACGCCGGTCGATGCTGCCGTCGCCATGACGGTTCCCCGAGCTACTGGAGCTACGACGCCACCCGACGCGCCGCTTCCGGCGAGCGTACCAATCGTCGTCGACGCGGCGATCGCGGCGATCGCGGTCCCCGTCGACGCCGGGGTGCCCATCGATGCCGGGAAGCCCGTCGTCAAGGTGATCTTGCGCGGGAGCCTCGCGGTCACGGTCACACCGTGGGCCGAGGTGTCGATCGACGGCGTCAACTATGGGCAGACGCCCGTTCACGCCACCAACCTCGTTGTCGGGAAACACCGCGTGGTACTCAAGAATGCAACGACGCAGAAGGTCATCGGTGCGGTCGTGACCGCCGGGAAAACCGCCGTGATCGAGGAGACCTTATGAAGAGGAGGTCGCTACTCGTTGGCGTGTTGCTGATTCGCGTGGGCGTCGTGGGCGCCGAAACGGGGATCGTCGTCGTTCATGGCACCGCCGAGCCCCATGTACGGGAGACCATCGCGACCGCGATCGAGGGCTCGTTGCGAACGGCTTCGTGGTCGGTCGCGTCCGGACCGAGCGACAGCGGTACGATCATCGCGTGTGCATCCGGAGAGCGCCCCTGGTCATGCATCGCGCCGATCGTCGCCAAGGGCAAGATCGACCACGTCGTGGTGGCCGACGTCGCGTTCGACAAGGCCGACGGCGGTCAGATCGTGATCACCGAACAGATCATCGTCTCCGGAGATGCCGTCCCGCCGATCGATCACCGGTTCTGCGCCAACTGCAACGACGCCAAGCTCTTGGCCGCCGCGGCCGAGCTGACGACCTCGCTCCTCGCTCGCACGCCATCTTCACCGGGTGAGCCCGGTGGGATCGTCAGCCATTCACAGCCGCACGGTGCGAGCATCCAGCCCGTGGATCACGTCGTCCAGACCGGCGTACCTCGCGTGGTCTCCGGACTCGTGCTCGGAGTTGGGGCGGCCGCGCTGATCGGAGGGTCGCTGATCTCGTACGAGCAGGCCGATCCACCGTTGATTGGTCCGCACAGTAAGTACGTGTACAGCGGTCCCGCACTCGCGGTCGCTGGGGTCGGCGCGATCGCGATCGGCGTCGGCGTCTATCTGTGGCTGGCCCATCCACCTCGCCTCACCTCTTCGATGCCGACCGTATCGGTGAGTCCCTCCGGTGGCTTCGTGGGTTGGACCTCGAGTTTTTGATGGAGCATCTGATGAAAACTTTCGTGTTTGCGCTCGCCATGATCGTCGTCGCCGGATGCCACAAGGACAACAACTTCTGTCCCGGCGCGAACCCTGACCAGAGCTGCGCCGAGATCGACGCGAAGGTCGCCAACGGCTGTTCCTCGAACGCGACCTGCACGGCGCCGAAAGCGGTGTGCGACCTCGCGGGCTCGAAGACGTGCGTGCAGTGCGTGGCGCCCGATGACACCTCCGCGTGCACCGCCACCTCCCCCATCTGCGGAGGCGATCACACGTGTCGCGGGTGTACCGCGCACACCGACTGCCCCCTGTCCGATGTCTGCTTGCCCGATGGCTCGTGCGCGGACTCCAGTGTGGTCGCCTATGTCGCGCCGTCTGGAACCGGGACCGCCTGCTCGAAAAGCTCGCCGTGTGGGATCCTCGATAACGCGCTCCAGACCAACAAGCCATTCGTGAAGATCGCCGCCGGGCTGGTGAAGGATACGAAGACCACGACGATCGATGGCAAGGTCGTCTCGATCTTCGCTGACCTGGGAGCCAAGCTTGATCGCGATGGCGATGGCGCGATCCTCGAGGTTAAGAGCGCGAACGCGAACGTCTCGATCTACGACCTCGAGATCACGGGAGCATCGGGGTCCGCAGGGGCAGACGGTGTGTTGCTCACGCCAAATGGTGGCGTCCCGAAGCTCTCTCTCACTCGCGTAAAGGTCGACGCGAACCAAGGTAACGGCATCACCTCATCCGGTGGAACTCTCACGGTGACGCAGTCGACGATCAGCGGCAACACCGGCGGTGGCATTGTGATTTCAGGTGCCGCCACGGTCTTTGTGATCGCGGAGAACTTTATCTACAGAAACGGGAACACGAGCAGCGCTGCTGCCGGTGGGATCTCGGCGGTTCCATCTGGGGCGAGCAAGCTGGAGTTCAATACGATTGTCGACAACCAGGCGAATTCGGGCGCGGCGAGCGCCGGTGGAGTGTTCTGCGATCAGGGAGCCTTCGTCGCCGGAGGCAACCTCATCTTTAGGAATACCGGCGGCTCGACGGGTAGCGCACAGACGTTCGGCAACTGCACGTACGGGAACTCGTTCGTGAACGCCTGAGCGAGCTCG
>Ga0209724_1003463_pt1 | contig 12873 bp, 10 predicted proteins | sample grotaG_FD_184143 | JGI IMG/M metagenome (GOLD analysis project Ga0209724, IMG submission 184143) | Glacier valley bacterial and archeal communities from Borup Fiord, Nunavut, Canada, to study Microbial Dark Matter (Phase II) -... | ecosystem: Environmental > Aquatic > Freshwater > Ice > Glacier ... | reverse complement strand
CACAGTCTGTCCGCAAAACTTTTCTCCCCATTTGGTGCTGGGACTTTCGAAAGTATGTCAGCCTTACGATTCCAGTGAGATAGCGATCAGTTCTTTCTCGGAAAGCGTGCCATCGGTTGTCTCTGCTGCACACAGATGAAATGAGCGACAAAGAGACCCGACAAAGGTCACCGTAGAGAGATAGGGAACATGGCGATGGCATCCGACAACCGAGAAGTCGAAACAATAGAGCAAGCACGCTCGTTGCCAGTTGCATCTGCGGCGAGCTTTCCCTGTTCTGAGGAGACTTCTGGACTTAGAGTGGGCACATGAGCGACGCTCGGGTGAACAGCCCAGGTACTGAGTCATCCAACGCAGCAATCCTCGCGGCGGCGGATGATGCGCGAATCCGCAACCGAGTGCGCGCTCGATTCGGCATCTTCTTCGGCGGCGTATTCATAGCCGGTTCCGTGATGCTTTGGCCGCAAGGTCTCTTCGGACTCGGGAACAATGAGCCCACAATCTCGATTGTCTTGGTTTCCTCGGGCGCGCTCCTGCTGATATTCGGCAGCCTGGTCATGGTTCGCTTTGTCCGCCGGCTGAAACGCCTCAGCAACAATTACGTCTCGTCCGGGAAGCCGGACGCGGGGTTCGTGTTTGCCCCCGATTTAGGACTTCCTCAGATCGGAGTCGGGCATGGCGGCCCCATGGATGCCAGCGCCGCACAATTCGCCAACCCCAACAAAGTCATGAACGGACGCAAATAACACGGTCTCCAGTTTCCCAAGCTGTGCCTCGACCATAGTCAACGCACCTTTGATCGCCGATGCGCCTGCGCTTCACGGATAGCGATCTGCGCAGGAAGGCCCCAGAGGCTTTTGAACTGCTGGGTTCCGGCCCCATCGAACTGGCGATCATAGGCCTCGCGGTAGCTCCGCTTTGGTCTACCGTTATGTGTTTCGAGGTAGCTGCGGATGTCCGTTGAGTAGCCCCCGACTCGGTCGACCTTCTGATACGACAGGCGCATTAGTTCCAGGAGGTTGTTGAGCCTGCCCCGGTTGCGGAACGAGTAGACGCGACTTTCCAGGGCGCTGCGGAAATCGCGGAGTGGTTGCTCGACCGCGCTGTTGGAGTACACGGGTGGGATGTTTTCACGAGTGAAGGTTTGCACCCTCAGCTTGATCGCGTTGAGGTCCAGCCAGTTGTTGGAGTTCAGCAGTTCCGGCCGGCTCCGCACCTCGGCTTCGAAGGAATCCCAGCGTTCACGCGATCTCAGCGCGCCATGAAAGAGCTGGCGCGCGGGATCCTCGCGATCAAGCTTGTCGCTGTTCATCCGACTGGTGCCGCGGGCGCTGAGGTGATACTCACAGTGATGGACGAGGTTCACCGCGGCCCACTGGCCCCAGTGCTTCTCGATGCCGCCGCTGATGGCTTTGTCCTGGTCGCAGACGATCGACTCGGGCTTGCCGGGCAAGGATCCGATGAACGCCGCCCAGCTCGCCGCGTCGCCGGACGGTGTGGCTTCCAGCTTCCAGAGCCGCCCGTTCTTGCCGTCCTTGTCGTAGCCGTACGCGGCGAGGATTGAGTAGAGCATGAGGTTGCTCTTTGGGCTGGTCGAGTGGTCGGTCCACCGGAAGGAGATCGAGTCCAGGACGAGAACAGCAGGCCACTCGGTCGGCCTCCACCGCCGGGAGACGACGGGCACGAAGTCGGCCATCCACTCTGCGACCGTCTGGCCGTTGATCACCTCGCGGTATTTCGCGGTCTTGCCGTAATTGGCCTGCGCGCGAACTCGTTTGGCGGCATCCGTGTAGGTGGATCCGCGGCCAAGGTCGACGAGCGCGCTGGCGATCTCTTTCACCAGGTACTCGAACTCAGCCGGCGCCTGCGGGCCCTGATGCGCGTGGAGGTGGTTCTCGCACTCCTCGCAAAGGCCGTCGACCGTGCGTGTCCTGCTCAACGGACCGAGGAATCGGTGGTGTACTCCATCTGGAGAGATACAGCGCCAGCGTTGCTTCTCCCGGCCGCCCATGCGCTGAATGCCATCGCGGACGATGCGAGTACCCGTATGCCCACGCGAGCAGGGCATGACGTCGACGCTCACATCGAGTCCGGCCTACTCATGGGATCACCCTATGGCTATCTCACTGGAATCGTAAGGCTGAAGTATGTCCGATTTGGGAGTATTGCGGTATGTCGTTCTTCCCCCTATCGCAGTCCCACCGGGACGCTATCGCGGCCCTGACCGCGGTGCTCGTGCAGCCTGCGGAGTGCGGTGCGCTCTCGGACGAGGAACTGCCACCGGTCACCCGCTATCCGGCAAAGAACGTCGCCTCGCCGATGCGGTGTGCGCGGTCGCTGCCGGGGTCAGCGTGCCCACCGCTCCGCCCCGGAACCGGGCACTGCCGGAGGAGCCAAAGTCGCGACGCGACACGATTCCCACCTGCGGATATGACGTGAGCATCGAACTGTCGAATTCCAGAACATCCCGACGGAGACCGACCTCCCTCGTCGGGGCCTTCGGGTGACACCCGGAAGAATCCGCACTAGCAGGAGTCTGCAAAAACCCGCCTTGGGTGCTCGAGGTCGCGATTGTCGATGATGCTCGAGGCCGCGGTGCGCGGGCTCGCTTCAGCCAGGTAGAGATCCTGCCCGCCGCGGTAACGCTCGGCATTCTCGGCGGGACCGTCGCGGTCGAGCATCCGTTGTTCGGCGAGCTCGCGCGGAAGCTCGAGCCAGATGGAGTAGTTCCAGAGGCCGGCAAGTTCCGGGCGGTTGAGGAAGATTCCGTCGAGCACAAGAATTGCGTCCTTCGGCCCCGTGCGCCACTTCGATTGGACTGGCAGGTCGCGCACATGATCGAACGCCGCTGTCACGAAAGCGGTACTCCCACCCATGCGGAACGGCTCGAGAAGCACGCGGCGGAAGGTCGAGTAGTCGAAAGAGTCCCGGTAATAGCCCTCGGGCGAATCGGCACCGCGCGCGTGACGCTCGGCTTGGGAACGGTGAAAGTCGTCGATGGATGCTCGGAATACCGAGCGACCCGTCGCGGTGAGTGCGACGGCGAGGTCGTCTGCGAAGTGGGTTTTACCCGCGCCATCCAACCCGTCGATCGCGATAACGACGCGACCCCCCACGTACAGTGCAACGATCTCGGCTGCGAGCGCGTCGAGCACAACCTTTTTTTCGGGATGCCATTTGGCCATGATCGGTAGCCTACGCTGCGGTGTTCTGCACTCGGTGGGGTTCGTACTCGGTGGGCTTCGTAGAGTGGAACAGTGAGCATCGCGAACATCGTCAACCAGTGGTTCGTCGCTCACGGTCGGGACCTGCCGTGGCGCCGTGCGGGTTTCAGCGCTTGGGGAACTCTTGTGAGCGAGATCATGCTGCAGCAGACCCCCGTGGCGCGGGTGATCCCGCGACTCGATGAGTGGTTACAGCGCTGGCCCGATCCCGCAGCCCTGGCTGCGGTGCCATCAGGCGAGGCGGTGCGGGCCTGGAAGCGGCTCGGCTACCCCCGCCGCGCTCTCTACCTTCACGCCACAGCGGTTGCCATCTCTGAGCATCACGACGGAATCGTGCCGCGGAGAGTCGACCAGCTTCTCACTCTGCCCGGAATCGGCGACTACACGGCACGCGCGGTGGCGGTTTTCGCCTACGGAGACCGCCATCCCGTGGTCGATACCAACGTGCGACGGGTGATCGCCCGAGCGATCGACGGCAACGCCGAGGCGGGCCCCCCGATGGCGAGACGCGACCTCGCCGCAATGGAGGCTCTGCTGCCCGCCGACCTCGAAGGTGCCCGGATCTTCAATGCGGGAGCCATGGAGCTCGGGGCGATCGTTTGTACCGCGCGTGCGCCGCGGTGCGACCAATGCCCCCTGGCCGAGGTTTGTGCCTGGCGGAGCGCCGGCTACCCTCCCTACGTCGGCGTCCGAAAGATGGTGCAGAAGAAGTTCGAGGGTTCCGACCGCCAGGTACGCGGGCTCATCCTCGCCGAGCTGCGGGCCTCGGATGTCCCGGTGGTGGCCGCCGAACTCGACACGGTCTGGGCTGACGATGCGCAACGCGCCCGGGCCCTGGCCGGCCTGATCGCCGACGGGCTGGTGGCCGGGTCACCCTCTGAGGGTTACGAACTGCCATCCTGATGGTTCCTTTCTGATCCTCCTGTTGCATTGTCGCCGCGAAGACGGACACTGGAAGCGTGCCCGAACTGCCTGAAGTCCATGCCCTCACGACCGATCTGGGATCACGACTCGACGATCGAATAATCGAGAGACTCGAGGTCCTGTCGTTCGCGGCACTCAAGACCTTCGATCCCGCGCCATCCGCCCTCACCAGAGCGAAGATTGGTGGCGTCTCGCGCCACGGCAAGTTCCTCGACCTCACCTGTCTCACGGGAAGTGCGGATGACCTCCACGTGATCGTCCACCTTGCCCGCGCGGGCTGGATCCGGTGGCGCGACAGCGCACCTCCCCCGCCGAGTCGGCTCGGCAAAGGTCCGGTGGCGGCGCGACTCATGCTCGACGACGGGTCCGGTCTCGACATCACCGAGGCCGGCACGAAGAAGAGCCTCGCGATCTACATCGTGACGGACCCGGCGCTCGTGCCGGGCATCGCCAGCCTGGGACCGGATCCGCTGGATCCGGAATTCACCGAGGCGGTATTCGCGAGCATTCTGGCACTGTCCGGTCGATCACAAATCAAGGGCGTGCTGCGCAACCAGTCGAACATCGCCGGAATCGGTAACGCATATTCCGACGAGATCCTCCACACGGCCAAGATGTCGCCATTCAAGCCGGCAGCGATGACCGCGGATGAGGTGTCGCGACTCTACGCCGCGCTGCAGTCGACCCTGCGAGGAGGAATCTCGCGGGCCGACGGCCTCTCCGCTTGGGAGCTGAAGAAAGAGAAGAAGTCGGGCATGCAGGTGCACGGTCGCACCGGACAGGCCTGTCCGGTCTGCGGTGACACCGTACGGCAGGTGGTTTTCGCTGACTCGACATTCCAGTACTGCCCGACCTGCCAGACCGGCGGCAAGCCCCTGGCCGACCGGGTGCTCTCACGGCTGTTGAAGTAGCCGGTCTGCTCGATACGACCCGGAGTGCCACTCGGCCACCGACACACACTGGTCGAGTGGCACGAAGTGCGGCAGAGGGCGCTAGTCGTCGTCGGCGATGATCCGTGGCTTGACGTAGGGGTCTTCCTCGCCGGCGTAGGTCGCGGTGCTGCGCAGTCCGCCGATCTCACTGTCGCGGCTGGCCGCCTCGGCAAGGAGCGCCTCGATGTGCTTGGCGTTCTCCGGCACCGCGTCGGCGATGAACTCGAGCGACGGCGTGAGCCGCGCTGTGATGTTCTTACCGACCTCGCTGCGGAGCATCCCGGTCGCCGACTTGAGTGCCGCAGCGGAATCCGTGCGCTCCTCATCGGTGCCGTAGACGGTGTAGAAGATCGAGGCGTGCTGCAGGTCGCCGGTTACCTTGACGTCGGTGATCGTCACGAATCCGAGGCGCGGGTCTTTGAGACCGCGCTCGAGAGTCTTCGCGATGATCACCTTGATACGGTCCGCCATCTTGGCGGCACGAGCCGGGTCAGCCATAATTCTTCCTTCTGTCGTGCCTCACGGCTCGAGGCGTCCGGAGGGGGCGACCGGCCGAAGAGGCTTGCGGAGCTTGCGTAGCTCCGCCTCTGTGCTGGTTGCCTCCTCCGGAGGCCGTCATCGAGCTTAGACGCGGACCTTTTCCTTCATTTCGATCGTCTCGATCTCGTCGCCCATCTGGATGTCGTTGAACTTGCCGAGACCGATACCGGCCTCGAAGTCCGTACGCACCTCGGTGACGTCGTCCTTGAAACGACGCAGCGACTCGATGGCCAGGTTGTCTCCGACCACGACACCGTCACGGATGACGCGAGCCTTCGCGTTTCGAGTGATGGTTCCACTGCGCACGATGACGCCGGCGACGTTTCCGAACTTGGAGGAACGGAAGATCTCGCGGATCTCGGCGACACCGGATTGCACCTCTTCGAACTCGGGCTTGAGCATTCCCTTGAGAGCGTTCTCCACGTCCTCGAGGGCCGCATAGATGACCGAGTAGAAGCGCACGTCGACACCCTCACGGGCCGAACGCTCGCGCGCCTTCGTGTCGGGGCGCACGTTGAACCCGATGATGATCGCATTGTCGATCGTCGCCAGGTTGACGTCGCTCTCGGTGATCGCACCGACACCGCGGTGGATGATACGCAGCTGCACGCTGTCGTCCACCTCGATCTTGAGCAGCGATTCCTCGAGCGCCTCGACGGCACCGGAAACGTCACCCTTGATGATGAGGTTGAGAGACTCGACCTTGCCGTCTTCGAGGGCCTTGGTGAAGTCCTCCAGGCTGATGCGCTTGCGGCTGCGGGCGAGCAGGGCATTACGCTCCGCTGCTTCGCGCTTCTCGGCGATCTGGCGGGCCGTACGGTCATCGTCGGTGACGAGGAAGGTGTCACCGGCGCGGGGGACGGAGGTGAGTCCGAGTACCGATACCGGGCGGGCGGGTGTGGCGAACTCGACTGCCGTGCCGTTCTCGTCGAACATCGCGCGAACGCGGCCGTAGGCCGTTCCCGCGACGATCGCGTCTCCGACCTCGAGGGTTCCCGACTGGATCAGCACGGTCGCGACAGCACCACGTCCCTTGTCGAGCTTGGCCTCGATAGCGACACCGCGCGCGTCCTTGTTGGGGTTCGCGCGCATGTCGAGTCCGGCATCCGCGGTGAGCAGCACCGCCTCGAGAAGTTCGGGGATACCGATCTTGTTGAGAGCGGAGACGTCGATGAACATCGTGTCCCCGCCGTACTCCTCCGCGACGAGACCGAACTCGGTGAGCTGCTGGCGCACCTTGGCGGGGTTGGCCCCCTCCTTGTCGATCTTGTTGACCGCCACCACGATCGGCACTCCTGCCGACTGGGCGTGGTTGAGTGCCTCGATGGTCTGCGGCATGATCCCGTCATCCGCCGCGACCACGAGGATCGCGATGTCGGTGACCTGCGCACCTCGGGCGCGCATGGCGGTGAACGCCTCGTGGCCCGGTGTGTCGATGAAGGTGATGGCACGTTCGAGACCCTCGTGCTCGGTCATGACCTGGTAGGCACCGATGTGCTGGGTGATTCCACCCGCCTCACCGGCGACGACATTGGCATTACGGATCGCGTCGAGCAGGCGCGTCTTTCCGTGGTCGACGTGACCCATGACGGTGACCACTGGCGGGCGAGCCTCGAGGTCTTCGTCGGTCTCGTCGTCCAGCTCCTGGTCGAGGTCGATGTCGAAGCCGCTGAGCAGCTCGCGATCCTCGTCCTCCGGCGACACCATTTCGATCTTGAACCCGAGCTCCTCGCCGAGGATGTCGAAGGTCGCCTCATCCAGGGACTCGGTCGCGGTGGCCATCTGTCCGAGGTGGAACAGCACGGTCACCAGGTTGCCTGGACTCGTGTCGATCTTGTCGGCGAAGTCGGTGATCGATGCGCCACGGCGAAGGCGGATGGATGTCTTGCCATCACCACGGGGAACGCTGACACCACCGAGCGACGGGGCTTCGCGCAGTTCGAATTCTGCCCTCTTCGTGCGCTTCGACTTGCGCGCCTTGCTTTTGCCACCGCCACGACCGAAGGCACCAGCGGTACCACCGCCGGGTCCACGACCACGACCGCCGCCGCCACCGCCAGCAGGGCGGTTCGGGCCGAAATTCGAGCCGGGGGCTCCAGCGGGAGCTCCTCCCGGGCGGAATCCGCCGGCGCCGGCCGGCCGTGCCCCACCGGCTCCACCGGGACGGAATCCGCCTGCACCAGCCGGACGCTGTCCGAATCCACCAGGCCTCTGTGCGGCCTGTCCGGGTCCGCCGGGACGAGGGGCCCCGGGGCGGGGAGCGGACGGACGCGGGATGCCGGTCGGCGACGCCGCCGGGCGAGTGTTCATTCCCTGCGTCGACGCGTACGGGTTGTTGCCCGGACGAGGGGCGCCGGGGCGCTGCATCCCCTGGGCGCTCGCGAAGGGGTTATTACCGGGGCGAGCCGTGCCCGGGCGCGGGATGTTGGATCCCCCGGCCGCCGGAGCGGCCGGTGACGCAGACACGGGTGTCGCTGAAGTCTCGACGACCGGAGCGGCGGGAGCCGCCGGGGCGGGAGCCGGAGCCGCGGGGGCTTCGGCAACGGGAGCGGGGCGCGGCGGAGCGGCCGGGGCTACCGGCTTCTCGGGCGCCTTGATACCGTCTGCCTCGAGGGCGGCACGCAGCTTACGTGCGACCGGTGGCTCGATGCTCGAGGACGGTCCCTTGACGAACTCGCCCATTTCCTTGAGTTTCTCAAGGGCTTTCTTGCTGTCAATGCCGAGTTCTGCTGCGATCTCGTGCACGCGTGGTTTTGCCACAGTGTTCTCCTTGTCGGGCCGACTCCCGATCAGGAGAAGGCCTTAATTGTGGACGGGTCTCATTTCGAGCCGCTCATTAGTTGTCCATTGGTCAATCAGCCTGTTCGTTAGGGCGTTCCGGATGGAACGCCGACTGTGTCTTTCATTTGGAGGCTGGCAATATCTGCCAGGAATCCGGTCGTTCCAAGCGCACCATCCGCTCGCAGTCCACGGGCGATCGCCTTTCGAGCGACCGCCGTTTCAGCACAGCGGGTTGTCGGATGCACCCAGGCGCCTCGGCCGGGAAGTGTTGCGGAAACATCCACAACGGCTTCGCCATCCCTCGCAACTACCCTCACGAGGAGGAATTTGTCAGCGCGTTCGCGGCAGCCGAGACAGGTTCTAACTGTCATTATCTTATCCCCTTCTTCAGCCGCCCGCCGAGTCACGGCATTCCACCGCGCACGCAGGGGCTCGAGAAAGCTCAGTCCTGATCGAGGATCGAGTCGGGCTGGATGTCGATGCGGGCGCCGGTGAGCTTGGCCGCGAGACGGGCGTTCTGGCCCTCTTTACCGATGGCGAGCGAGAGCTGGTAGTCCGGCACGAGGGCGCGCACAGCCTTGGTCGAGGCATCGATGACGTAGGACGAGGTGACCTTTGCGGGCGAGAGCGCGTTCCCGACGAAGGTCGCGAGATCTTCGTTGTAGTCGACGATGTCGATCTTCTCGTTGTTGAGCTCAGCGGTCACGGCGCGCACACGCTGTCCGAGTTCCCCGATGCAGGCGCCCTTGGCATTGACGCCAGGCTCATTGGCCTTCACCGCGATCTTGGTGCGATGGCCGGCCTCTCTGGCGAGCGAGACGATCTCCACGACCCCGCTGGCGATCTCCGGGACTTCGAGCGCGAAGAGCTTGCGGACGAGCGACGGATGCGTGCGCGAGACCGTGATCTGCGGACCCTTCGCGCCCCTGCTCACGCTCGTGACGTAGACGCGGATGCGGGAACCGTGGGCGTAGACCTCGCCCGGGACCTGCTCTTCCGGAGGAAGAATTGCCTCGATGGTGCCGAGGTCGACGTGGATCATGCGCGGGTTCGGACCCTGCTGGATGACGCCAGCGATAATGTCGCCCTCACGGCCCTTGAACTCCCCGAGCACCTTGTCATCGCCGATGTCGCGGAGGCGCTGGTTGATGACCTGCTTCGCGGCGAAGGCGCCGATGCGACCGAAGTCTGCCGGAACATCCTCGGCCTCGCCGATCACTTCGCCCTCGTCGTCCAGCTCGGGTACGAAAATGCTCACGTGGCCCGACTTGCGGTCGAGCGACACCCGCGCATGCGCGTTGCCATCCTTGGACTCCGGCGTCTCGGTGTGCTTGAGATAGGCCGTGAGAATAGCCTGCTCGATGATCACCACCAGTTCGTCGAAGGGAATCTCGCGCTCGCGCTCCATGAGGCGCAGCACGCTCAGGTCGATGTCCACTGAGGGCCTCCACTATTTTCGATTGTCAGGCCGTGCGCTGCGATCGCGCGCACGAACTCTGTCTCTAAGTTAGCAGGGTGGTGCCCCGGGGCTCGGTCGGGTATCCTCCGCTGCGGTTGGTTGCCGGGGCGGCTCCTGGCCCGGGCAGAGGTGGGGCCACCGGCGCGCACGAAGAGCTCATCTGCGGTGACTCGCATGCAGCGCCGACCCGCGGATTGGAAATAGCTCGCGCCTCTCGACGTCGCTGCGAACAGTGCGAGCGTCGGGATGTTGATCGCTGGTTCGGGGATGCCCGCGGCCTGGAGAAGAAGGATCGACGACCGCGGCTCGGTCCGGGCCCCGCCCTTCGATCGGGGGGCACGAAACGAGATAGTCACCGGCCGCAACGAGGTGTTCCACCGAGAGGAAGAGCGCCAGCCCGCACCCGGTCGTCTCGGGCAACGGGATATCCCCAACATCTCGTCCACGGTGGTGTGGCAGGACCAGTGCCCACCGGCACTCTGAAAGGCAACACGAGAGTCCCGCGGACGTGCGCTCAGCCGAGGGCGGCGACTGCCTCGATCACGTCGTCTAGGGCCACAGGCGTCTTCACACCGGTGCGGCGGTCCCACAGCTCGACCATTCCCTCGGCGAAACCTTTACCGACGATCACGATGATCGGAACGCCGATGAGTTCGGCGTCGCCGAACTTGACCCCGGGCGAGACCTTGGGACGCTCATCCACGAGCACGTCGTAGCCGCGCTTCTCGAAGTCGGTTGCGAGTGACACGGCAGCATCCAGCACCTCGATCTCCTTGGTCGCGGCAACGACGTGGAGGTCGAACGGCGAGACGTTGCGCGGCCAGATCAGACCGCGGCCGTCGTTGTTCGCCTCCGCGATAACCGCAAGAATGCGCGTCACGCCGATGCCGTACGACCCCATCGTCACCGTGACGAGCTTGCCGTTCTCATCGAGAACCTTGAGCCCAAGCTTTTCAGCGAAGAAACGACCAAGCTGGAAGACGTGCCCCATTTCCATGCCGCGGGCGAGTTCGACCGGACCTGAACCATCGGGAGCCGGATCACCGGCCTGCACTTCGGCGACCTCGACCGTTGCGTCCGAGACGAAGTCACGACCGGCGACAAGACCGAATACGTGCCTGCCGTCTTCATTGGCGCCAGTGATCCAGGCGGTACCCGGGGCAATTCGCGGATCGGTGAGAAAGCGAATACCAGTGGTTGAGTACTGCGGTGCCGCCGCGGCCGCCGCCTCTGCCGCGGCACGCTCTTTGCGGCTCAGCGACGAATCGAGTGCGGGACCCGCTCCGAGTACCGCCGCATCCGCTGTCCACGGTCCTATGTACCCCTTCACCAGCCCGGGATGGCGCGCGAAGTCGCCGTCGTTCGCCGCTTCGACATCTGCCGGGGCAAAAGCCGCCTCTGCGCGTTTCAGATCCACCTCACGGTCGCCCGGAAGTCCGACAACCACGAGCTCACGGGTTCCGTCTGGGTGCACGAGAGCGAGCACGATGTTCTTCAGGGTGTCGGCGGCAGTCCACGGGAGGCCATCAGCGCGCGGGTGGGCCGAGTTCGCGACATCCACCAGGCTCTGGATCGTTGGGGTGTTCGGCGTGGCGTGCACTTCAGCAGTGGCAAGCCCCTCGACGGAGCGCGGTTCGGGCGCGTGTGTTGTGAAGGCTTCGACGTTTGCCGCGTAACCGCCGGCCGAACGCACGAAGGTGTCCTCGCCGACAAGAGTCGGGTGGAGGAACTCTTCGCTGCGGGCGCCGCCCATAAGGCCGCTATCGGCCTTGACGATCACGTAATCGAGGCCGAGTCGGGAGAAGATGCGTTCGTACGCGTCACGCTGGTTCTGATACGACTGGTCGAGTCCCGCGTCGGTGTAGTCGAACGAGTAAGCGTCTTTCATGGTGAACTCGCGGCCGCGCAGCAGACCGGCGCGCGGACGCGCCTCATCGCGATACTTGTCCTGGATCTGATAGATGGACAGCGGGAGGTCTTTGTATGACGAACAGAGGTCTTTCACCAGCAGGGTGAAGACCTCTTCGTGCGTCGGGGCGAGCAGGTAGTCGGCGCCCTTGCGGTCTTTGAGCCGGAAGATCCCGTCACCGTACTTGTCCCACCGACCGGTGACCTCGTAGGCCTCGCGCGGGAGCAGGCCCGGGAAGTGCACCTCCTGGGCGCCGATACCGTCCATCTCTTCGCGGATGATCGTCTCGATGCGGCGCTTGACCCGAAGTCCGAGCGGGAGCCACGCGAAGATTCCCGGCCCCTGGCGGCGGATGTAGCCAGCGCGCACGAGGAGCCGGTGACTGGTCACCTCGGCATCGGAGGGATCTTCGCGGAGGGTCCGGACAAAGAGCTGCGAAAGTCGTGTGGGCACTTGGATACTGTAGCCGCCGAGCCTGCCCGACAAATCCTGTGATGGCAGCAACCCGAACAGGCGTCCGTTCCGAACGACGAGTGTGGAGGTGGACCCCGACCCGAATCGGGTCCACCTCCACGATCACGCCGACCCGCGACCGCGGGAGGCTCAGACGGTGACGACCTCCGGCGAACCCACGGATCCGGCCGGCATCTCGGCCGCAAGACGGTTGGCCTCCTCGATGAGGGTTGCGACGATCTCCGACTCCGGCACCGTCTTGATGACCTCACCCCTGACGAAGATCTGGCCGCGACCGTTGCCGCTCGCGACACCGAGGTCGGCCTCACGGGCCTCCCCCGGACCGTTGACGACGCAGCCCATCACGGCGACACGCAGGGGCACGGTCATCTTTTCGAGTCCCGCCGTCACGTCGTTGGCGAGCTGGTAGACATCCACCTGCGCGCGCCCGCAGCTCGGGCAGGAGACGATCTCGAGCTTGCGTTCGCGCAGGTTGAGCGACTGCAGGATTTGCAGGCCCACCTTGATCTCCGTGACGGGAGGGGCCGAGAGCGAGACCCGGATGGTGTCGCCGATGCCCTCGCCGAGCAGGATTCCGAAAGCGGTCGCCGACTTGATGGTGCCCTGGAATTCGGGCCCGGCCTCGGTGAC
>Ga0209724_1003462_pt1 | contig 12873 bp, 8 predicted proteins | sample grotaG_FD_184143 | JGI IMG/M metagenome (GOLD analysis project Ga0209724, IMG submission 184143) | Glacier valley bacterial and archeal communities from Borup Fiord, Nunavut, Canada, to study Microbial Dark Matter (Phase II) -... | ecosystem: Environmental > Aquatic > Freshwater > Ice > Glacier ... | reverse complement strand
AAGAGTCCTATTTTAATAGCTCATATTTAATATCGATAAAAATGGCTGATATAATTCTCAAAAAAATATATGTTAAGGTCTGGAGGCAAAACAGCCCAAAGGCCAAGGGTCGTTTCGAGACCTACACCGTTGAAAATATTTCGCAGGGAACTTCTTTCCTCGAAATGGTCGACATCCTGAATGACCAGCTCATTCTTGGAGGAAAAGATCCGATTGCGTTCGATCACGACTGTCGTGAAGGAATTTGTGGCATGTGCTCACTCTATATTAACGGTCATGCACATGGCCCGGATACAATGGTGACCACCTGTCAATTGCATATGCGCAGATTTAACGATGGTCAGACGATCATCATTGAACCATGGCGTGTTGGTGCCTTTCCTGTCATCAAGGATCTGATTGTCGATCGTACTGCATTTGAAAAAATTCAGCAGGCTGGCGGTTTTATTTCAATAAATACAGGTGGTGTACCCGATGGAAATGCGATTCCTATTTTGCAGGATGATGCAGAAGAGGCAATGGATGCTGCTGCATGTATCGGATGTGGTGCTTGCGCTGCAACGTGCAAAAACTCGTCTGCCATGTTGTTCCTGGCAGCTAAAGTATCGCAGTTTGCCAAGTTACCTCAGGGCCAAGTCGAAGCAAAACGACGTGCAAAAGCCATGGTTGCTAAGATGGACGAACTCGGATTTGGAGGATGTACCAACACTGGTGCCTGCGAATTAGCTTGTCCAAAGAGTATTTCGATCGCTCATATTGCCAGGTTGAACCGGGAATATCTTGTAGCAAAACTTTCTGATTAATTTAATATCAATTAGTTAATATTAAAAGAGCGGGGTCGGTAGATCTCGCTCTTTTGTTATTAACTAATTGTGGTTGATAACTCTTTCGGGTTTTATGGTTGCGAATGACATAAAAAACAAGTTTATGTATAAATTCGCAGCAGACGGATAAATAGTGTTAAACTTGAGCGTATGCCATATAGAAGACTTCCTAATACAGATCAGGCAAGATTAAGAGCCCTTCAAACTGCTGTTACAATGGGACAGAAGAAGGAAACTGAAGAGCTGGCCTTTTCAGCTAAGTCACTGAATCACCTCAGGTCTTTTTATACAAGTTTTGAAGGAACGATAATTCACCATAAATTAGCCAGAACACAGCAGGAAAAGAGCAGCAGCGCTTATCTTGAAACGGTTAGAAAAGCCCGGTTATACTTATCCCATTTTATCCAGGTGTTGAATTTTTCAATTCAACGCGGTGATATGAAACCCAATATCAGAGAGTTTTACGGGTTTAGTGAGAAGAAATCACCATCGCTGATTCTCGATTCTGAAGTGCTGGAATGGGGAAAGAAAATAATTGAAGGCGAACACAAACGCATCAGTCATGGTGGAAATCCGCTTTATAACCCTTCTATCGCTCTTGTTAAAGTGAAATTCGATCAGTTTGTTGATATGTATCACTTTCAGAAAACATTGCAGAATAACACCGCCCGGTGGACTACAAAGGTTGCTGAATTACGAAAAGAGGCTGATGAAATCATTCTTGACATCTGGAATGAAGTCGAAGAAACATTCGCCGCCTTACCGGATGATCTCAAAAGAGAAAAAGCTACGGAATATGGATTGATTTATGTTTATCGTCCTATGGAGCGCATAAAAACCGAACAACTTTCGTCGGTTCATGGTGATGTTTATCAAAACTGATTCAACTTTTATCTCAAAATAGCTGCTTAATTTTATCGAATACAGTTTGCGGATCGGGGTTAAGTGGAAATACAAGCAATGGATCTAAATAGGTTATTTGATTTTCGCGTTTGAATTTTTCGATGCCTCCACCCGTAATATTAAGCATGATTGTTGCATTTTTATCGATTACACCCTCTTTTACTGCCTGAATGAGCGATGCTACTGCTACAGCTGCAGCCGGTTCTATGTCGTTTCCTTCTGTTTCAAAGAATAACAATGCCGCATCTGCCGCTTCCTGATTCGTTACAGCAAAAACTTCTCCTCCTGCATCTTTCATCGCGTCATACAATCCTCCGATAATACTGTAGGGTGGTTTTCTGTTCGATAAAACCTTTGCAACAATCTCTTCTACCTGTTTCCGGGCTTCCTGATCGTTGATGGGGAGCATTTGTCTTGAATCAGCTTCCCATGCCTCCTTAATTGGGAGAAAAGGGGCGTTTTGTGACAGCATCAACTTCATTTTCGTTGAACCGTATCGTCCATCATCAAGGAACCGCAGATTGGCCTCCCAGGCAGCAATGGCACCTGTGCCACTTCCAATGGCCTGGAAATAGAGATCAGGGATCTTTCCAATTGTAGTCACTGCTGATAAAACGGTAGTTCCCATTCCATCGCGCCGAGCTACATTTTTAGCGCCCCCTTCAGGATAGAATCCTTCGATATGACAGGCAAGATTCGATAAGTGAATTGCATCAAAATAATCACCTCCGGATTCTGCAGCAATTAGTTTCACGCAAGGGTCGATTTTCTGTGCAAACCACAAGGCATTTAGATTATCTTTTGGAACACAGATTAATACGGGTATTTTATTGTCAGAGCAGACTTTTGCAAAAGCGCGAGCCGTGTTTCCTGCCGATGCCACAACCATTACCCCTTTGGTATTTGCATTGTGCCGGGCGCAAACAGAATAGGCTTCACACTCTTTAAAAGTACCCGTTTCCATCATTGCTCCCTTTTCAGGCCAGTAACCGTTGAATGTAATGTATAAGTTTTTCAAACCTAACTTATTCGCAAGTCCTGAACTTTTAAAGGTTACAGGTGCTCCCGAGCCTTTCAGCATCCTGGATATTGGAAGCCATGAGGCAAATTTGTACAATCCGGACAATGATTCATCTACAACCAGTTGTTTGTCGTCGTAAATCGCACGGATGAGGCTGGGTTCGTCGTTATTCGGGCAATTCAATTCCCAGTTTTTGTCCTCGAAAGGTTCTCCGCAGCAGAGAGATTGAAGATGATATTTCGTTTTTGTAAAACCTGTCATGATTATAATTTTGATTCTTCAAAAGTAGCTTTTTTGAAAAGGAATGCAAAACCGAAATGCATTATCGTAAATATGGGTTATTTGAGAGGAAGAGTAGCAGAAATTATTTTTAAATTATTTTAACATTGATATAGGGTATCGCAAGTCGAATTACGTCTTATCATTAAACTTGAAAGAAAATGCAGGAGAAACTTCATGACTTAATGTCGGGGTATTTTTTTGGTAACCTAACAGAATCTGAACATCAGGAATTAAAAAACTACCTGGCGTCGAATCCTGCCGACCGTAAGATATTCGAGGATTATCGACTGCTTTGGAGTGAATCGGGACAAAAAAATCCGCTGAAACAGATAGATGTCGAAAGTGGATTGATCCGAACCAAGCTGCGACTGTTTTTCAGAAAAACTAATTGAAACTACACCTCTTTTTACAATATTTGTTTTCCTATTTTTGAAATAAAATCAAAACCAATATGTTAAAACTACTTGCGACTTATTCCGCGCTTTTTTGCAGTTTGATGGTTCCCGGGCAAACAGTAAACAGTTCCCTGCAAACCGATCGATCAATTGAGTTTACACAATTGGAGAATGGATTCCAAAATCCTACTTCAGAATCACGTCTGCGCTGTTATTGGTGGTGGCTCAACAGTATGGCAACCAAAGAATCCATCACACGCGATCTTGAAGAAATGAAGGATAAAGGTTACGGAGGAGCTTCACTGGTTGATGCCGGAAGTTCAAACTACCAGGTCGCTTTAAAAACTCCTGCCGGACCGGTTTTTATGAGCCCGCAATGGATGGAACTTTACAAACATGCCGTCAAAGAGGCCGATCGGATTGGTATTGAATTAAGTGTAAATGCCCAGAGCGGATGGAATCCGGGTGCCCCGTCGATCACGCCCGAATTTGCGATGAAAAAAATTGTTTGGTCAGAAATCGATGTTAATGGTGGAAAGGCGATCAGTATGGAATTGCCGCAGCCTGAGAAGAAATTATTATACAAAGATATAATGGTTCAGGCAATTCCTAAAAAAGAAGGTGCGCCGGTTCAGAATGAGGCCATCCAGAACTGGAAGAAAAAATCATTCAACGAAAAAATTGGCTGGAAGGGCGTCTATCCGCTTCATGATCTCAGAGATGATTATCCCGGAGAGGGCATTGAACTGGCTGTTAAGAAAGACGACATCATTGATCTCACCCCTTATTTTCAAAATGGGAAATTGGAATGGAATGCCCCTAAAGGAAACTGGACGATCATCCGTTACGGATATACCTGCACAGGTGCCCGAACTTCCACCAACAGCGATGGCTGGGAAGGTTTATCGGTTGATCATCTGAGCCCGAAAGCTTTCGAACTATTCAGCAAAACGGTGATTATTCCGCTGATAGAAACGGCAAAGTCGGTCGGTAAAAGTGTCAAATTCCTTCAGACCGACAGCTGGGAGATGGATCTCGTAAGTTGGACCGATCGTTTTCCGGAAGAATTCCTGAAATTCAGAGGGTACGATCTTCAAAAATACATGCCCGCTTTAGCCGGTCGAATTGTTGAAAACCGCGATCAGACCAATCGTTTCCTGCACGATTTCCGCAAAACGGTGGGCGATTGTGTGGCAGAATACCACTACCAACTATTTTATAACCTCGCGCACAAGTATGGTATGGGTATTCATCCCGAATCGGGCGGACCACATTCTGCACCGGTAGATGCACTGAAGGTGATGGGAATCAGTGATTTTCCGCAGGGTGAATTCTGGGCAGTGGCCAACACGCACCGCATAAAAGACGATGAACGCCTTTCTGTCCGGCAAAGTGCAAGTGTCGCCCATACCAATGGTAAACGATTTGTGGCCGCCGAAGGACCGACCAGCATTGGTCCGCAGTGGGAACGATCGCCCAAAGATCTGAAAGGGAATATCGACCGTGTTTTTTGTTCGGGTGTCAACAGGATCGTCTGGCATACGTTTACCTCGTCGCCCAAGGAATTTGGGTTACCCGGAAATGAGTATTTTGCCGGCACACATCTGAATCCGAATGTCACATGGTGGAAGCAATCTAAAGATTTTATCAGTTATCTCGATCGCAGCAGCTACCTGCTTCAGCAAGGTTTGTTCGTTGCCGATGTACTTTATTATTACGGTGACGATGTTCCCAATTTTGTATTTCTGAAGGAAGACTTTCCTGAGTTGAATTTTGGTTACGATTGGGACAAATGCTCGAAGGATATTATTCTGAACAGGGTCTCTTTTGATGGCGAAAAAATTGTTTTGCCCGATGGAATGAGTTACCGCGTGTTGATGCTTACGCCCGAAAAAGCGATCGATCTGAATGTGCTGAAAAAGATTGAATTACTTGTGAATAAAGGGATGACGGTTATTTCACCTCGTCCGGAAGAAGTGACCGGATTGACCGGTTTTCCGGAGAGCGACCGCGAATTAAAAGCAATTACAGACCGTCTTTGGGGCAAGATAGATGGGAAAATGATCACTGAAAACAAAATTGGCAAAGGACGCGTCATTTGGGGACAGAATATCAATGATGTTTTAGCCGGAATGAAAGTGAAACCCGACTTTGGATTCAAAAGCAACCAGGAAAAGACGGCACTCGATTACATTCATCGTGCTACAAATACAGAGGATATCTATTTCGTAGCCAACCGTTTTGCACGAAAGGGAATCAACGATTTCGAGTTCAGGTACCTGACCAATTTGCCCGACAGATACGAACAGGTTGAATGTTCGTTCAGGGTCAATGGAAAGGTTCCGCAACTTTGGGATCCGAAAACCGGCGAAATAAAAGAGATTTTGACTTACCGCGAAGAAAACGGTCAAACGATCGTTCCTCTTCATCTCGAACCTGAAGGTTCTGTCTTTGTGGTCTTTAAAGATGTACCAGCTCAAAAGCATGTTACAGCAATTCAGAAAGAGGGGAAGAACTGGTTCCCTGGCAATCAGTTTGAAACAAAGGAAACTCTGTTTATCGATCTGTATAATCAAGATGAAAAGAAAGTCGCAACCATTTACGAGCCTGGAAACTACAACCTGACATGGTCGGATGGTAAGAAGGAAATGGTTCAGATGAAGAATTCTCCGGCAGAAACAATCCTTTCAGGAAAATGGGATCTGCACTTTGATCCGAAATGGGGTGGGCCTGAGAAATTGGAAATCAATGAATTGAAATCATGGATTAAGTTTGATGAACCAGGCATCAGGTACTATTCGGGAACAGCCACCTATTTTAAATCCTTTTCTTTGGATTCAAAGAGTATCAAAGAAAAATTGGTATTGCTTGATATAGGCAATGTGCAGGAGATGGCTTCAGTAAAAATTAATGGACATCAAATGCAGGTAATGTGGAGTGCTCCTTTTCAGTTTGACATCACACCATTTGTCAAGACCGGAACCAACGAACTGGAAGTTGAAGTTGTAAATATGTGGCCCAATCGTTTGATAGGCGACAGCAAGTTGCCTGAAGATAAACGCTTAACCAAAACAAATATCAATAAATTCAATGGTCCGGATGCTGACAGTTATCTTCGGGAATCAGGTTTGCTTGGACCGGTAAAAATCAGGATGATTGATCAGCAAATTTTGAAATAAATAGGAGATCGTATACGTTTAGATTGAATTGTTTAACCGCTACGCGGTATTGGTTCATTGGCAGGTGATTTTTCTACAATACTTCAAGCCCTACGGGCTAGTTGATTACCGTGCAGCGGTTTCAATATTGTAGAAATGAATTACGTGTGAGCATTTACCGCGCAGCGGTTTCAGTATTGTAGAAATGAATTATGTGTGAGCATTTACCGCGTAGCGGTTTCAGTATTGTATAAATGAATTACATGTGAGCATTTACCGCGTAGCGGTTTCAGTATTGTAGAAATGAATTATGTGTGAGCATTTACCGCGTAGCGGTTTCAGTATTGTATAAATGAATTACATGTGAGCATTTACCGCGTAGCGGTTTCAGTATTGTAGAAATGAATTATGTGTGAGCAATTACCGCGTAGCGGTTTCAGTATTGTAGAAATGAATTACGTGTGAGCATTTACCGCGTAGTGGTTAAAGAAATATTAATCAGATTTCGTTATCTTGCAGTTAATTTGATTTAGTTGTATAAAATTGGATAAAAATATGACTTATGAAACCTGGAACTTTTACACAATTCTACATTCAATTGGTTTTTAGCCCAAAACACAGGGAACGGTTATTGGTTGAGAAAATCCGTCCGCGTATTTTTGAATATATGAGTGGAATCCTAACAAATATTGGGCATAAATCAATAATAATCAATGGTGTCGCAGATCATGTCCATTTGTTTTTAGGATTAAATCCGAAAATTTCTGTTTCAGAAACAGTAAAAGAGGTGAAAAGAAGTTCAACCATTTTTATCAATAATCAGAAATTCTTTCCTGGAAAATTTGAATGGCAGGAAGGCTATGGTGGATTCTCATATGGGCGATCACAGATTGAAAGAGTCTATGATTACATTAAAAATCAGGAAAAACATCACCAAAAACAATCATTCAAAATGGAGTATATGGAGTTCTTAAAAAAGAATGAAATAGAATTTGAAAAACAGTATTTATTTGAATTTTTTGAATAATAATAGTTTAACCGCTACGCGGTATTGGTTCATTGGCTAGCGATTTTTCTACAATACTTCAAGCCCTACGGGCTAGTTGATTACCGCATAGCGGTTTCGATATTATGGAACCCCTCGGACCGGTAAAAATCAGGATGATAAATCAGCAAATTTTGAAATAACAACATTCAATCAGCAGCTATATGCATAAATAATTTGTAAGCGGTTGCAAAATATACCCACACGATCCGTCGTAGAAGCTATAAAATCAAACTCCGTCAATTGGTTTCAAATCGAACCTTTCATCGCCGGAATTCGAAAAAGAGCTGTTTTTTTCATACATTTGGATGCACAAAATTCATTTATGTTTGAGCAGACGATTCGGTTATTGAAAAACGACAAAAATAGTTTCAAGAATATTTTCAATGATTACTATAAGCAGCTTTGTCATTTGAGTTTACATTATCTTGAGGACATTGACGAAGCCAAAGGAGTTGTACAGGATGCTTTTGTGAAATTATGGGAAATCCGGAATGAACTCAACCCCGATTCAAATCTCAGGAATTTTTTATTTACCCTTGTTAAAAACGATTGCCTGAACATTTTAAAACGCCGGCAAATCCTCCTGAAGCATCACGAGAAAATTAAATGGATGGAAATGCATTACCAGTATGAAAGTCTCACGAGGATTGGTGATGATTATTTGGAAATAAAAGAGTTGAAAGAGAAGATAGATCTCGCGGTAAAAAACCTTCCGGACCATTGCCGTGCTGTCTTCGAGATGAGTCGTTATGATGAACTAAAAAATCGTGAAATAGCCGAAAAACTGGGTGTCACGCAAAAAACCGTTGAAGCTCACCTTACCAAAGCATTAAAAATTCTGAGGAACGAATTGAAAGATTATCTTCCGATGATAGCCATCATTACCAAAATTCTGAATTGAGATTTTAGTTTCTCCAAATTCTCCACATCCCAATTGCCCTCTCATTTTGTTCAGAAACAAGCAATTCGCAAATTTTCTTAAAAAAAATTAAAATTACCTGAGAATCTCATTAGGGTAACGGCCGCTTCATTTGTTCATTCATAAATAGCTGTAAAAAAAATGGAGAGTAATTTATTATCGCGTATCTTAAACGGTGATGCAAATTTAGAGGAGAAAGAAGCGTTCTACCGTACGTTGGGAGATAGTAAAGCTGAGGAAGAATTGTTTTACGAAGTTAAAAGCTTATGGCTTCGGGCAGCAAAGCAGCACGATAATTTTAATATGGACGTTGAATTTAATATGCTGTGGGATAAAATAAAACATTCTGAGAAACAACCCTCATTCACGATCGGAAAAAAAATCATGCGGTATGCTGCAATGATCCTGATTGCCTTAGGCATCGGTGGATTATCAGGATATTTCATATCGAAAAATAATGCGGAGTTTGCCGATTCGGGTACTCAGAAATACGCCGCACTTAAGGGAAGTGTCAGCATTGTTGAATTTGCCGACGGAACAAAAGTATGGCTCAATTCTGGCTCGCAACTTACTTACCGCGAAGACCGCAAAGGGAAACAGCGTATCGCTGAGCTGACAGGTGAAGCCTATTTCGAAGTTACCCATCGTGATGATTTTCCATTACTTGTAAAAGTGGGTGAAATTGTGGTTCGTGATTTAGGAACCACTTTTAATATCAGGGCTTATCCGGAGGATTCTTTTATCGAAACATCATTGGTTGAAGGGCAGGCTGACATTTTAAATAGTCAGGGCAATTCGTTATTAGCTTTAAAGCCGGGCGAAAGTGCCGTCTATTTAGAGAGATCAAAACAGATTGAGATCAAGCCAATTACAGAGAATGTATTGTCAGCATGGAGAGATGGCAAATTTGTGATTCGAGATCAACGACTTGAAGATATCTTTAAGGAACTTGGGCGTTGGTATGATGTTGAATTCCGCATTGAATCACAGAAACTTCGGGACTACCGGTACACCGGAAACATAAAAAAAACGACTACTGCTCAGCATGTATTGAAAATGTTGAAGTTAACCACAAATTTCAATTACCGGATCATTGAAAAACCAGCAGAACCGGATGTAATTATTATCTATTAATCTTAAAAATATAAAACGCCTATGAAGTAATCCAAACATCTAAACGAAAAAGAACCGGGCAGCTAGTGACTATCCCGGTTCGTGCTTTTGAAAATTAACAAACGAGGAAATTTTGCAGATTTCCTCAATCAATCGTTTTACAAACAACAAACAAATCTATGCAAAAAAAACAACATTTCCCCGACCATCAATGGTCCGGATTTAAGAAGTTATTATTAGTTATGAAGCTAACAACTTTTTTATTATTCCTTTCGGTAACAGGCATGGCTGCCAATACTTACGCCCAAGGGACCCGGTTTGACCTGAATGTGAAAAATGCCACAGTCATTCAGGTTTTTGACGAGATTGAACGCGTCACAGAGTTTGGTTTTTTATTTAAAACCGACCAAATGGATTTAAGCAAACACTACACGCTTGACATTAAAGATGCAAATATTGAGAAGATACTGGACGAGGTTCTAAGCAAGGATCAGTATTCTTATAATTTGATTGACAAAAACATCGTAATTACGAAGGTAAATGTCAGCACCATTCAGGATGAAAAGGCTGCAAAAGTAACGGGTAAAGTGACCGATAAAGGAGGACTGCCTATCCCGGGAACAACGGTAGTTGTAAAAGGTACCACAACCGGGGTGATAACAGATGCTAACGGAACTTATTCACTTTCAAATATTCCGGCAAATGCAACACTGCAATTCTCGTTCGTGGGGATGAAAACGCAGGAGGTAAAGGTAGGTAACCAAACTGTGATAAATGTTGTAGTTGAAGAAGAGTCAATCGGTCTGGAAGAAGTTGTCGCTGTTGGATATGGCGTACAACGCAAATCAGATCTTGCCGGTTCAGTTGGTATTGCCAATGCCGATCAGATTTTGAAATATTCATCATTCAGTGCACTTCAGGGTTTGAAAGGGAAAGTAGCCGGGGTAAATATTTTCACCAATTCCGGAAATCCTTCAGGTAATACACGTGTAATTATCAGGGGGGTAAACTCTATTAACACTTCCTCGAATCCGTTGTATGTTGTGGATGGTGTTCAAATGTCCGATTTCCAGTTTATCAATCCAAATGATATCGAACGCGTTGAAGTATTGAAAGATGCCTCTGCAGCAGCAATTTATGGTGCACGTGGTGCCAATGGCGTTATTTTGGTAACGACTAAAAGAGGATCAGGTGAAGGCGAAGGCGTTACCGTTTCTTACAATGGCTGGGTGAGCCTTGGGGTACTTGCAAAAAAGGTTGATCTGATGAATTCTGACGAATTTATGCAAATGCAGGATGCCGGTTTCGCAAATTTCTCGAAATATTCACAAAGCCAGAATTCTGCAGGAACCGTTGTTAACCGCACAGATCCACTTCTTTTTGATGGTCAGGGAAAGCCACTCTACAACACCGATTGGCAGGAAGAGGCGACAAGAGAAGTAATTTCGCAGAACCATCAATTTAGTATTCAACAACAAGGGAAAACCTCTTCGGTGGGCGCATTTCTGAATTATACCGACCAGGAAGGAATTATGATGAATAGTTATATGAAGCGTTTAAACGCAAAATTAACTTATGATGCAAACCCAAAACCCTGGTTATCTACAGGCGTGAATTTGATGGTCAACCATATTTGGGCCAACGATTTGGATGAAACCGGAGGTGGCCAGACTGCCCGACGTACCATGTGGGAGATGCCATCAATCATTCCGGTTAAATTTCCTGACGGAAGTTGGTCGAACTCACAGTTTACCGGTAATAAACTGAATATGGGACTTGAAGCAATGTCTAATCCTGTTCATGAACTGACAACCAGAAAGATGAACCGTTATAAAACGAAAATTTTCGGTAATTCATCCTTAACATTTCATATTATTGATGGTTTAGATCTAAAAACTCAAATCGGAGTGGATGTAAATCAAAATACAGACAAAAACTTTAGTCCGAATGATTTGATCAATATTTCGTCTCCAAACGGATTTGCCAACATGTCGACATACGATAGTTACTACTGGCAGGAAGAAACTTTTCTTACTTACAACAAGGCAGTTAAAAAACATAGAATTAATGCACTGGCTGGTTTATCATGGTCGCAGCAGACTGCTGCAACTTCGGGGACCGGAGATGTGAGAGGATTTTCAACAAATTTCTTTGGTTACGACAACCTCGGTGCAGGAACTACTCCTTCAGCACCAAGTTCTGACTGGAACCGATGGGCAATGAATTCCTATTTTTTACGTGGCAGCTATACCTACAACGACAAATACCTGGCAACTGTTACTGCACGTGTGGATGGTTCTTCCCGTTTTGGTTTGAATAATCACTATGGATTTTTCCCATCTGGGGCACTCGGTTGGGTCATTTCAAACGAAGACTTTCTTAAAGATAAAAGCTGGCTTAACAGCCTAAAACTGCACACCAGTTATGGCCGTACAGGTAGTTCTGAAATAAATGTTTACAGCACATTGGCGACCATCAATTCGGGAACAGTTTTGCTGAATAACGGACGTGGTGCGAGCACTTATGTTGATCGTTTGTCAAATCCTGATCTTAAATGGGAAAAAACTGACCAGTTTGATTTTGGTTTTAACCTGAGTATGCTGAACAGCCGCGTTAGTCTTGATTTCGATTACTATTACAAGCTTACTTCGGATCTGCTTTTAGCGCGTCCTATTCCTTATACGACCGGGTTTAGTTCTGTAATTGACAATATTGGTGAAGTTTCGAATCGCGGGTTGGATATTTTATTGACAACCACCAATGTCAAAACAAGTAATTTCACTTGGGAATCTACTTTCAATGTCAACTACAATACCAACCGTATTGAGAAATTGGGTGCCAACAACGAAGACATTCTAACGAATCCCGGATTTGTAGGAGGAAACGTCATCCTTCGTGTAGGCGAATCGTTAAGCTCATTTTACGGATACAGGAGGTTGGGTACCTGGGGATCCAGCGAAGCTGCAGAAGCAGCAAAAGTTGGTGCCGTTCCAGGACAGGCGAAACGTTCGACTGAACGCGAAATTCTTGGTAAAGGATTACCAAATTGGACCGGAAGTTTTATTAATACCTTCAATTACAAGAACTGGGATTTCACAGTTGACCTCCAGTTTGTAGCAGGTGTTGATACGTGGCAGCTTTATATGCACTCGATGGAAGACCGTAGCGGTATTGCAAACGGTTTTTCCACAATTCTTTACAATGGATGGA
>Ga0209724_1003456_pt1 | contig 12891 bp, 8 predicted proteins | sample grotaG_FD_184143 | JGI IMG/M metagenome (GOLD analysis project Ga0209724, IMG submission 184143) | Glacier valley bacterial and archeal communities from Borup Fiord, Nunavut, Canada, to study Microbial Dark Matter (Phase II) -... | ecosystem: Environmental > Aquatic > Freshwater > Ice > Glacier ... | reverse complement strand
AGATAGGTTGGTAAACAGTAGATGCACCCCTTTTGAGGAAGCGACTTGCTTGAGCTTGGCAAAACTGAGCACAGCAGAGGCATCTAAACCGCTCACGAGCCGAAAGTCTAAAATCACAAACCGAACTTCGGTCGCGTTGGGATGATCGAGGCGATCGCGGATCTCAGTCAGCAGTTTGTTGGCGGTGCCAAAAAAGATCAGTCCTTGCAGTTCTAGAACATAAATCTGTTCGCCTTGGGTGTCTAAGATGTCGAGTTCTTCAGAGTTTCGCAACACATTGCTGTGCTGAAATGCGCCTGACCCAACTCGCTTTGTCACCGACAATCGACTGTAGTTGACCACAAACAGCACGATCGCGGCAAGCAACCCTACACTAATACCTTGCAGATAGCCGATGCTGCCCGTCACTACCACAATCAGCACGATGATCGCATAGTCCGATCTCGAAAATTTGAACCACGCTTGATAGAGCCATTCATAAAAGAATTCCAGTCCGAGCAGCAGTGGAATGCCCACTAAAACAAATTTGGGAACGAGCGAAAGCAGGGATGCGCCTCCGAGCAACGTGGCTAAACAAATTCCGGTAATCGTCCAGCCCACAATGCGTCGAGTGCCTCCTAGATGATGAGCCAGCGTGTTTTCTCCCGAACTGGCGAACCCGCCAATGCCGCCCCCCAAACCAGATGCGATCGACGCTGCCCCTGCCACTTTTAGCTCATGATTGAGATTGAGATCGCGAGAAGCGGCGAGTTCGATGCCGTTTGCATTGAGCAGCAGCGCCATCGACTCTACGAGCCAGAGGGCAGCTAAACTCGGCACCTGCTGCAAAACAACGCCCCAATTTGCCTGAGTCAACGCTGGAATCGTCGTAAAACGATAAAGACTGCCAGGGGGAAGGGTGCCTAACAGCAAACCGTTCTCGGTAGCTTGCTCGATCGAGGTGCCCGTCATCGCTAAGGCAACATAAAACAGCACAAACGCGATCGCGATAATACTAGGGATGACTAAAAAGTGGTCGATCATCTGAGGAATCGCAAACATCGCGACTGCAAAGATCAGCGCTGGCACCCACTGAAGCAACACGTTAGGCTGCACGAACGCTGACAGGGTTAAGTGGTGAAAGTCAAGCCCTTCGATCGAGTGCATTGCCCCTTGAACTAATAGCACGCCTGTTCCTGCAAGAAAGCCGCCCACGATTGGGTAGGGAATATAGCGAACAAAGCCACCTAGTTTGAACCGACCTAGCAGGGTAAAAATAATGCCACCCACCACGGCATACACCACAATCGTCGCCGTGAGCGTTAACAATTTATCTTCAACCGAGGCATTGGGCATCTGGTCAAGAATTTGTCGGGCAACCAAACTTAATACTGGGATGCTCGGTTCTGAAACGGTGCCCACAATTGCCGGATAAGCGCTGAACGTCGTGACGATCGCGCTGACGACGGTTGAGCTAAACAGCAGTAGCCCTGTGCCAAACGGGACTGCATTTGAGAAGGCTCCAGAGAAGATGACAGAGGCAAATGAGACGCTTGTAATCACGGTCAAAAGCCCCATCGTGCCGCCTGTCGTGAGATTCAAGAGAAGAGGATTAACAGTGGGTTTAGAATGCGCTTTGGTAGCCACTTTTTACAACTATAAAATTACAAATTGTGATAGCATTTTTGCATGACTTACTAATATTACAATCACTCGCAAGTAGACATTCCTAACTAAATTTTGCATCCATCTTAGGACATAAGAATTAGACTATCTTTAAATGGTCAACGGGTTGACAAAAGCGATCGACAGGAGCGCTTAATCATGGAGTTGCAGTCTGCCTTCACATGGACGATTCTGCAAATTAAACGGTTTCTTCAAGACTTGTTAAGTGCTTTTAACAGCAGCTTGTTTACGTTTGCAGGAGAAAAATTTTCACTCGGCTTAGTCGTTGAGCTGATTGTTCAAGTGATCATTGTCGTGATCTTGGCAAATGCGGTTAAGCAATTGCTAAGACAACGGATCTTACCGCGCTTTAAGCTAGAAATTGGCACACGAGAGTCATTATCAGCGATTACTGGTTACATTGTTACAGTGATTGGCTTTTTTATAGTGCTAGAGACGGCTGGCATCAATCTAAGTTCGCTTGCAGTGTTTGCGGGTGCGATTGGCATCGGGGTTGGCATCGGGCTGCAAAACTTGTCGAGCCAGTTTATCAGCGGCTTAACGCTTCTGTTTGAGCAACCCATCAAAGTGGGCGACTATATTGAGGTCGATAATCTTGCCGGAACAGTCGAAGGAATTGCGATTCGTGCAACCACTATTCGCACGATTAACGGCGTGTTTGTGATTGTGCCCAACAGTCGGTTTCTCGACACCAACGTCGTCAACTGGAGCTATCGCGATCCCAACTGTCGAATTGAGATTCCGGTGCGGGTGGCTGAAGAAAATGACTCGCTGACGGTGCTAGAGGCGTTGCTGACAGCCGCTCGTCAAGAACCGAGAGTTTTGCCGTCTCCCTCACCAGAGGTTTACTTCAAAGGAACTGGAGACGGTGCGTTGAAGTTTGATCTCACGGTGTGGATTGGCAACCCGATCGAGATGGATTCGATTAAAAGTGCCCTGCGATTTTTGATTGAGGCAGAATTTCGCGATCGTGCCATTGATCCAAAGACGGTAACAGGTCTGACGATCGAGAATCTGCCCTCACTGGCAGCCCTACTGCAAACTCCTCACCAAGTCAATGGATTGGCAAAACAGGTCGAAGTAGAAGCCCCAATCGCAGGACGGATGCTGCGCGATTTGCTGCAAAAAGTCAGCTATTTTCAGCAATGTGGCGAGGTTGAGCTGCGGCAGGTGATTGAGAAAGGCTATCGTAAAAAGCTGACGATCGGAGAAACCATTTGTCGAGAATCCGATCCTGGTGACTCGTTTTATATCATCTTGTCAGGTTCAGTTGAGGTGTTTGTCGAATCGATTTCAAAACAGGTTGCCGTTCGCCGATCGGGTGAGTTTATCGGTGAGATGTCATTGCTGATGGGCACCCCGCGCACTGCTACGCTACGAACTTTAGAAGAAACGATTTTGTTTGTGGTTGACCACAATAACCTGCAAAGTTTGTTAAAAAATCATCAAGGGTTAGCCGATAAAATTGCAGAAGAGCTATCTCATCGCCAAGAAGCATTAGAAAGTTTAGGAATCACGATCGGTGCCGCTCCAAAAGAAGACACCTCATTTCACCAAATTCGCAAACGAATCCAATCCATCTTTGGAATCTAAACTTCGGCGTTGCTAATAGATTTTGCCCTCATCCCCAAGGAGAAGGGAGCTAGAACTCTTGTTCCCTCTCCCCAAAGAAGAGGGCTAGGGTGAGGGTAAAATTGGGGTCTCATCAATAGATTCAGCACTGCCTAAATTTCCAGCTTTGGGGCGATGTCAAGCAAGATTTACTAGGGGATGATTGTAGAGTCCTTGTTGATGACACTCAAAACGAGATGCGCTGTTCTCGATCGCCTAACTCATGCTAATGCTCCTATTCCAAGCTGGCGACAATCTCTATGCGATCGATAGTGTTCAAGTGGTCGAGGTGATTCCGATCGTAACGCTCAGATCTCTCAATCACGTTCCCGAATATATTGCAGGCGTATTTAATTATCGAGGCAACTTAGTTCCGGTTGTTGATCTGTGTCGTTTGCTTCACCATACCGATTGCCGTTCCCGTTTCAGCACTCGCATTATGATGGTTTACTATCCCACCAGTGACGGCACTCGGCAGTGGCTAGGACTCATGGCAGAACGCGTCACCGAAACCCTTAACCGACCCGACCTAGATGCAAAAAACACGGCTCAAGTGAGCGATGTGCCTTACTTAGGCAACCTATTTATGGACGAGAAAGGCATGATCCAGCAGATTCACTGGCAGCATTTAGTGTCAGATGACCGCTCTGCATCTCTGTTTATTCAAGAAAGCGCTGAGGCAAATGGTGCAAGACGCGATTGAGGCTCTGCTAAAGCAGAAAATCGGGCTAGATGCCGAGAGCATTGGGTCGAGAACGATCGCTCACGCAGTCGAACAGCGGCGGTTAACGTGTGGGTTGCCCGATCGAGCCGCTTATCTCTTACACTTACAAACCTCACCCCAAGAGTTGGAAAACCTGATCGAAACGGTCGTTGTGCCCGAAACCTGGTTTTTTCGCGATCGAGAGCCGTTTGTCTATCTCAGTCAATTTGTCACTCAATGGCGATCTGCCCATCCCGCCAGCGTATTTCGGGTTCTCAGCGCACCTTGCTCAACCGGAGAGGAGCCTTACTCGATCGCCATCACGCTGCTCAAGGCTGGGTTGACTCCGGCTCAGTTTCACATCGACGCGGTGGATGTCAGCAAACGGGCGCTTCTCAAGGCAACGCAGGGCATTTATCGGCAAATATCGTTTCGAGGAGGCGGGTTGCCTGAGCAGTCACGCTACTTTCAGTCGGTCGCCAATGGGCAAGAGATTCGCCCCTTCGTGCGGGATACTGTGAGCTTTCGATCGGAGAATCTCCTCAATCCCGGTTTTTTGTCTCAAGAGGCTTATCACACAATTTTCTGTCGCAATCTTCTGATTTACCTCGATCGTGACTCCCGAATTCAGCTCATTCAGAGGTTGGATTACGCTCTAGCTCCATCGGGTTTACTGTTTGTGGGATCGCCCGAAATGCCGCAGGTCACCGCCGATCACTTCACGCCGATTCGCCACCCCTTTGCATTTGGCTACCACAAACAAAATCGCGTCGTCGATCGTCCGCTGCCCCCGATCGCTCATCCTCCGCAAACGATTTCGGTTCCGGTTCCTGCGTCTGCTCCTATCTCTGAGCCTACCGAGTTGGCAACCGCCCAGCAGCTTGCCAACCGAGGACACCTTATAGAAGCGATCGCCGTGTGCCAATCCCATTTGAGAGCGCATCCGACAGACGCTCAAGCCCATGTGCTGTTAGGCGAAATTCATCAAGGTCTCAATCAATCTGAGCAAGCCGAACAAGCGTTTCAGAAAGCGATTTACCTCAACCCCAGTGCCTATGAAGCGATGACTCATTTGGCGTTGTTAAAAGAACAAAAGGGCGATCGAGCGGGGGCAACTCTTTTAAAGCAGCGCATTCAGCGATTGCTCAACACTCAACGTTAGAAAGTTCGAGTATCGTGGATATCGAGCGAAGGGGCGGCAGTGACCACAGCTACGCTACTCTAGAAATGGGTATTGGTAGGCTGGTCTTAGATGTTAAATCGCTGGAAAATTAGCACTCAAATCGCTGCGGGGTTTGCCCTGGGCTTAACCGTCTTTTCGATCATTGGCATTGTCTCTTACCGGGGCACACAGCAACTCGTTTCAGCCGCTCGTCAAGAAAAGTACACCTATCAAGTGTTGGGTGAGTTAGAAGAGATTCTTTCGCTGATCAAAGATGTCGAAACGGGGCAACGGGGCTATTTGCTGACCAATGACACTCGCTATCTCGCTCCCTACAATCAAGCACGAACTGCGATTCAATCGAGAATTGGAGAGTTGAGACAGACCGTTAGAGACAATCCAACTCAGCAAAATTATGTTCAGACTTTAGAACCGCTCGTCAATCAAAAGCTCGCCGAACTCGATTCGACCATTCGCCTCAAGCAAAATGGACAATCGGCGGCTGCACTCAAAATCGTGAAAACAAACGAGGGCAAGCGGTTGATGGATCAGATTCGAGACTTAATAGCTCGGATGGAATCCGGAGAGCGCGATCTATTGCAGACCCGATCGCAGATTGCTGACAGGTCTGCCCAACGCACCCTTAACACCATTCTCTACGGGATGCCGTTTGCGATTTTGCTGCTGGCTCTGATCGGCGTGATTCTCAATCGTCAGATTGCCCGCCCGCTCAATCTAGCTTCAAAAGTGGCTCAACAGGTTGCAGATGGCGATCTGACTCAAGCGATCGCTGCTACCAGAGACACCACCGAAGTAGGGCAATTGATGACCGCATTTCAACGAATGACCAAGAGTTTGAATGCTTTGATTGCACAGGCACAAAAATCTGGCATTCAAATCAGCACGTCTACGACGCAGATCGCAGCGGCAGGCAGACAGCTTGAAGCAACGGTGAATGAGCAAGTTGCATCCATGCACGAAGTCAATGCCACCTCTCGACAAATTGCGTCAACCGCAGGCGAGTTAGCAAAATCGATGGATGGAGTGGCTGAGACAGCGCGCACCACGACTGAAGCAGCTACTAGCAGCCAAATGAATCTAGAAAGAATGCAGCTTGCAATGCAAAATTTAGTGCTGGCGACTAGCTCGATTTCGTCAAAGTTAACTGTGATGGATGAGAAAGCGAATAATATTAATACGGTCGTGACTACGATTACTAAAGTCGCCGATCAAACCAATTTACTATCGCTGAATGCCGCGATCGAAGCCGAAAAAGCCGGAGAGTATGGAGCCGGATTTGCGGTTGTGGCACGAGAAATTCGTCGTCTTGCCGATCAGTCGGCGGTTGCCACGCTTGAAATTGAGCAAATGGTCAAGGGGATGCAATCGTCGGTGTCTCAGGGCGTGATGGAGGTCGATAAATTTAGCAGAGAAGTCAGGCAATATGTTGATGATGTCGGAGATATCAGCGGACAAATTGCCGGATTCATCCAAAATGTGCAGGGGTTAACGCCGCAGTTTGGGGCAGTCAGTCAACGCATGGATGAACAATATCGCGGGGCAGAACAGATTAGTTTAGCGATCGGGCAACTCAGCGATGCGTCTTATCAAACGGTGCAATCGCTGCAGGAAACCAACAATGCGCTGACTCAGTTAAATGACGCGGCTCAAGGCTTGCAGCGAGAAATTTCTCAATTCAAGGTGTGAGTCGCGGTATGGATTCTATTGATGACTGCTGGAATCAGATTGGCGTTTGGGGCGATCGCTCTTGCCCTCAGCTAGAGACGGTGATTCACTGTCGCAACTGCCCGGTGTATGCGACAGCAGGGCGCAATTTGCTAGAGCGAGACGTTCCGATCGAGTATCTTGACGAGTGGACAGCCACGATCGCCATTCCTTTAGACGAAGCGGTGAAAACGCTGAATCTTGCAGAGGGCGATCTCGATTCTGCAACCGGAAGCAATACCCTATCCGTGATTCTATTTCGGCTGGGAGATGAGCAGTTTGCCTTATCGGTTGGAGTGCTCCACGAAGTTACGCATCCGGGTGCAATTCACAGGCTGCCTCATCGCACTAACGACTCGTTTTTAGGACTGGTCAACATTCGAGGCGAGATTTTGATGACAATATCGTTGAGTCATTTTCTCGGTTTAAAGACGGTAGAAAATTCTTCGTCTCTCAGTCGGCTTTTAGTTGTGGGACACCAAGACAATAAGTGGGTGTTTCCGGTTGATGAAGTGCATCGAATTCATCGTGTTGAGGCAAGTGAGCTAAAAGCGGTGCCTGTCGTCGTCTCTCAATCGAGTGAATCTTACACCCAAGGGATTATTGACTGGCAGAGCAAAAAGGTGAATTATTTGGACGCTGACCTGTTGTTTTACACGCTTGAGCGCAGGATTTTGTGATGAGCAATGGAGACTCTATGCGCGATTACTCCATGCTGGGTCTGTTTTGTCAAGAAGTGGAGACTCAGGTCAAATCTCTGAAGCAAAGTCTGTCAATTTTAAAGCAGCAGCCTTCTCAGGAGGGCGAATTAGATACGGCGATGCGATCGCTCCACGCGATCGCCGGGTCTGCTCAACTCATCGAAATCGATGTCGCCGCCACGCTGTCTGAGCAGATGAGAGTTCGCTTAATCGCCGTGCAGAGTGGCTCAACGCCCTTGGCTGATGCGCTGGTCGATCGCCTCCTCCACGCTGGGGATCTGCTGATTGAAATCAGTGCCGCGACTAGCGATGGAACGTTAGAAAATTGGTTGTCACAACACTCGGAGGATTTGGCACAGACGCAGACAGCGATCGCGGAGGGTGACAAAGCGGCTATTCCCCCCGCCCTCCCACAAAGGGCGACGGAGCCAGAACATTCGATTTCATCTGATCACCCAAAACCAAATCCGCCTTCGCTGCTTTTAGATAGCTCGATGATGGAGTTATTTCGGCTCGAAGTCGAAGCACAGGCGACGCTCTTAAACAATGGGCTGCTGGCGCTAGAATCTCAGTCTCACTCTGCTCAAGAATTAGAGGCATTGATGCGGGCGGCTCACTCGGTCAAAGGTGCCGCTCGCATTGTGGGATTGGATGCCGCCGTTCAGCTTGCCCATGTGATGGAAGACTGCTTTGTTGCGGCTCAAGCTCACACCATCACGTTGAACAGCGATCGCGCCGATGTGCTGCTGCGGGGCGTTGATTTGCTTCAGAGTCTCAGTCAGGTGAGCGACGCTGATTTACCCAACTGGTTGACAAACCATGACTCAGAGTTTCAAACAGTGCGATCGACGATCGAGGCAATTCGCAATGCAGAAGGAACGGCGGCGATTCAAACTTTAAAGGCTGATTTCGTTCCAGCGATCGCTCCTGCTGAATCGACTCCCACTGCTCACGAGCCTGAAAATCCGCTGAGTCCGGCTTCTGGAGAGATAAGCCCTGCTGACGCGGCGGCGGCTCAGGAGCGCGTTGTGCGAGTCAGTGCAGACAATCTCAATCGCATGATGGGACTGGCTGGAGAATCTTTAATCGAAGCTAATTGGCTGCCACCGTTTGCAGATTCTCTGATGGTGCTCAAATCGCGACAGCTAGAACTGTCTAAAAACCTAGAGCGATTGCAGCAAAACGCGATGCTCAACCCAGATCTCGATCAAGATTCTAAATCATTGATCGATGCGACTCGTCAACGCGACCAAGAATGCCGCGACCTGCTCAACGATCGCTTGACCGAACTCGAAGAATTTATTCGACGATCGGCAAATCTCTCCGATCGCCTCTATCGAGAAGTGATCACCTCCCACATGCGTCCGTTTATGGATGGGGTGCAGGGGTTTCCGCGCATGGTCAGAGATCTGGCTCGCACCGTCAACAAGCAAGTCAAATTGGAGATTGTCGGCAAATCAACGTCGGTCGATCGAGACATTCTCAAAAAGCTCGAAGCGCCTCTCACCCACATTTTGCGAAATGCCGTTGACCACGGAATCGAACTGCCAGAAGAGCGCATCGCGGCGGGAAAGCCTGCCGAAGGAACCGTTCGAGTCGAGGCAATGCACCGGGGCGGAATGTTGGCGATTACCATTTCTGATGACGGCAAGGGCATCACTCCGATCGCGTTACGTCAACAGATTATCAACAAACAGTTAGCCGCGCCCAAAGTCGTCGCCAAGTTGACCGACGCTGAACTGATGGAGTTTCTGTTCTTACCCGGATTTTCGATGAGCAAACAGGTGACAGAACTCTCTGGTCGAGGCGTAGGCTTAGACATTGCCCAAAGCATGGCGCAAGAAGTGGGAGGCACCGTGAGAGCGGCTTCCCAAGTGGGGAAAGGCAGCAGTTTTTATTTTCAATTGCCCCTGACGCTCTCCGTTGTGCGGACGTTGCTCGTCGAGATTTCTGGAGAAGCCTATGCGTTTCCTCTGGCGCGCATCGATCAGATCATCACCGTTCAGCCCTCAGAGATTTCCATCGTCGAAAATCGGCAATATTTCACGCTGGATGGGATAAATATCGGTCTAATTCCGGTGCATCAAGTGCTCGATTTGCCTCCGCCCGCCTCGTCGCCCTCCCCGCTTTGGGTGGTGGTGATTAGCGATCAATCTAACACCTATGGATTGGTGATCGATCGCTGTCTCGGAGAACGCGAACTGGTCGTGCGTCCGCTCGATGCTCGCCTGGGCAAAGTGCCCGATATTAGTGCAGCCGCCCTGATGGGAGACGGGTCACTCGTGCTGATTGTGGATGTGTCTGACCTGGTACGATCGACCAACGCACTGCTCAACAGTGGATCGATCGCCAGAGTCGCTGAATCGTCTAACAAGACTCCTGAAGGAATCATTCTTAATGACACTGTGTCCCAAGAGAAGCGAATATTAGTCGTAGACGACTCGATCACGGTGCGAGAAATGGAGCGCAAGCTGCTGCAAAATCGCGGCTATGTCGTCGAAGTTGCCGTTGATGGAATGGAAGGCTGGAACGCGATACGATCGTCTCCCTACGATTTAGTGATTAGCGATATTGATATGCCCCGAATGAACGGAATTGAACTGATTAAAGAAATTAAACGGCATCCGCGACTGGGTTCAACTCCCGTGATTGTGGTGTCTTATCGCGATCGGGAAGACGATCGCATTCAAGGCTTAGAAGCCGGGGCAAACTACTATCTCACCAAAAGTAGTTTTCATGACGACACGCTGATTCGAGCCGTCGTGGATTTAATTGGTGAATGACCTATGAGAATCGCCATTGTCAACGATATGTTTATCGCCATCGAAGCGCTGCGACGAGTGCTGATGACGATCGCCGAGCATGAGATTGTGTGGATCGCCAAAGACGGGGCTGAAGCCGTTGCTAAATGCGCCAAAAACACCCCTGATCTGATCTTGATGGATCTGATCATGCCCGTCATGGATGGCGTTGAGGCAACTCGACAAATCATGAAGCGATCGCCCTGTGCCATTTTGATTGTCACCGCCAGCATTGAACAAAATTCTGCAAAAGTCTTTGAAGCGATGGGCTATGGCGCACTTGATGCGGTTAACACTCCCGTTTTGGGCAATCAAGGCACCCCCGGAGCCGCCCTAGCTCTACTCGGAAAAATTGCCTCGATCGCCAAGCTTAATGGCAAATCTCCTCCGCCCCTTTCCTTTCCCTCTCCCCCCTCTTCGGTGTCCTTTTCCTCCTCTACGCTGCCTCCTCTAATCGCGATTGGCTCCTCTACAGGCGGACCCAAAGCTCTCTCCGCGATTCTCTCGCGACTGCCCGCCAACTTGGGAGCCGCGATCGTCATCGTTCAGCACGTCGATGCTCAATTTGCGGAAGGCATGGTTGACTGGCTCAATCAACTCACACCCCTGACGGTTAAAAAAGCTTCAGTGGGCGATCGTCCCCAAAAGGGCATCGTCCTGGTTGCCTGCACCAATGATCATCTCTGTCTTCAGGTAAACCAGACGCTAAACTACGTCAGAGAGCCGATCGAGTATCCTTACCGCCCGTCGATCGACGTGTTTTTTAAGAGTGTTGCTCACTATTGGACATCGAGAGGAATAGCGGTGTTGCTAACTGGGATGGGGCGAGACGGGGCTGAAGGGCTGCGGCTGCTGCGAAGTGTGGGTTGGCACACGATCGCGCAAGATAAAGTAAGCTGTGCGGTTTATGGAATGCCAAAAGCGGCGGCTGAATTAGATGCGGCGGTTGAAGTGTTAAACCCGGATGCGATCGCCACAACCCTGATACAGCGCACCCGTCTAAATCGTTAAGACTTTATTCTCGATATGGATGAATCCATCACAGTGCTGTTAATTGACGACCAATCGATCATTGGCGAAGCCGTGCGGCGAATGTTAGAGGCTGAACCTGATATCACGTTTCACTACTGTGACGACCCGACTCAAGCGCTCAAAATGGCGAGAGAGTGCCAGCCCACGGTGATTTTGCAAGATTTGGTCATGCCCCAAATGGATGGGCTGCTGTTGGTGCGGTTTTTACGATCGCACGATGCCCCAACTTACCAGATTCCGCTGATCGTGCTGTCGAGTAAAGAAGAGCCGCTGATCAAAGCTCAAGCCTTTGAACTGGGCGCAAATGACTATCTGGTCAAGCTGCCCGATCGCGTCGAACTGCTTGCCCGAATTCGCTATCACTCTAGAGCGTATACCAATCTGCTCAAACGACAAGAAGCCGAAGCATTGTTACGCAACGAAAACCTGCGGCAATCCCTCTACATTCAGCAAGTAGACAAATTGACTCAGGCGGCTGCAACGGTTGAGCAAGATACCTTTGCGGCGGAGAGTTTGAGCGATGTCGTCGATCGCAATGATGAGTTAGGACAACTTGCACGAGTCTTTACTCAAATGGTGAGAACGGTCAAAAATCGTGAACAGGAATTGAAACGGTTAAATGATTCCTTTGCTCGATTTTTTCCGGGCGAATATCTCAAATTTCTTCGCAAAGACAGCGTAACCGACGTGCAGCTTGGCGATTATGTCAGCAAAATGATGGCAGTGATGTTTAGCGACATCCGATCGTTTACCACCATGTCAGAAACGATGACCCCCCGCGAAAACTTTGACTTCGTAAATGCTTACTTAAAGCGCGTCAGTCCAGAAATTCGCAATCACTATGGCATCATCGTCAAGTTTTTAGGAGACGGCATGATGGCGGTGTTTCCTGATGGGGCAGATGATGCCGTGGCGGCAGGTGTCGCCAAACAGCAGCGAGTGCAGGAGTACAATCAGCAGCGCAAGACGAGGGGCGATTTACCCATTCAGGTGGGCATCGGCATTCACGTTGGACAGATGATGTTAGGCATGGTCGGCGAAGCCAATCGCATTCAGGGCGACGCGTTTTCAGATAACGTTAACCTGACATCGCGACTAGAGGGGTTAACTAAATTTTATGGCGTGGCGATGTTGATTTCAGGTCAGACGTTAGAACATTTGAGCAACCCCGATCGCTATCAAATTCGCTTTTTAGATCGGGCGATCGTCAAGGGTCGAAATGAAGCGATTTCAGTCTATGAAGTGTTAGACGCTGAGGTTGAAGAAGTGCGATCGCTAAAGCTGCAAACCCAACCCGACTTCGATCGCGGAGTCAAGTGCTATGGCGATCGAGCCATCCAGGATGCAAAAGTTTGTTTTGAGCAAGTGTTAGCAATTCATCCGGCTGATAAGACGGCAAAACTTTATTTAGAACGAGTGGAATGGCTGATCGAGAATGGCATCCCCGATAACTGGAGTGAAGCATGGGTGTTCAGTGAAAAATGATTCACA
>Ga0209724_1003454_pt1 | contig 12893 bp, 7 predicted proteins | sample grotaG_FD_184143 | JGI IMG/M metagenome (GOLD analysis project Ga0209724, IMG submission 184143) | Glacier valley bacterial and archeal communities from Borup Fiord, Nunavut, Canada, to study Microbial Dark Matter (Phase II) -... | ecosystem: Environmental > Aquatic > Freshwater > Ice > Glacier ... | reverse complement strand
CCGGCGTCGCCCACCAGCGTCAGGGCCTGCAGATGGCGGGTCTCGCGGGCGCGCGCCACGGCGCCCTGCAGGCGCTGCAACTCGGCCTGCCGGCCCACCGTCCAGCACCTCACGGGATTGCGCCGTTCCGCCATCTATGAGCAGATGCGAAGAGGCGTCTTCCCACGATCCGTCAAAGCTGGACCGCGTGCCGCTACATGGTCCGAAGTGGCGGTCCAAGCGTGGATCTCGGATCGCCTGAGAGAGCAGTCGAGTTGATCGACTCAATGGCGAACCTTCGGCGCAGCTCGAATCGGATGACTGCTTTCAACCCTTCTGATCGACGATCAGAGCGACTCTCATCGACCCACAAGAGACATTCGCGGCCCGGAACTCACCGCCTCTAAGCGGCCGTTCGCATATAACCGAGGTCCCCGAAGGAGGCTCGTAGCAGCGGGCATACGCAGATAGGCGTCACTCTGTGCGATTGAGGCGCGGCGCACGGGTTGAGACCGTGCGGGCTCACCGTTTCGAGAGCCTCGCGTGCAAGGCACGGTGCAGAATGTCCCGGCCCACTACGAGCGGCACCGCCCCAAGGACATCACGATCGCTCCCGAGCGACGAGCAGAGGCGATGACAACCAACGCAGCAACTTGCCACGGAGTTCATCCATCACACTCACCTCCGGCAAAGGTACGGGAGTGGCGCCCGTGAATCAATCCAGTTGCAGACCCAATCGGTCGATCACCGCATTCCACTTTTGCGTCTCGCGCTTCAGGCGCGTTGCCGCTTCTGCGGGAGTGTTGGGAACAAATTCGAGATCGCTGGCCAGCATCCGCTCGCGCACCTCGGGCTGCTTGAGGATGTTGCCGATCGTTTCGTTGACGTACTTGACGATCGCATCAGGCGTGCCCTTCGGCATCAGCAGCATTTCGCCGAACGAGGCTTCGTAGCCGGGTACGCCGGCTTCCGCGATCGTCGGCACCTCGGGGGCGATGGGCACGCGCTTCGACGACGTGACGCCGAGTGCATTCAGTTTCCCGCTCTTGACGTGCGGCATCACCACCGGCGTGGCCAGGAACCCGCACGGCACTTGGCCTCCGATCACGTCTTGGGTGGCAGGTCCCGGGCCTTTGTACGGGACATGAGTCATCTTTAGGCCCGTTGCGGCGATGAAAAGCTCCGCCGACAGATGGCCTGGTGTTCCTTGACCACCCGACGCGTAGTTCAGATCATGCGTCTTCGCGTAGGCCACGAACTCGGCCACGGTCTTCACCGGAACGGCCGGGTTGCACACCAGGGTCTGCGCGGTGTTCGCGAGGTAGATCACCGGCCGCAGGTCCGCGTCGGCCTTAAAGCTGAGCTTCTTGTAGAGATGCGGGTTGATGGTCACCACGGTGTCGATGGTGGCCAGCAAGGTATAGCCGTCTGCAGGCGAGCGCGCCACGAGTTCGGCGGCGAGATTGCCGCCCGCTCCAGGGCGGTTGTCTGCAATCAGTGGCTGCTTCATTGCCGCGTTGAATGGCTCGCCAATGAGCCGCACGATGAAGTCGTTTGGCGCGCCGGGCGGGAACGCGACGATGACGTTCACGGGCCGGCTTGGGTAGCCGACGGATTGGGCCAATGAGGCACCGGCGGTCGACACGAGCAAGGCGCTCGCAGCCAGAAGTGATTGACCGATGTTCATGATCTTCCTCCTTGAATTTCGTTCAAGCTGTGGCGGCGTCACCAGACGCCGATGAATGTGCCGCTGCGCGACTCCTTGGCAGTCCATGCAGCAGCGTCGTGATCGTTAACCGTCGGGTGGATTCGAAGCCCTCGCAGCCAGTCGAAGAGCATCAAAGCGTGTTCTTGACGGACCTGCGCCCTGCAAAAATCAGTGCCGAGGTCGTCAAGTTCCATCGGGTCCTCCTGCAAATCGAAGAGCTGCGGCGGCAGGCCTTCGTAGTGCACGTACTTGAAACGCTCACTTCGCACCATGAACATCCGGCAACCGTCGATGGGGCGACCCAGCGGCTCGCGCACGAAGCTGCGGAACGAGTAGTCGCCTTCGCTGATGGCGAACTCACGCCACGGTCCGGCAAAGGGCTGCTGGCGCAGCAAAGGCACTAACGAGCGCCCCTCGAGCTGGTGCGTCGCGGGCTCACTGCCCAGGCTTTCGACAAAGGTCGGCAGCAAATCGATCGCCTCGACAAGTCGGCTTTCGACCGCTCCGCGCCTGGCGTGCGCATCAGGTGACACGACGATGAATGGCACCGCCGCGACCGTGTCGTGAAACAGTTCTTTCTCGCCGAGCCAGTGGTCGCCGAGATAGTCGCCGTGATCACTGCAGAACACCACCATCGTGTTGTTCCACAGGTTGCGCTCCTCCATGAAGGAGAACAGCGTTCCGAGCTGGTCGTCGATCTGCTTGACCAAGCCCATGTACGCGGGAACGACGTGACGACGCTTGGCATCGTCGGAGAAGTTGCGGCTGGCGGGTTGCGACTGGAAGCCGCGCAGTACCGGGTGCGGTTGGCTTTGCTCTGCGGCGCCGCGAATTGGGGCTGGCACATCGTCGGCGCCGAACAGCCCGTGATACGGAGCTGGCGCGACATACGGCCAATGCGGCTTGATGTACGACAGATGCAGACACCAGGGCGACTCACCGCACTCGGAAATGAAGTCGATTGCACGACGCGTCGTGTAAGCCGTCTCCGAGAGTTCGGCTGGTATCGCGGCAGGCAGATGCGCCCAGCGCATCGACCAGCCGCTGCGCAAAGTCTTTTCACGATCGATGGCCGAGTTCGCCCAGTCGTGCCACGGGTTGCTGCCGCCGAAGCCCTGAGCGCGCAGATAGTTCGCAAAGCGGTTGTCGGCTGGCACTGTCTGGCCGGGCCAGATTCCGTCATCGCGCTCGAAGTCTTCAAAACCCCCCTCGGCGGCGAGTCGTGCCGCGAGTGAGCCCATGTCCGCGCCGACTCTGATCAGCCCCTCGTGGTCGGCCGTGACATGGGTCTTGCCGACGACCGCGACGCGCAGACCGAGGGCACGCAGGTGGTCGCCCAGTGTCGGGTTATGCAACGGCAGCGGCACGAAGTTCCAGTTCGATCCGTGGCTGGCCATGTAGCGGCCGGTGTAGTAAGACATGCGCGAGACGCCGCATACCGGCCCCTGGACGTACGCGTTGGTGAAGCGCACTCCGCGCGCTGCAAGTGAGTCGAGGTGCGGTGTCGACAGGTTCCTCGCGCCGTAGCACGACAGGTAGTCACGCCGAAGCTGATCGGCCATGATGAACAGGATGTTCTTGGTCATTTGCGTCGGTGGATGCTTGGACGGAAGTAGAGCAGGCAGATAGCAGCGGCGTAAGATGTCGGCGTCATATCTGCCATAACCATTGGCTATGCAGGAGCCCGGGCGATGCGACTCACCCAAATCAGGGACTTCGTAGCTGTCGTCGATGCCGGTAGCATCTCTGCGGCGGCGCGTTTACTCAACGTTTCGCAACCGGGTTTGACGAAGAGCATCGGCAGCCTCGAGGCCGAATTGGCGGTCTCGCTGCTGCAGCGCACGCCGCGGGGCGTGTCGTTGACACGCTACGGACGCGCGTTCTACGCGCGCGCACGCGCGGCGCACTCAGAGCTCGACAAGGCGCAACAGGAACTGGCCCAGCTCGCGGGCGGACATACCGGCAAGGTGGCGATCGGGTTCGGGCCCCTCGCGGCGGCTTTGGTATTGCCGCGGGCGGTACAGAGGTTTCGGCACCAGTACCCGACAGTCGAACTCAGATTGCTAGAGGGCTTCGTGCACGCCCTAATGCCGCTCACGCGTGACGAAACGCTCGACATGATGATCGGGCCGCGGCTCACCGGGCGCGGCGCCGATCCGTCCATGCGCTACCGGCCGATATTCAGCAACGATCAGATCGTCGTGGGGCGACGGGGGCACCCGCTGGCTCGCGCTCGTTCGATCAACGAACTGGCTGAGGTTTGTTGGCTCAGCTTTGAGCCCCGCGCGGCCATCGATCGCGTCCTCGTCGCACTGGGATTGACCGGCGCGCGCGAACTCATTCAATGTGAATCGTTGAACGTGATGGTGGCCTTGCTTGCAGATACTGACATGCTGGCGGTGACGTCCCGACGAATGCTGTCGCTTCCGCAGTCCGGCGCATCTTTGCTCGAAGTCAGAACTGCCGAACGGATGCCGCCGATGACCACCGGATTGTTCACCAGGGCAGATGCGCCGCTCACGCCTGCAGCCGCCGCAATGGCAAAAGCACTGGTTGAAATCGGTCGGGAGTTGCCGCTGAGCGAGGCAACCGCCACTCGGCGGCCTTGATGGCTACGACGCTGGCTTACCGAGTAGTCCTCACTGCGGGAACTGGTCGCGCCGTTTCTGACCGTTCCGAGATGCCGCAACACGCCGCGCAGGGTTCCATGCCGACGCTAGGCCACGAGCTTCTTCGTGTGCATCGACTTGTCGTAGAGATTCGGTTCGGGCGGCAGTCGCCGCAACGCGCCTTCGCCTCCTTTTCCGATCTGCGCAATGAGTTGGTCGAACAGGTCCGAGGCACGAGCGGCTGGAGCTACCACCTCAACTACAGCCCCTCCCGAGACCGCAAGCAACCCTAACGAAACGATGTTTCGAATGCGCGGCATCACATCCCTCCGTTCGCCCAACGAGCTTGACCGTCTCAGATATGGAAAGCCTCTTCAACTGAAGCGTGGCGTTTCGGGAAAGCTTGTTCTTGCGAGGAATGGCCTACCCGAAACCCTACCTCTCCGGACCTCTGGACTTGGCCGGGCAGAGCCCACCAGTCGACGAGGCCGAGTGACAGCAGCCCCTCAGATTGCTCCCATTGAGCCTTCAAGGCCAGGTCTATGGCGCATACCGGCCGACCAGCTTCGCAGAGGGAGTATCGACACCCGACCCATCAGCGACAGTCGCCTTACCTGATTGCCTGCCGCAAAGCGGACCTCGGCAGGCGCGAGGGGATGCTCAAAGCATCATCATGAAACTCGACTCTGCTGACGTGGTTGCCCCGTACACGCGATAGAAGAGCACCACGACAGATCAGATAGCGACCCCTCCGGAAAAGGACGCCAAGAACTTACGATCGGCCCCTCAATTACTTTCGCCCTGCAGCCGCACCTCGGACGGCGCGGTCGCGGGCCTGGTATGCCGCCAGCGTCGTCCAGTGCAACTGCCGCTTCGCTCGCGGGACAGCAGACTATCCAGGCAGTCCCTTGGCCGTAAGACCGGTTCGCGCCAACGATTAGGTCACCGGCTCGTTTCTGAATCGGCTCCTTGCGACGGGGCGACAACGCGCCGCTTACTCGGATGGTGCAAGAATGAGCCGGACAGCATCAGGCGCGATGTCAAGGTTTCAGATTGCGATCCCGCTGCCGTGGTGCGGAGTTGTGGAAATGTGTATGGTCCAGCCGCGGATGCAGTTGAGTCGAGTCGACGCCAGTGGCTGACGCTTCGATCAAGCATAAGCTCACCGCCATCCTCGCTGCTGACGCGGCTGGTTTCTCGCGGCTGATGGCCGCCGACGAGCGCGCCACGTTGATGGCGCTGGACGCCGCGCGCGCCGTCTTCCGTGCGCAGATCGAATCGCATCAGGGCCGGGTCATCGACATGGCGGGCGATTCAGTGCTCGCGGTGTTCGAAACCGCCACCGGCGCGGTGGCCGCTGCGCTAGAGATCCAGCAAGCCCTGACCCTGGCTGGCGCCGCCGAGGCGGCAGACTCGCGCATGCACTTTCGCATTGGCGTGCACCTCGGAGACGTCATTGAGAAGCACGATGGCACGGTCTATGGCGACGGCGTGAACGTCGCGGCTCGACTCGAAGGCCTGGCCGAGCCGGGCGGAATCATGGTCTCTGACGCCGTTCGTGGTGTGGTCAACGGCCGCGTCAGCGCAAGCTTTACCGACAAGGGCCCACAGGAGCTGAAGAACATCGCGCGGCCGATCCGCGCCTTTGCCCTCGTCCCGGCCGGTGACCCTGCCGTCGAGCTGCCGGCCGCCGATGCCGCAACGGCGCCTGACGCTGATGCCGCGGAGCCGTCGCCAACAGTTGTGCCAGCGGCAAGGCCCGAAAGCGGCACGCCATCTCCCCGCGCCAGCCCACGACCGGCCGGCCATTTCGTCGGGCGCAAGCCGGAGCTGGCGCAGCTGACAAAGGCGCTGCAAGGCGCGCGAAAAGGTTTCGGGCGAGTCATGCTGCTGGCGGGCTCTGGCGGCATGGGCAAGACACGGCTGACGCAGCAACTTGCGCTGCAAGCGGAACAAGGCGGCATACAAGTGCTATGGGGTCGCTGCCTCGAAGAAGCGGGCGCTCCCGCCTACTGGCCGTGGCGGCAGTTGATCCGCAGCTATTTGCGCAGCGGCGCCGACGCCGATCCGGCGAAGGCCTTCGGCTCAGGGCTGGCGGATATTGCCGGCATCGTGCCGGAAGTGGCCGAGCATTTCAAGCTGCGTCCCACAGCAGCTGCACCCGCCGGCGATTCGGCGGAATCGCGCTTTCGCCTGTTCGATGCGATCGCCGCGTTCTGGCGCCGCGCTGCGGAGCGCGCACCGCTGCTTCTGATCTTCGAAGACTTGCACTGGGCCGACGCGACATCGTTGCGGCTGTTCAGCTTCCTGGCCGCCGAGCTGGAAGACAGCGCGCTGCTGGTCGTGGGTACCTACCGCGACACCGAACTGTCGCGCCAGCATCCGTTGTTCGAGACCTTGTCCGATCTGGCCCGTTCCTCTGTGTGCCAACGCATCGAACTGACCGGCTTGAGCATGCGCGAAACCGAGGAGCTGATGGTCGCGGCCAGCGGCAGCCTCGGCAGCGCCAACTTCGTCAGCGCGCTGCACGCCCGGACCGAAGGCCACCCGCTGTTTCTCGAAGAAACCCTGCGCTACATGATCGATGCGCGCGCGCCCGAGGCCTTCGACCTCGGCAGCGACAGGGCGCAATTGCTGACGAGAATCCCGACCGGCGTGCGCGAGGTCATCGGCAAACGCCTGAATCGGCTGTCGGTGCCGGCCGCGAGATACCTGTCGATCGCGGCGTGCATCGGCCGCAATTTCGATCTGCGCCTGTTGGTGCAACTCGAGGCCGACAAGACCGAGGACGAATTGCTGGAGGCGCTGGAAGAGGCGCTGAACGAACACCTGATCGAGGTAGTGCCCGAGACGCAACAGTTCCGTTTTGGCCACGCGCTGATCCGCGAGACCCTGTACGACGAGATGCTTGGCCTGCGTCGGTCACGACTGCACCTGCGCATCGGCGAGATGATCGAGCAGCAGCATGGCGCCGACGACTCCGCCATCTGGCCGCAATTGGCCTACCACTTCAGTGAGGCCGGGCCGGGCGCCGCCGCGGGCAAGGCCTTGGACTACGCGAAGCGCGCTGCAGCGCATGCGGGACAGTTGTTGGCGTTCGAGGAATCGGCCCGGCTGTACCAGTTGGTGTTGCAGCTGCTGCAGCGCCATTTTCCCGCTGAGTTGGGCCAGCGATGCGGTGTGCTGCTGGCGCTTGCCGAGGCGCAAACCTGGGCCGGCGGGCCGGAAACGGCGCAGGCGTTAAATCAGCAGGCTGCCGATCTGGCGCGCCAAGGCGGCATGTCAGCGCAGTTCGCCAAGGCCGCCATCGGCTTTTCGACCAGCAGCATGACGGCCGGCATGTCGGGCAACGCCGCGGTGGCGATGTTGTTGGAAGCCATCGCGCTGCATCAAGGCGACGACGCCGTCCGGGTGGAGTTGATGAGCCGGCTGTGCGTGGCCTACGTCTATTGCGATCGTGTCGATGAAGCCATGGAGGCTCACCGCCGCGCGGTGACGCTGGCGCGCCAGATCGGTGACATGCGCAGCCTCTTTGCAGCGCTGGCCTCGATTGCCACAGCCGGCTACTGGCCGGAGTTGCTGCAGCAGCGCATCGCCGCCGCCAACGAGGCGTGGGCGATCGCCGACGATCTGGATCTGCCGGAGCGCATCGTCAATCTCCTGCCCTTCTACCTCTGTGACCTGCTGCGCGCGGGGGACATGGCCGGCCTGCGACGGATTCTGCAGCAGGGCATGCGGCTGACCGAGCGGCGGCGCGCGTACTACTGGGTGTCGATCTGCTGGCAGTTCGAGGTGTTGGTCGCGATCGGCGAAGGTCGTTTCGACGACGCCGAGACTTCGGCAGTGCACGCGCTGGAATACGGGCGCCGGGTCGCCGAGGACCAGGCCATCGGCGCGTACGGCATGCTGATGTTCTGTGTGCGCCGCGAGCAGGGCCGGCTGCGAGAAGCGCTGCCGATGCTCGAGCAGTTCGTTCGCGACGCGCCTCCTGCCAATCATTGGCGACCCGGGCTGGCGCTGCTGTACGCCGAGCTGGACATGCGCGAACCGTGCCAAGCCGAATTCGACAGCCTCCCCTGGCATCGAGCTTCTCTGCCGCCGACCGACGGCGCGACGATGACCATCGTCACGCTGGTGGCGGAGGTGTGTGTCTATCTCGGCGACGCCAAGCGCGCTGCGCAGCTGTACGACCTGCTGCAGGGTCATGCCGGCGCCAACCTGCTGGCCGACTCCAGCGGGCCCAGTCTGGGCGCGACCGACCGGCTACTGGGCAGCCTGGCCACCGTGCTGCAGCAGTGGGACGTCGCGCAGCGCCACTTCGAGGCGGCTCTGGTAATCGACTCGCAAACGGGTTGGCGAGTGTGGCTCGCGCACACCCGCTACCGCTACGCCCTGATGCTGCAACGTCGCGCCGCACCCGGCGACGCCGACCGGGCCCGCGTCCTGCTGGCCGACGCGCTCGCGGACAGCAGCAAACTGGGCATGCAGGCGCTCACGCCACGCATCGAGACGCTGGCCGCGGCCATCGTCGCGCCGCCGCCGAGCTACCCTTGCGGACTCACCGAGCGCGAGGTGGGCGTGCTGCGATTGATCGCGATGGGCCGCAACAACCGTGAGATCGCCCAGGTGCTGGAAATCAGCCCGAACACCGTGGCCAATCACGTGCGAAGCATCCTCGAGAAGACCTATACCGCCAACCGCACCGAGGCGGCGGCGTTTGCCAATCGCGAGGGCCTGCTGAAGCAGTGAGTGCGCGCGGCCGCTGTCCGCGCGCACCCACCGGCGCCTACTGGGGTCGAATATTCTGATTCACGCGGAACAGGTTGGCGGGGTCGTAGCGCTTCTTCGCCGCTGCCAGCCGCGGGTAGTTGTCGCGGTACGAGGCACGGATGCGGTCTTCGCCTTCGTCGTCCATCATCATGTTGACGTAGGCGCCGCCGGACGAGTGCGGGTGCAGCGCGTTCCAGTAGTTCTTCGACCAGGCCGAGATGGCCGGCACGTCGACCTGGCCGCCCCCGACGCCGGCAAAGACCGAGCCCCAGTTCGCTTCTCGATAGGAGAAGGCCGTGTCACCCGATTTGACACGGTGTGCCGCGCCGTCGATCGGGTACAGGTGCATCGTCGATTGCGGCGTCGGCATCTGAGGGCCGAATTTCTCGTGCTCGGCGATGGCCGCGTCACTCAGCTCGGTGACGAAGTCGGCACGCCAGTACCACTGGTCACCCTTCGGGTACAGCGCGTCAAAGGCGCCTTGCAGCGCCGGATAGGGCATCGGCTGCACCCCGTGCATCAGCGGCGGGCCGAAATCGGCGACTGGCTTGAACACCGCATCCGCCTGGTTGGACGGGCCGGTGTAGCACCAGACCACGCCGCACACCTTTTTGCCTTGTAGTTCCTTCGGGTATGGATCGACCGGCGGCACGGTCATATAGGCGAAAAAGCCGTTCAGGTCTTCCGGCGCCGAGCGAATGAAATCGCGATACCAGCGCATGACCTGGCCGGCTTGCTCCAACGACCAGAAGGTGGGCCCGGCGACGACCGTGCTGATGGGATGCAGGCGGAACAGGAACGAGGTGACGACGCCGAAGTTGCCGCCACCGCCGCGCAGCGCCCAGTAGAGGTCGGGGTGCTGCTCGGCATTGGCGGTGACAAGCGTGCCATCGGCGAGCACCACATCGGCTTCGAGCAGGTTGTCCACCGCCAGGCCGCACTTGCGCGTCAGATGGCCCAGGCCGCCGCCCAGGGTCAGCCCCCCGACACCGGTCGTGCTGATGATGCCGCTCGGCGTGGCCAGGCCGAAGGCGTGCGTGGCATGGTCCACGTCGCCCCAGGTGCAGCCACCGTCGACGCGCACCGTCTTCGCGTTGACGTCGACGCGGATGCCCTTCAGGCCCGACAGGTCGATCACCAGGCCCTCGTCGCAAGTGCCCAGGCCGCCGCCATTGTGGCCGCCCCCGCGCACCGCCAGCAGCAGCGACTGCTCGCGGCCGAAATTGACGCACTGCATCACGTCGGCCACGTCGCGGCAATAGACGATCAGCCGCGGGTGGCGGTCGATCATCGCGTTGTAGACCTTGCGCGAGACGTCGTAATCGTCGTCGCCTGGCTGCACGATGCGGCCGCGCAGCGAGGCGGAAAACGCGGGGATCTTGTCCTTGTTCAGCATGTCGACTCTCCGGTAATGGCTACGTCCGGATGGAACGTGCTGCAGTTGTAGGCGGCGCCGGGTCGCAGCGGAATAGTCCGTTCTGACCATCGCTATGCACGCATATGACTATGCGGCGTCGCCCGGGAGACACGGCCTGGCCTCGCTTGGCGCGCTGACACAGCGCTCGGGTCGGTGCCTGCAGCCTGTCTGGACTCGCGGGTCCAGCGGGACATTCGTCCCGTCGACGGCTCAAGTCAGGCTGTAGCTCGCGCCAGCGTTGGCGGCGCGCCGATCGCCGTGCCGAAGGCCTGCGAGACCTCCACAATCTTGTCGGCGGGCACGTTCGCCCGGCGCGCAGCTTCGCGAATGGCTTCCGGATCCTTGGCTTCGTACAGGCAATAGGTCTTTCGCTTGTCGGCGCTGAGGAACGAAAACACCCAGTTGACGCCCACCTCGCCGTTGATTTTCGACACCGCGACGACATCGTCGTCGGTCAAATCCAGTTGTTCGGCGAAGTTGCGTTCGATGATGAACAGTGGCACAAGATCCTCCGCAAGACTGCAGGGCTTCGCATGTCAAGCCCTCGATGCGGGCCATTCTGCACCACCATCACTCCGATGGCCAATGACTTTGCGTGTCCTCGGGGGGACGCCCGCCTCTCCAGACAGAACGGCTAGACGAGATGCCTGGAAGCTGCCCGTGGCCAGCGACCGGAAATGGCCGAAAGCGGGTGCTCTTGGCCGGCAGCTTCGTGACGATTGAATAGAGCGCTGTCCGTCGGTTGCGGGGTCAACGTTGCGTAGCGAACTCCGCTCGCAGACCACGGCTGACGTCGAAGTGCAGTGAGACCGTGAGCAGGATATATGGACCCTCGAACATCGCGCCCACGTCATACCTGGACGGAGCGCGAGCCGGGCCCAGGGCCAAGGTAGCGACAGCTTCTGCGTTCACGCGACCGGTCGTCCGGGTCGGCCCGGATCGTTCGATCGCGGCGTCAAAACGAAGCAGGTCGCTGGCCCAACGCAGCGGGTGCGATCGGACAGCGGTTTTGCCGGCCGGAGCGCGGCCTGCAGCACGGAGAGCGAACATGGGGGCAGCGCTGCTGGCGAGCTGCCCCTCTACCGCCACCACGGTGCCTCGCTGAAGGCCGTGTCGGCACCGTCGGCGACTGGAGCGCGGCCGAGATGACGCGCGAGCTCGAGCGAAACATCGGCCGCGACCGATGTAGCGTCGGATGTGCTCGCGGTACCGCCCGCTCCAACGCGGCGCTGCGGTGCGGACCTGCGTTGATCCAGCCACGCATCGCATCGTCGGCCAGCAGCTTCTCGCCGAGCAAGCGAGTGCCGAGCATGACCTGCTTCGCTAATCCGGCAGGGAAAACGGCTCCCATTCATGCTCGCCCGCGTTGGCCATCGCAGCACCAATCTCCTTGACTTAAGACGCCACGGTCTCCTTGCGCAATGCGACCCGACTTCCCAAACTGAACAGCGGCGGGTCGTGGTCCTGTACGAGCTCAAGGCGCCTCCGAATGATCGGTGCAAGTTCGCTGTGAATAGGCAATACATGGCGCCTCGGATAGCGTGTCGATTGCGGCCCTTGATGTCCATCAGAGCGATCGTCGTGCCAGCCTTAACACCTTCGTTCCTGCCTCCTCATTGATCCAACTCAGCGTCTTGCGGGCGTCCACGTTCGGGAACAGGGGTTCATCCGCCTTTCGACCGGCGCAGTTGCGCGGTCTCAGGCGCCTACCTGGTAAGCAGCAGCTTGTGATCGCTCCCCGCCCGCGCCGCTTCTGATTTGGCCTCGCCAATGGTCACGATTGGTTGGGGCATTCGCGGACTTGACCGCGGCCTTGTCCAAGGCGCATCGCCTCCATCGTCTGCGGCCCGTGACTGTCGAGTCCATGAGGCACCAGACAAGCAACAACTGAACGCAAGAACGGAGCGCTTAGCTCAAGCGCCCATGCGCCCCCCAACCACCGAGCCCGACAAACAGAAGGCGCGACCTCAGACTTCCGTCGGACGCGCAAATCCTTGCGCCGCTGCGAAAGCCGCCCGACTGTTCCCATAATTGCTCCCACGGAGCCTCCGCAAGAGAAACGGGTTAGCTCCCTGCGAAGCTAACCCGTTGATTTCATTGGTCGGGATGGTGGGATTCGAACTCACGACCCCATGCACCCCATGGTGTCATACGTCTAAAGCGTCCCCTCTTTCGCCCGCCCGACAAGCGCCACCGCATCTGGCAATATTCTGGCAATGGTACTGACAAGAAAAGCACCTATAACGGGGTATCGCTCCTAAGTACTTGATTTAAAACTTAATTCTGGTGGGCCCTGAGTGACTCGAACACTCGACCTACGGATTAAGAGTCCGCTGCTCTACCAACTGAGCTAAGAGCCCGAAAACGTTGCTGTCTCGGAAGGTTGGCGTGTGGGTTGTGCGGGGCTCGA
>Ga0209724_1003453_pt1 | contig 12895 bp, 9 predicted proteins | sample grotaG_FD_184143 | JGI IMG/M metagenome (GOLD analysis project Ga0209724, IMG submission 184143) | Glacier valley bacterial and archeal communities from Borup Fiord, Nunavut, Canada, to study Microbial Dark Matter (Phase II) -... | ecosystem: Environmental > Aquatic > Freshwater > Ice > Glacier ... | reverse complement strand
TCGGCCGCCTCCCAGAGCATCGTCAGCGCCTGCCGAACCGCCTCGTCGTAGAGACGATTGCGCGCTCGCGCCGCGCCTCTCTTTGTCACCACGCCGCATAGCACTCGGATCGCATGCTTGCGGTGACAGCCGGTCAGGGCCACGAACTCGTCGAGGATCTTGATCCGTTCGCCGAACGCCGCGCCACCGTACCGCACCCGCAGTGCGTCGACCAACTCCTTGCGTGTTGCCATGCTGATTTGCCTCGTCACGTCGTTCTGCCCCCGCCGGACCATCCGACGGGTAGCAAATTACGTGAGGCAACGGGTCAGCACGAGTAACACTTTTAATGCGGCAATGCGCAGCTCAGGATAGTTGACGCCGAGCAGGAGGAACTGTTGGGTGACTTGGTGTCTGCACTTGGTGACGCACCAGTTCTGTCGGCGCCGATCTAAATCTGACCCACCGCGCCGATCCAATATTGACCCGGGGATGGATGCCGACCGTGTGATGGTCGGCTGTGGACAAGTGAAGGTCTATGCCTGTTTCGTTGACCTCCCAGTGGCCGTGTTGTTCGCGCGGGGGAAGACGTGAAGTAATAGTCCGACGAACACCCGTTGAGCGCGGCTGTGTGGATCAGACGTCGACGAGGTGACGAAGCAATTCGAAGCCGACTCGCCACTGCTGACCGTCGCAGTCCAGCGTGGCGGTTCGTTGGTTGACGCGCACGATCAAGCCGACGCGGTGCTGCAGGTTCTTGTCGGTGAAGGTCACGCGGTTTCCGACGCGGAAGTCGGCACGGCCTGGGACCTCTCGTGGCGGGCTCGGCCTGGTGAGTTCGATGTCTGCCGGTGCCACACCGCTTTCCGTTGACGCGTCGGCCGGCTCGGGGTGGATCGCCGAGTAGTGCACTTTGAAGGCCTTGCCGTAGGCCGGATCAAGGACCGCAAAGTGGTCCCCGTGCATCCCGACGACGCGTGCCGGCCGCAGCTTTCCGTCGTCCCAGCTGAGGTATCGGATCTGCTGGCCTGTGTGCAACTGCGCGCGCGCCTGGACGAGGCGTTGTGGGTCGGCCAGCAGTTGCTCGATGACCCAGCTGAGCTGGTACAGCTCGGCGCTGGTCGCCATGGGCAGCTCTTCGATCAGTTTGATGCGCATGAGCACATTCTGCCGATGGCCGCCGGGCCTGCGTTCAGGCCGCCCAAATATTCTCAGGAGCAAAAAGACCCCGCTGTCAGGCGCTACCTGGATCACGGGCGATGCATTGCCACCACCAAGAAGGCTCTGGGTAATTCGAGCGAGGACAGCCTATGCGCCTCCAGGGCCGGCCATTCGAATCGAACCGAATATTTCCATGAGGTCCTCGACGACACCAGGCGCTGCACCAGCCAACCGAGCGAGCTCGGCTGCAGAGAGGTTCGGCGCCTTTGTAGACTTAAGCCGCCTCATTAGCCGCGCGTGATAGGTCTTGGCGTCACCCCCCGTATCGCGTAGTGGGCAAATGACTTTGCCTGCCTTCTCTGCGACATTGGCCACTTCAATCGTCCCGCCTTCACCGCCTATCAGCACAACGAAGTTCGCTAGCGCTACAGGTCGAGAATATTCTTCGGCGCCTTCGGAAACCTTGACGACGGTGCCACGCAACTCCAGCGGCCCGGTTTCTCGCGGAGTTGTCTGTACCAAGCGCCTTCTTGAGTCCTGGCCGAGGAGATCCAGTTCCTCACAGAACCTCCGACTCGTGATGGCATCTACACCGGGCCATCCCCCTGTAATCAAGCCGTATCCGGCTCGCGCTAACGCTGCGCCCAGTGCCTCGGCCGTCTGTGTTGTCTTCGCAGGCAAGGCCACCCGGCCGGTGCCGGCGACAAGCACAAAGCCCTTCATCAAGGCAAGGTCGGAAAGTTCCTCTTCATTGGGGTCCGAGACGCGCTTAGGGCCGCGCTCAATCTCGGCGGTGAGCTGAGCCAGCATTGCCGGGAAGTTCCGCTCTAACTCGCTCTCTGTACGAAAACGAAGCACCAAAGGCTGTGATGCCAAGCGCTCTCTGAACTGGACAAGGTCATCGTGAGCTGCGGTGGGCGCATCGTCTCGCTCTTGCAGTATTGACAACACCGGCTTCTTGAGCCGAAGCGCCTCCTGTAATTCAAGTTCGACCAGCGATTTCCTTGCGGGGTTAAGTTGCTTATCGTCTGGCACGTAGCCGTATCGCGAAGAGACTATGCAGATTAGGGCGTCGCAGTTGGCAACGTTTTCTAGAGCTTCTTGAACCGGGTGCGAACCCGCGATTTGAAGTGAGCGAACTGTGTGATGCCCGTAGTCTTGCGCCCATGTAGTCACCAGATCCCTGACCGTACTGAGGTCGGCCCTCGTGGAGCTGATAAGAATATTCCTAGCTTTTCGGTGAGGAGCCTCTTGCACCGCCCCCGTTGCTGGCAGAGACAATATTGCACCTGCCAGGTCGTCCACTCTGGATCGGTATTGCGGCGTCCCGCGGCGAAGAAGCTGTCGAGTGCGCACGCCGTTCGCTATTGGCTCTCCCGTCCAGAACCTGAGGTGAAAAGAGTCGGAAATTGTCTCAAGAACCTTGTCCGCTGACATAGGCTCAATCTCTATGAAAAGCACATGACGATCGAGTTCACCATGCGAATCGTTGTACAACTTCATGGCGTGCGTGCACCATTGCGAACTGTAAAACGCTTCGGACAACACAACGACGAGTCGTCGGCTGGAATTGATCGCGCGCTCAATCTCTTCCGACCACATGGCACCTGCTTCAATTTCCGCACTCGAATAGATGGAAGTCGTGAACCGCGTGGACACGTGCAGTCGATTGCGCGTGTCATTGATAAGGTCAGTGACCCATCCTCCCTCATCGTCGGATATCGCATACACGACGAAAGCGTTGTGCTGAAATTGACGCTCGGGGGTGTCGAAGGGAGGTACGTCCGAGGGAGCCGCTGGCTTCTCCTCCTCAAATAATCGCCGATGGCCATCGGCCGACGATGCGTCAGCATCTGCGAGCCTCCAGGCAGCGTCGCCGTAGCATTGAAACCGGCCCCAGGTATCTTCAGAGGGATGTAGCCTGAAGCATTGCAGCCTCGCCGCCCGAACGGCCTCGATCAACGCTGCGCCTCGCGAAAGCCGCTCGAAGAATTCAATAGCGAAGGTTGATGCTGACGCGTCGTCCAACGAACCAACGGGAGCGACGACGACCTGGGCGCCCATCGCCAACAACGCTGGGGCAAGAGCAGCGCCGTGGTTGCTGCCCAAGAATACAAGCTCTGGCATCTGCGCCATGTTCTTGAAGCTTCCCGAGTCCCATATCGTGCCCTGATCGAAGACGATTCGAACCCGTTCGGAAATATCAAGACTGCCCGCCGTGTCGGGCGGGGCAAGGCTCAAGGCGCTATGAACTGCAATGTGCAGCACTCGGACCTTTGCGGCCATGAGCGCCTGGACAACGGTCTGGGCACTCGCGCCAATCAGGGCCACTACATCCTGCCCACCCAGAGATCGCGAAAGCAACGCAGCAATCTCCTTGGCCTCTTGATGCGCTCCCGGCAATTGCGGAAAGGCCTGCCCCTTGTCCTCAATGTCGCCAATGACAAGCGCCCCGGTGGCACGATCAGTTAAACGTGTGGATGGGGCAAAGGGGCGTCGGCTCATTCCGCGGTCAACCGCTAGAGGATAAGAAACCCCACGCGAGCTTTCGAACATCACTTCCCACGGGTAACGAGCGGTCTGCTCATCGAGCACCAGCTCCACTAGACCGTTGCTGCCGGAAACCGCATTGATGTTTTGCAGGTCAACCGGTACGAGTAGCGCCGCAAGTCTGCGAAATGCCTCGTCGGTATCGGCAGTTTCATCTCTTTGCCATTCTTCGATGGTGCGAATCGCCTCGTCCGAAATGTCCTGTCGCAGCGTAAGCTGCCCTCTCTTGCTTTGATGTACGAAGGAAAATCGCGAACTGGCTGGAGCACGGGAGATTGTCAGTTGGTCGATCTCTCTCTCAACCGGCCCGGCTTGATTTTTGGCCAGGCCGAACTTGCTCGCCATCGTTCTGGAGAATTGAGCGAACGGGAGGGCTATCGCAGGAAGACGCACGGATCCGGCAGGGTCCTCCAGCAGTGCAAAGAAGTCGAACTCAGTCCCGGCTTGCTGTTGGAGGAGATCATGCAGCGCTTGATTGATCCGTATGAACTCGCGTCTGGTCAGCCCGCGGTTGAACATTTCGCGCAAACCAGGATAGAAGTCGTACTCAATCTCTTCGGCGCTTAGGTTCTTAGAGAGGGTTGGCGTTTGACTAAGCATGCCGCCAAGGTAGACCTGTGCAAGCTCAACTGCTCCTCCTGTTGGCGACATAGCGCGTTGAATGATGCGCATCACTGGCGTCGTCAGCGGTTTAACGACTGAAAAGTAAGCCGCCAGTCGCTGGGCTCCCGGAGTGGCACTTGCCTGGAATGACTTGGCTCGCTGTTCTGTGGATGGATGCTCGCCTTCTGTTTGCTCACCTGCCTCCTCTAGCGCCAAGGGCAGAGGTATCAATGCAGTCGTTGCCCATGCATCGCCCGCCGCGACAACCATTCGTGCCCAGTCTGCGATGGACCGTGGCTCCAACGCCAGGACAGGTATGGCAACTCCTGGCTCGCCAAGTGCCCACGACGGCAAAATCATCGATGACTGTGCCGTCGGGGTACCAACTCGTCGCGTCCTGCTCCTAAGCTCTGCAAAGCCAATCGAAGTGTTCGGCCAAAGGGATTGCGGGAGAAGTTGCACGATCGCCGCCGTGTTTCCTTGCGAGACTTCTTGCAACCACGTGCCCATGCGTCCGTCTCGCCAAGCGTCCGAAGTGCAGTCTGACAGCACTAGAACAATTCGACGACCATGTCGATCTACAAGCGCCGGAATGGGAATTTCATGAGCGTCCGGGCCCGAGAGATAGACGCGCTTCGAGTCTTCCGTGAGTCGCATGCGCCTGACGTTACTGAAACCTCCCTGCCGACGAATCAAGCGTTCGAGTTCACTCACCAGCGGTATCCAAACGGTGAGCGACGGTGTGTCCTCGACAGCGAGGACGACGTCAAACCATCGTTCACGTTCCGGTCGCCATAAAGCAGAGCGCACACCGGTTTCCGCAATGAACTCGGCGGTCGCTCGCTCGTCCAACACGAGTCTGCTACCGAGGCGCCTTCGCGATAGCGGTTTGAGCGCCCGGCCGAGCAAGAGCGCATTTGGCAGAGCCGAAGCGCCGCGAAGTAGTAGACGCCGGGCAGCCGTGGATGACGATCCCCCACCGCCGGCGTACAGGGCGTTTTGCTGGCCCTCGCCTGCAACTGTTTGCCGCGCAACGACGGGCGCCATGGTGGCCGGTGAAGGGGTTGGCGAGGAGTAGTTTGGGAAGGGCGCTGAGTCCCCGGCCTTTGAAACATCACCGATCTCTGAAACCCGCATCGATTGCGGCGTGAGTTGCGAAGCAAGCCACAAAATCTCTCTGAGCTCGGTCAAGTCGGTGTCGACACCGGCTGTTTGCAAAGCCCGAATGAACCCGCCTAGTTTCACGTCGCTCTCTATCCGGCAGTCGTGGCAAGTTCATGCATCAGCTCGGCGACTATGCTGTCTCGTTTTTCACCTGGCTCAAGTTGCGAACTCATGACGAAGTAAATAGAGTTCAGCAATTGGTCAGTGGCAACCTCTTTGCCGGCTCCAGCAATTGTCTTGAAAGCATCGATGATCGCTTCGGCCGCCTCGCGATCCTTCTTCTCGAAGTGAAGGTCGACGATGGCGTCCAGTCGTTTCCATTCTTTGTTGTCGTCTTGTTCCAGCTGGCCTGTCGGGTTTGGCATCTGGAGACGCAGGCACCTTCGAAGAAATGGAGCAGGAAACTCACGCTCTCCATTGCTCGTGAGGATCATCAGGGGGAACTCGTGTCCGGAGACGATCCCACCCTTCACCTTCGCGCGAGGCTGTGAGGGGTCCGAGGTGAAAACCTCGACCTCCGTCTCTGCGCCCAAACGACGAAGTTCAGGAATTTCAAACTCGCCTTCCTCAAACACGTTCAGCAGGTCGTTAGGAAGGTCTATGTCGCTCTTGTCAATTTCGTCTATCAGGAGCGCTCTCGGACGAGCTGTCGGCAGCAACGCCGAGCCCAAGGCTCCAAGCGTGAGGAAGCTTCCAATGTCCGCTGCTCCCCCAGCCTCCTGTTGTTGGAGCCGTCCGATAGCATCGTATTGGTACAGGGCATCTCGAAGCGTACTGCGCGACGTGACGGACCAGCGCAGCGGAGCACCCATCCGAAGTTCGTAAGCCACTGCGTCGATCAAAGAAGATTTGCCGCTTCCGGGGTGACCGGTCACAAGCAACGGACGACGTAGATAGAGCGCAGCGTTAACCATGTCAATCACGTGATCCGTAGCGTGGAAAACCATTCCGCGCTGCCGCACCGCGGGAGGCAAGGCTTCGTCGTCAGTCTTTGTTAAAGGCCAGGACCGATCCGTCGACACCGCGCTTCGGCGGGGACGCCATGGTGGGGGAGGCGGGAGCTTCCGAAGATCTCCGTGTGCTGACCGCGTACCCTTGAAGATTTTCCAGTTCGTCGGCGTAGCCATAAATGTTTTTATACTCCAGGTTGAGTCCAAGATGCCCATAGCGCCGGCATCCGTGCCGGATCATCCAAGAGGAAAGAGACGCTTTGGCCTGGGTCGCTTGGTTGCGTAGACCGCCACTCGATTAATCGAGCTGGGAACTCGTCTAACGCGGAGCTCAGCAGGGTTTGAAGCCCGAGATCGAGCGCCTTGAGAGCGTCTGTGCTGAGTTCCGCATGCAGCCAAATTACGGCCGGCAAGCCATTTTCCAGGGCGGCATCGAGCGGAAGACCGCCGCCGCACAACGACGGATCGAACCCAAGCCAGACAGGGCTGGCGACTCCCTCGGGTACAAATGCGCCCTTGAGCGACTGAGCCGTATCTGCTGCTGTCGCCCAGCGCAGCGGCACCACCCCGCCTTCCGTCAAGCGACTCAAGATCTTCGGCCCGAGCTTTTCCCACCTTGTCCGTTTCGTTAGCGCCTTGTACCGATCAGTGCAACGAAGCAAAGCAGCGTGGTCTTCACCCAAACGCATTTCGTTCTCGGCATCGAGCCGCACCGTAGCTGTGTCATAGGTGCAGTTCGTTAGCAATTTCCGCGGCATATATAGATCTATCACCAGATCAAGTTTTTGACCCTTAGCATGATCGTAGACGTCGGATAGCCACCTCCCGATGGTTGCTTCGACCGTGTCTGGCGTGACAGGTTTCGCAGGCTTCCGCTGCCAGGCTCGTATTCCGCTGCCGGCATCTAGGACGTCTAAGTCTCCCTCGATGCAGGGCGTCGGCCCGTCGTCACGGTACCAAAGCGAGAGCCGAGCGTGGCCTGCACTTTCCTGCAGGCGATTCTTAAGCTCAGCCTTTTGCTGCGGGGTTAAGACTGAGTCAATCCACACACGAAGTTTGGGAAGGTCGACAGCACGTGCCACGCGCTCCGCGAAATCCAACAGTGGGGGGACACCAGCGGTAGACGGAGACTCGTTGAGCAATGCGAGCAACCCTTCCAGATCATCTGGCAGCGTCATTCCCGTTTGGGAGGATCTTTGCGCCTTGGCGGCGTACGGCAAGAATCGAGATGTAGGCCAAGGGATGGCATTGAGCAGGCCGAAAAGGCCAATCGTCAGGTCATCCGTCACCAGAAACGGAACTCCGTACCAGTCCTCGCCGATCGCAATTGAGGGACTCTGCGCCCCCTGGCTGTCTACACGAACCTGCGCAGCGGTTCCACGCAAAGCCAGGACGAAGTCAGGCCAATCACCGGTTGCAGAAGAACCCAGTTGCTTCAGCAGCTCCCGGGTGAAGCGTGGGCCGTACTGGGAATCGATGGAAGCGGACTCGCCGGTCGAACAGGCGAACATAGCGCACTGGCGAACGCCCGCTGTGTTTCCAGGATTCCAGGAGTCGACAACCGGGTCCATATTGACGCCCCACTTGTTCTTGCAGGCGTCGACGAGCCATAGTTGCCACCCAAAATGACTCCACCCAGGCCCCTTGAACAGTTCTCGCCAGTTGGTCACCTCGAAGCAGTTGAACTGCGACTTCGTGGCCTGAGGCAGTACTAGGTACTGCTCGCCTCGAGCTCCAGACACGACACCGTGGCCACAGAAGTAAACCATAAGGAAGGTGCCATCGACGAAGTATCCTGCTGGTGCGGCCATTGCTTGACGAAATTTCCCCCAATCGAACGGCTTGGGAGCCACGCCGACCAAGCCTGCTTCCTGACAGAGGTCTGTTGCCGGTTTGCCGCTGCGTGGCGAGAGCCACAGATCGACGTGAGCTGGATCAACGCCCCTTTCGCTGATCAACCACTTCGCGAACGCGACTGCCCCGGCGGCGGCACCGGGTACGTCAAAGGCGGCGCCAAGTCCGGGGTAGCTGTCGATGCCAACGATAAGCGCCCGAACTTCCGAGGGCGGAGGCACTGCAACGCTCATTCAAGCTTCATTCAGCTGTGCGTCAAGCGATTGCCAGAATTGGGGCACATCCCAATACGCGCTGTGGGACTGTGGGAACGGCAAGCCACTCTGTACCTCTTGATCAACGGCATGGCCGGGCCAGACCCTGGCGGCGGAATAGCTTAAGAGGTCGTTGCAGTCGTAGAAGTTAAGCCATCTCTGCGGAAAATGCCCGGGCAAGCTCTTGCCAAAACGCAGACCGGTGAGGGCGTCAATCTCGTACAGAAACGGTGCTTGGGAGCCGGCGGTCACCAGTAGCTTGACCTGCGGCAGTGGACGTTCTATAAAAAGGTCAACGCAAGCAATGCCACCGAGGCTGTGGGCGATAACAGCAACGTCACCACCGCATTCAACGATGCGCTTTGCGATGAAGTCGCGTATGTCCGCGCCTCGCGCTTGATAGAGCACCACATCGCCCGCGGTCGGAGCAACTGTGCTGAACAGGGCATCGCGTTGGCGCCGAGCTTTTGCAGTGGCCCACCGCGCGCCCAATCCAAGCAGTTTCGTGGTAACCCAGTCGCGCACAAAGCCCGCGTCGCGCCCGCCAAGCTCGTTGATACACAGTTCAATCAGCTCATCTCGAATGCCCGCCGGCAAGTAGGGCATGTTGTCATCAGTCAATTGCTGCTGGAGCCTTGCGACGAGTGCTCTCGAGACCCCGATCCGAAGGGATACGTCGACCCTTGGGGCGGCCGTGATCGCTTCTATCAGCACCGCGGACGTAGCGACCGATGCGACTACTTGCTGCCACTGGCCGGCCAGCACACGGCCCTGGAAAAGAGCGGAGGCTGCGGCATTGCCGCCCAGCTGAAGCACCTGGGTTTTGAACGTGATCTTGCGCTGTATTTCGCCCGGGGCGATGAGTTGTTCCGCGGTCGTCGCACTCATTTCCCGCAGCTCGAACAACGGATCTCTTGCCAGCAGCTCCCACAGCGCCAGTGTCTGATCCTCGCTTGGCGAGGCTGCGCTAGCACGCGAAAACTCAGGGATTGAAACGCCGTCCATCCCGAGCTTGGCTCCAAAAGCGTCCCCCCATAGACACGGTTCGAGTCTGATCGTCGGGGCGACCTTCTGCAGACCCGCCGAAATACGTGCGGCTGTGTACTCGTACGAGGCCTTGCGCACGCCCGTGCCGTGGACAAAGAGGACAGTTTTGATCATGGGAAATGCTACCTTCCGGCGCAATGCTTACACGGAAGTCCCAGAGCAGCAACCGCCATTTGGTGGTGGCTGTCCGGCTCGCCAGGCGCATTGAAGCAGAACGCGGAGTCAGTCTCCGCCTACGCATCCGTCATCGCCCGGGCGATGGTTCCAAGACTACACCGCCGGGCACAAGGACCAGCTCGTGAAATTAAGCGACAGCGGGATCGTGGCGGGGCTATCAGTGCGCGACCAACGAGTGCAAGGGTCCGACCACACCACGCTGGCGGGCGCCACGCCGCGGATGCTGGCTGCGATGGCTGGCAACGCCCCGCTGGTCCAGGCACTGCTGGGCAAGGGCGCGGACCCACAGCGGCGCGACGACTTCGGCCACACCGTCTGAGGCTGTGCGCTGAGCCGCGCGCTGCAGGAACCCGGCTTTGCAGGCACAGGCCTCGCAGCGGTCTTCCCGCTGCTGGCCCCCCCGAAGTGCTGGACTCGCAGACCGATGGACGGCTCGTTCGCCTGGAACGGCGCCAGGGCGAGTTGTGGATCGCGATGCTGATGCTGGTTGACATCGGCGGAGAGACATCCTCGACGCTGAAACTGAGTTGCACAAGGCGCGCGGTATGGGCGTGCAGAGTCGACGGGCGGATGCCGATCGGAATCGATCCAACGGTACGCCGCTCTACGCCGAGCGCGAGAAGCGGGGACCCAAGACCAGACCAGGGCTGCGTGATCGGCCGGTTCACACCTGCCGCGACGCACGGTCGTTCACACCCCAGCATGGCCAGTGGCGGCCTGCGAAAGATCGGTCAGGACGTCATGGAAGTGTTGGACTACGAGCCGCGCACCCTCCATGTGATACGCCATGTGCGCCCGAAGATGGCCTGCGCCGGCTGCCAAATGATCACGCGGGCGATCGCGCCGACCCGGCCGATGGCCCGCTGCATGGCCGGCGCCAGTCTGCTCACACACGTGGCGGTGGGCAAGTCCGCCGATCATGTGCCGCTGTACCGGCTGAGCCAGATCTACGACCGCGACGGCGTCGAGATGAGCCGCTGCGGGGATTCGGCCAGGATGTGAGGTTGGTGGCGCCGCAGTTCGTCAAGCCCTGCGTCAAGACCAACAAGAATGGCGCAGCCGATGTAGAGGGAGGGCCCAGACGTCTAGCCGAGCGCATCGAGCGCGCTTCGCCACCCACCGTCGAGCTTGCCGTATCCCTGCGGCGTCGGATGGATCTCGTTCTCCCAGTCATTGCTCATGCCGCTCGTACCAGCCACCGCCCTTACGGTCGACCCGCGGGAGTCCACGATCGTAATCTGCTGGTCGGAATACTTCGCCGCCAGCGCGAGCCACATGGTGGCCAGGCCGTCGATCAGCGCGTCGGCTAAGCTGTTCCAGTCGCTTGGCGGGACCTGGTACTGGTCATTCATGGCCTTGTAGAGCCAGGGGCCCAAGTGAGGTCCGGCGGGCGCATTTCGCGGCGTCACGTGGTCGTAGGTGTGGAGCAGCAATGGCACGCCCTTGTTGATCCCCTTGTCGCGCTGGTCCAGAAGCAATTTCAGCACGTCCTCCATGTGTGAAGTGAATGTGTTCCATCCACTTTCACTCACGTACCGGCCGGGGGCCGGAGCGGACGCCTGCCACTCGTCTGCGCGGAGCAGCACTCGGACATCCGGATCCTGCGACGGGTCGGTATTCGCGGCATCGATCAGGTCGTTGCCACCACCCGACATGAGGATGGCATCCCACTTCCAGGCGATGTGGCCGTTGAGCAGGTTCAGGAAGACCTGCGACGTGCTGGTGTCCGTCATGTGGCTCAGTTCCACGCCGGGCCTGGCGCAATTCACGGCGACCGCCGAGCGCGATAGCACCATCTGCTGAAGCAGGTTCGTGGTGGACCACGGCGGAATGTGCCCGATCGAAAACCACGAATCCCCCTGCGCGAGGTACTTCCGCTCGAACATGGAAACGTCGTAGGGTCCGCTCTCACCAGAGCCAATCATTTGCGACGGCGAGATGGAGACCAGGTTGATGTCGGGCATGGTTTCGGTCTTTCGTTTCGGGGCTACGACGCCTTCAGGGAAGGACCAGGATGGTGAGGTCCTTGGGCGCGGTAGGCGTTCCAGCGGAGTCTGCCGCGTGGACGGTGAAGTGCGTCGGACCGTCCTTCGCCGGGCTCCCGCTGAACTGTCCGTCCTTGCTCAGTTCGATGCCGACCGGCAGCGCTCCGCCGCTGACCACAAAGGTGAACTTACCCGTACCGCCAGTGACGCTCAACGTGTCGGCGTAGGGCTGGCCGACCCGCGCATCCTTGAGTGTTGCGGTGGAGATCGTGGCGCGTGCAGCGGCAGGTGCTGCCGCAGTGGATTGCCCGACAACGACCTTGTTCTCCAGTCCGCTCAGGACGGTGTCGAACGCTCGTTCGGAAAACCCGAACACGAGAGCGAGCGCGAACGACAGCGTGTTGAACGAGTTATCCCAGGAGATGCTTGCGAACATGGTCCCCAGCACCCCGAGCGTGAGGCACAGGTGGACCAGCAGGACGCCTGCCCACCCTGCGATCGCGCCGACCACGGGGCTCAGAAAAAGCGTGGTCCACGAAGCGCCGTAGTCCGTCGGCACATCCTGTCGGTACAGCGACCGACTGAGCCGGCTCAGCAGGCCGCCCGTTGCCCCAAGCAGGAACAGCACGTCGTTCTCCAGTGCCGCGGCCAGCGCCAGGACCAGCAGCAGACCGCAGCCCGTCAGCCAGGTCGTCTTGTTGTGCCAGCTCAACAGCGTCGCCAGGTCCGTGTCCCGACGGCTGTAGACAATGTTCATGGCCTCGGCATAGAGAGCCCGCCAGCGTGCCGTCGCGTGACTTGGCCGCTCTGCAAGCGCCGCGGTCACGCGTGCACTGGTCTGCGCTGCAGGCATGCCCAGATTGGTCGAGGCGCCGGCGAACAGTGCGAACAGGCCGCCCTTGGTGACTGAGCCGGACTGGATCGCGGCATCGATCTGGGCGGCGAGTTGGCCGGCCTGGGGGACGATGATGTCCCGGATGTGCGCGATCAGGATCTGCAGCTCCGCCGATGCAGATGCCGGCGCGACGCCAAAGGAGGCGATCACTGTTTTCAGGGACAGGCTCGAAGCCGCGAGCGCGCCACTGATTCCTTGTGCCGTGGCCAGTTGATCGCTTTTTGCCGGGTCTGTGGCGATGGCCGGGGCGGCCGACGCTGCGCCGAGTGTTGCGAA
>Ga0209724_1003449_pt1 | contig 12906 bp, 8 predicted proteins | sample grotaG_FD_184143 | JGI IMG/M metagenome (GOLD analysis project Ga0209724, IMG submission 184143) | Glacier valley bacterial and archeal communities from Borup Fiord, Nunavut, Canada, to study Microbial Dark Matter (Phase II) -... | ecosystem: Environmental > Aquatic > Freshwater > Ice > Glacier ... | reverse complement strand
TGTGTTCGTGAGCAAGCTGAACGTGACCGGCAGTGCGCTGGTCTACAGCACCTACCTGGGCGGAAACAAGGATGAAAACGGCAATGGGATCGCGGTGGACAGCAGTGGCAGCGCTTATGTCACGGGCAACACCTACAGTACCAATTTTCCGACCACGACAAGCGCTTTCCAGACGACCTATAACGGCGGTGATGCGTTCGTGAGTAAACTGAATGCGGCGGGCAGTGCACTCGTCTACAGCACCTATCTGGGCGGCAGCAGCTATGACGGAGGCAACGGGATCGTGCTGGATAGCAGCGGCAACGTCTATGTCACAGGCGACACGAGCAGCACCGATTTTCCAACCACGACAAGCGCTTTCCAGACGACCACTGGCGGCTACACAGATGCGTTCGTGAGCAAGCTGAATGCGGCGGGCAGTGCGCTCGCCTACAGCACGTACCTGGGCGGCGGTGGCAATGAGAGGGGGAGCGGGATAGCGGTGGACAGCAGCGGCAGCGTCTATGTTACAGGCGACACTGGCAGCGCTAATTTTCCGATCACGACGGGCGCTTTCCAGACAACCTATGGCGGCGGCTTCCAGAATACCTTCGTGAGTAAGCTGAACATAACACCTGTGCTGCCAACGGTCACACCGACCAACTCAGCCACGCCTACCTTGACGCCAAGCCTAACCAACACCGCTACCCTCACCACAACGGTCACCTCTAGCAGCACGCCTACGGCCACTTTTACACTTTCTGCAACAACGACTTCTAGCGTAACGGCAACCAATACGACCACGCCGACCAACACGCCGCCACCCCGTAAACCCGATACTATCGGCGTTTTCCGCCCAAGCACCGCGACGTTTTACCTGCGCGGCAGCAACACGCAAGGCTTCGCAGACTTGACCGTGCAGTATGGCAATAGTAACAGCTACCCCGTGGTGGGCGATTGGACGGGCGCTGGCGTCACTACGCTCGGCGTGTTCGACCCAACCAACGGCCAGTTCCAACTTCGCAACAGTAATACGCCCGGCGCCGCTGATGAGACGTTCGTGCTCGGCATTGCGGGCGATCAGCCGTTCGCGGGCCGTTGGCAAGCGGGTGCAGCGCATGACGGCGTCGGCGTGTTCCGTCCCAGCAACGGCTTGATCTACCTCAAAAACGATCTGGGCAGCGGTTTTGCTGATTACACGATGGTGCTCGGCATTCCGGGTGATGTAGGCGTGGCAGGTGATTGGGACGGTAACGGTGTCAGCAGCCCCGGTGTGTTCCGCCCCAGCAGTGCGACGTTCTATTTATCCGATCAAGTAACTAATGGGTCGGTATTTGGCGATCACGCCGTAACGCTCGGCTACCCTGGCGATGTGCCGTTCGTGGGCGATTGGAGCGCGCAAGGTCACGCGGGCGTCGGCGTGTTCCGCCCGACCAACGGCTTGCTGTACCTGAAAAACGATCTAAGCAGTGGCTTTGCCGATGTGAATATCGTGTATGGTATTCCAAATGACATTCCGGTCGCCGGACATTGGGGCATCAGCAGCGCACCCGCACCACACAACTCAGTCATCGTACCGAATACGCCGCTTCCGGCAGCCGCCAGCGCAACTCCAACACAGCCAAGACTTCGCCTGACGCAGCCAGGCAGTTACGACGGTTAACCACCGCTCACGATTTATTGCCCGATACGCCATGCGTCGTATCGGGCACTTCTGGTTTTTGAGGCGCGATGAAATGCAGGGGGTCTTCTGCTTGACAAGCGTCTAATGTTTTGGCAGACGTGTCTAAGATAAAATTCTCTAACACGCCTGAGATGAACAATTGTTCGTTACAATTTGTTCACCCTAATGGTAGCGCTGATGAACAATCTGATGGACGCGCTGGAATGAGATGCCGAACTCGCCCGCTAGAGCCTGTTATGCACTTTGGATTTCCTGGTTCAAAACGGCTCATGACGGATTGATTTTGGCAAAACATAGCGCACTAAAAGCCATTCCTCTAGCAATATTCATCAATATTCATTCAGTCAAACGCTATTTTGACCTATCCTGAGCTGATACTTGAAAGTGCATAACAGGCTCTAAAGCCATCAGCACCTTGACTGCTAAAAACGAGATATTGAGCAGACGAGTTGCAACGCTTAGCATTACACTAACAGACAAGCAAGACGATCAGAAAAGAAAAAACTGAAACAGTTCAGATCGGCTGATAAAAACCAAACAAAGATACATCAGCACAGCCAGGAATAGGTTAGGGAACAATAAGCTAAAAGGATGTTTGATCATGTAACCACAATTTGAAATCAGTGTGGACGGCGAACTTGTCACACACACCAGCTTAAAAGTGAGCACACGTCTGCTCTACGACAACAACAACCACGAAGTATATTTTGCGAACGAGCACGATGGCATCTTCGAATGCTATTGGCTACACCAGAAAGACTCGTCAGGTTGGCTTATCAGCTTTCGGCTTAGTGTTCGAACTGTTAAGCAAGTTCTGCCTGGAATAAACAGCGTTTCTTCAGCACTCAAAACACCCTATACTAGACATCCACCAACTCAGTGCGCCCTAGCACCTCATTGGCCACTCAAACAAGACCAATCCTGCTTCGGCAAGATCGTTCAAGCAAAAGGACCATAGCCTGACATCGTTCAACTGCTCGATCGTGGAGATATGATCATCGAACAGACCGATTCGCTTTGGAATACGCCAGTGAGTGGGAACAGAACTACATCAAGCAACATCTCGGACAGTTGCCGACGGCAAACTGATTGATCAGTGCAGACAGTCCCTTACCTGGCCAAAACGGACTGATCAATCAGTACGGACCACGCGCGCTACCGCGCTTCAAAAGATGAAATATCTGACAAGGAAAAAGCATGACCACTAAAAAACCACCCGCCACCATACTACACATCACACTCGATAATGACAGCAGCGGCAGTCTGCTGATCGAGCGCGGCGAACTGGCTCACCTGAGCACCTTCAGCTACGAAGGCATGCAAGACATCATGAATGCCATTCAAAACAGCGCAGTAATGCTAATGGCTCTCGAAAAAGAACCTGAAAAAGCAGAGGAACCTGAAAAAGCATGAGCGATCAACCCACCGCCACCAACAAACGCACCTTCAAAGTCGGCGGCACACGCATTGCCGAAGACGCCAGCACTGCCGCCCTGACCAACGAGCAGGTACAAGCACTGCTCAAGACACGCTATCCCGAAATCGCCAACGCGACCATCCGCGAAACCGAAAACGCCGACGGCCGCCTGGTCGAGTATCTGCCACAAGCCGGCCGCAAGGGTTAATGTGACTTAAAGCATAAAATGGCCGTTTGGACACGTTATGCTTTCAAATCGCACCGGACACCTTATGGTTTCATCTATGATTGCCCTTCATTGTAGCCATAACCGCGCTTTTGTGAGCAGGGTTTAGAAGACTCTGCTCTCGTTACCAACCGCCACTTTAGGACACCTTGTGCTTCAAAATCCACGACTTTGGACATGCCCAATTAGGACAAAATATGCTTCAAAATGAGGACATTTTATGCTTCAAGTCACAATCCCGCAGCCTGTCTGCGACTGGTACAATACTCATTTTTCCAACAGCAGCTACCGTGCTTTCGGACAAGCGCTGAACGAGTCAGCCCAGTACGGCCAACTGTCAGACGAACAGACCAACGGCGAGTTCATCGAGCAGGCCATGAACCTGCTGATCAATGCCAGTCTGGAACGCAGCGGGGCCACCTACTATCAGAACGCCGAGAACGAACTGATAGCTCTCATCGAGCAGCTCGACAGTCGGCTGCTGACCTTAGCCCGCCTGCACCTGACAAACTTCGACAAATTCACTCAGGAAAAAACTGAACAGGCACTGCTGGAAGCACGCACCAGCGCCGAAGTTGTGGCCCGTCAAGCAAGTGACCTACAAAGCTGGCGCGGCCGCGTAGCCTACGCCTGGATCAGCGCTGCCACCTTCCTTTTGCACGCCGCCTATGCAGTACTGACCGACCAGACCAACGAGCATTACACACTCGAAAAAGTCGGACGCGCTTTCGAGCATCTGAAAAGTGGCATGAACGAGGCCGAACAGAACCACTGGCACTAAGAAGGAACCATGATTATGCTTGAAAACCGCTTATTAGAGTGCTTATCCTCCATCACACCCCTTGAACTGCAAGCTGTCAAGCTGGTGCAGGACATCCAGCAAAACGGCTTCGAGCAAGTCAGCAGTGAAAGCATCAGCAGCGCCACCCATCAACTGGTGCAGTATGTGGATGAATGTCGCGAGCTAGAGTACGACTTACGGAATCTGGCAGCAATCGTACTGAAGAATCTGGAATGCAGCACATGGCCACTGTAACCGATTTGCAGCAGTCGGCTCTGATCTTGAGCCAGTTGATCAACCGCAGCAGCACCACCCTGGCCCTGCTGCAGGCAGTCGCCTGGTTCGACCCGCAAGCGCTGCAAAATGTACAGCTTGAACCCAATTATGACGACAGCGACGAAGATCTGCTGAGCATGTCCATCTGCCGCAGTCTGTTTCCAGACGTGTATGGACAGATCAACCGCTTACGGCTGCAAGGCCACTCAAATAAACAGCAGGCTACCTATCTGCTGGACGGCATCAACCAGCATTTGATCAACCCATTGCGATACCTATCTGACATCACTGGCGGCGTGCCAATAGCATGGCTGGGCATCGATCGAAGAGACATACAAAACTATGCGGACTGCGCCTGTTATCGAAGTATATACCAACGGTTCGGCATCACAATCAGCAACGATGACGACGACCATAACCCGTGGAACGAGGCCCAGAAAATCGCCGATCTGTTGAGCAATAGTCTGAACGAACACGCCACTGACGATCATCAAGGACTAGCCGCACTGCTGGGCTGGCTTTTTTCAACATCCGGCAACAGCAGCGTCGATTACGACTATGAAACAGCCGACGAGGGGCACACAGAAGCACTCGAATGGACTGCTGACAATATCACGCAAGTCAACGAAATCACGCAGGAAGCACACCTCTGGCTGAAACAAGCCGAGCACGGCAGCCGCCTTTTCAAGGCCGATGCCAGCTTTCGCCGCCAGCTGAGCAAAAACATTAAAGTCATCAAAACCTATCTGAAGAAGGAGCCGTATGGCCAACATCTCCCTCAGCTTAAATGGCCTGCAGACCATGCAAGAACAGCTGAATGCAGCACCCAGCCTGACCCTCAAGTTCTATCCGTTCGGGATCATCTTACACAAAACGCATGAAGATGGCGGCCAATCCGAATACGCCGTCTCACCCACTCAAATCCATGAAAGCTTCGCCGGTACGCTGGATTTCCAAAGCGGCTTACTCAACGAAAACAGCCTGTACATCGGACGGCAGAGCAACAGCAGCCTGGTCATCGAATACCGGTCACCGCAAATCACTGCTTTATTCCTGGAAACGGTCGAGCAGGCACTAATTGTGCCGCTGCCCGGCCTACTACTAGCGCGTACCATCCGCCAGACTCGCCCTGAATACGCGGTATATGCCGTCAAGGAACGCCCCACCAACCTAGATTGCGCACTGTTTCACGCACCGCTGCCCAACACCAACCCGAACGGCATCTGCTGGGGCAATGTCAGCCGCGCCTCCGATAAAGGACTGGCCAGCAATCGTCTGGACGAAGAATGGCAGCTGCTGTTGGGAAGCCTGTTCACTGCCCATAACGTGCACGACCAAAGCAAGCAGTACCCGAAAGATATTCGCCAGCAGTTCATCGCGCTGGAGGCCACCAAAAGTCTTGAGTACCCCTTGGCTGACTTGAAGCCAATCGAATACACCCTCACAAAACTCATTCAAGCTCAACTGATTTAAGGAAACTCCCGTATGCGCATTCCACAAGCTTTTGAATATCACGCAGGTATTCAGCATATCACCTTGGTCGGCCTGGGCGGCAGCGGCAGCCAGGCCGCACGCACGCTGTGTCGTATCCTGCACGACCTGCGCCGCCGCCGTAAACATCTGCCAACCGTATCGTTCATCGATCCAGACCATGTGGAAGATAAAAACATTGGCCGCCAGATGTTCACCGAAGCCGATCTGGGCAAAAACAAGGCGGTCACACTGGCCCGCCGTTTCAATCTGGCGATGGGTCTGAACATCATCGCCTATCCAGAACCATTCAAGGTCACACCACGCAGCAAACACTATGGAGAGCTGCTGATCGGCTGTGTCGACAATCATGAAGCACGTTGCACCCTGAACGCAGCACAAAGCTTATGGCTGGACTGCGGCAATGAAACACACAGCGGGCAAGTATGTCTGGGCAACACCAACGACCTGAACCTCATAAAAGAATGTCTGAAGAAAAAACAGTTCAGAGCGCTGCCCAACGCCGCACTATTGTTCCCAAGCCTGCTCGAAGCGCCACCCGCCGCACCTAGCACACCCGCCGCCTCCTGCGCCGAACGCCTGGAAGATGGCAGCCAATCACTGCTCGTCAACGATCTGGTCGGCATTGCGGCCGGCAGTTATCTGTACAAACTGTTGAATCAACTGCCGCTGTACCATTTTCTGACCTGGCTGGACAGCGACTCGCTGACCATGCGCAGCGAATCAATCGATCCTAAAACCATTCGCGAACATCTCAAAATCACCTGAAAGGAACTCCCATGGGCTGGAACTGTTCAAACAAACCGCACCAACAATCCATAAAAGAGTTTTTCAACAAAACATTTGGCAAAGAGATCGTGGAGTGCCTGGTCGTCGGCTATCGCACGGCGTACCTGGCCGTTCGGGAAAACGATGGTCAGGTACGCGCAGTCGTATGCTTACTGGACAACAGAAGCGATCTAAATTTCTGCTACAAAGCGCTGCCGGAAGTAGCCGGGCCGTCTTACCATCACGCGCCGGCCTGTGTACTGAACGCGCTCACGCCCCTGATCGACGACGGCAGCCAGAACTACCAAACCGCCCAACAGTGGCGAAACAAATGTCAAGCCAATCTGGAACGCATCGACAAAATAGGAACTCCGCTATGTTAGATACACAGCACTTCATCGCCGTGCGCACCTACGGCAAACGAATGCACGGTGGCCAATCCGACCTCAAATTGGCAAGCGGCAGCGCGCTACCCGTTCTGCAAGCGCTCTTCAAAGACAAAGCCCGCCGATTTAGCACCCCGCGCGCCAGCTATCAGTACCTGAACATCGATCCTGAGATCGAGCTGCCACTCCATCACCACTATCTGCTGCTGAAAGTAGACGACTCGGAAAAAATGCTAGTCGAAAGCATCTGCCGTCGCGCAAACGGTTACAACTGGGTATACCTATGGGACGCTCAAAAACAGCGCTGGCTGGAATTTCCCAACCAGCAGCACGCTGAGTACCGAGCCGACCCAAGTAGCAAACCCGATTTCAAGCCCGTCGAAGCCCGTTTCGTAACGCCTGTCAGGTCAGCCTTAATCGAGCCGCCGCTCATACCGCCCACTGCCGTCGGCAGTGAAATACTGTTCCAGCCGCGCCGCTTCAGCACACCCGAACGGGCCATAGCAACCGAAACAGCACCGCCAGAAAACGCTAAATCAATCATTACCGCCACGCCGCTCATAAACAAACCTGAACTAAGCACCGACAACCCTGTGCTCAGCAATGGACCCATCACTGAAACGATCATTAACAGTACAAATCAACAGTTTTTGATCACGAAACAACTGGTGCCACTGAACACTTTCGCTACTTCAGAAGTGCACACTTCGATTCCGTTCACCAGCGAACCAGCCGTAACGACTGAAAGCGCTGTACTCAACGACGAACCGGTCAACGACGAACCGGTCAGCGAAACGATCATGCGCAGCGTACGCAGCGATGACGTGACAACCGCCTTGATCGCCTACATTCACGATAACGACATGGACATACCCATCTTGATCGACTTCATGGGCGCTCGTAATGCAGTCAAACAGCTGCTCGTCAAACCGTTCAATCCAGCCTACATCGGAGCCCGAGCAGATGGCTCAGCCTTCATAATCACCAACGGCGACCAGCGAAAAGGCTTTCAGCTGCCCGACCTCAACTATAAAGCGTTCAGCAGCAGTCTGAACAGCCGCGTCGTTGAGGGCCGCATCGTCGCCTTAACGGCCACCGTCGCCGCCGGCCGTGATCTGTGCTATGTGCTAGTACGCCATCACATTGAACTGCCCAGCGATTGCATGGATGACTGGCTGCACTATCTACGCTATCAGCAGACTCCCCAGCATCCCGAATTCAAACAGTACACCGCGCCGCTGTGGGCCAGCGACCTGTACAACATCTACCAGGCACTGCGCTCGCGCATCGGCTGTCCATTGCATGAACGCTGGATGCCCTGGCTGTTTCGAAAGATCGACGGCCAGCGTTTCAGTTCCCAAAAAGCCGATCTGCACAGTATCGCGCTGTGTCAGTACATCAAAGGCTATGTCGACGAACGTGCCACCGGAAACATCGAATGCGGTGCCTACCGGCTGTACGGCCAAAACATGAAAGCACTATGGGTCGAACTGCTGATCAGCAACCCTGATCGCGCCGACGGCATCGTGTTCAATAACGCACTTCAAACAACCGACTCATAATCCACGAAAGGAGCACAGGCGACGACCATCGCGCCTGATCAACTATGCGCTTTGCAGGCATCGAAAAACTAGGCTATTTTCCAATTCCCGAACCCATGATCGACTGGATCGGCCAACAATTGGTCGCGCCCTCCGATCAACCAATCACCTTAATCGACCCGTGCATGGGCGAAGGGGCAGCCCTGCAGCGGCTGCAACTGGCCCTGCCACACAACATCTTCTTCGGCTGTGAGATCAGCCGTGTCCGGCACGCCAAAGCCGTCCAGACCTTGCTCAACAGCAAACGTGAAGGCATCAGCCGGCTGTTGAACGGACCGGCCGAATTCATTGAGACGAACAGCAGCAGTTTCTCGTGCGTATACCTGAATCCACCCTTCGACGAACGCGGCAAAGAACAGAATCGCTGGCTGGAAATGACCCATAACTGGCTCAAGACCGACGGCTGGCTGATCTTCATCACCACCGAAACATCGGCTCTGCGCAGCGATACACAGGATCTGCTGAACCGCTATTACGAAGAGGTGCAGTGCTATCGCTATCCAGCCGCTCAGCGTCAGTTCAACGAAGTGGTGATCTTAGCCCGCCGACGTGAATTCACCAACCGTCGCGGCGGCGGCTACCTGTACAACGCCAACACGCTGAAAACACTCGATCTGAGCGAACGACTTGAGCTGCCCCTGCCGCCCTGTCAGCCGACGCGCCGCTACAGCATGAGCGTACCCGACGTCGAAGAAACGCTGAAAACACTGCGCACCTCAGGCGTCAGCAGCAACGAAAAATGGCGCAGCGCAACCCACAACGTATCCGCTCAACACACCTGGCGGCCGCTGCTCGAACTGAGTGATGGCCATATCGCCAACCTGATCAGCAGCGGCATTTTCGACGGACTGGCCATTCAGGACGACGAGCTGGGGCGCTGCCTGATCAGCGGTTACAGCAGCAAGGAAAAAGGCACCCCAAGCATCGAACACGATGGCGACACCGAGATCACGGTCGTTCGCGAAATTCCAGTAGTGCATCTGATGGTCATGAACATAGACAGCGGCGACCTGCACGAATTCAACAGCCGCCAGCCAGAACACATGGAGCGCTTCATCGTGCGCCATCTGGAAACCCTCAAAAAGACCATCGGCTACAACCTGCGCCCGCTGTTCGACGTGCCCAGCATGTTACCCGATTATCTGCCCAACGTGCCGAACTTTCAAGCGCCGGGCGTCCTGAACGGAGCTACCTGGCTGCGCCTGAACGATGGCCGCAAAGTACAAATCGCCCGCCGAACCGACAGCGGCTATCTGGTCAGCGACGAAAACGGCCAGGAACAGCCCATCGAACATAAACAAGTCGCCCACATCTATCAGAATATGCTGCCAGCTCAAATCATCAAAGCTGCAGCGATGGCCTATGCGCTGAAAAAGGAAACCACCAGCGTCATCGAAATCGGGCAAATGGGCACCGGAAAGACGTCTACTTCCTCGCTTACCCTGTACTTATACCTGGCCAAATGGCTGGAAAAAGTCAAGGATCAAACAGATACCAGCATCAAAATCGTGGTCGTCTGTCCAGGCCATCTAGTCGACAAATGGGCGCGCGAAGCGGGCAGCAATTTCAGCCGCCTGGAAATCGCCGGACGAACGGTACAGATCGTCATTCCGGGCCGGGTGGCCCACACACGAACGGCCTACCACATTCAGAACGGGCAAGCCTACTGCAGCGCCTGCGGAACACAAGTGCGTCTGAAAATGTCGGCTGAAGATCGTCTGAACGGCTGTTCAGTACACGAGCAGTTGAAACGCCTCAAAACATTGACCTGCGCCAACAAAACCTGTCGCGAGCCGCTGATCAGGACGATGCACGACTGCCCTATCGAAGACATCGACGAAGCCTTTCTACAACCTGGACTGAGCGTCATCATCATCTCCAAGGAAGACGCCAAACTAGGTGCCCACTGGCAGCCCGCTTTCCAGGTTCACACGTCGCATACCCGTAATCCACAGGACGGCCAGCTCAGCACTGAAGAGTGCGTCCGCTGCCCGCACTGCGGACATGACCAGAAAAACAAACAAGGCGACTTCCTGCACCCGGCCGACATCGACAAAAAACGACTGTTCTGCAAAGGGCTGGTCCAGCGCACCAAACGCGAGAATGGCAAAGTGGTACTGCGCCGGCAAACCGTCTACGAATGGCGCGGCACCCGCTACAGCGCCAGCAGCCTGCCCGAAGGCGTCGAGGCCCGTCAGTTAGTGGCCATCGAACGCGAAGTGCCGGTCACCGAACAAGTGCCATGCGGCAAACCACTGTTCACTTTCACTCGCTTAACCGGCAACAGCAAAACGCCTAAAAAAGCTCAAACTTTCAAAGACTGGCAAACTGGCGACCGGACGCCCGTAAAAGGCTCTGCCCGTTGGGAACTGGCCAAAGTCATCGCTCGTCGCCATCGCCACCAGTACCTGCTGATCATCGACGAATGTCACCAATACAAAAGTGGCAACAGCGTGCAAGGCAAGGCCATCCAGTGGCTGATCACCAGCGCCCGGCGCACCATCGCCTTAACCGGCACCATCTTCGGCGGCAAAGCGTCGTCGCTGTTCTATCTGTTGTACCGCTTGTCTCCGCAGTTCCGACAGACCTTTGCCTGGGATTCGCTCGAATACTTCATCAAGCAGTTCGGAATGAACGAGTACATCACCAAAGTCAAGGTAAACCAGGAAGAAAGCTACAGCGCTTACGGAGCTCACGAACAGACGAGCACCCGTGTCGAGGAAGGCAACGGCGTCGATCCATCCATCGTACGCTGGCTGCTGTCCATTGGCGTGTTCTTAACGCTCGATGAACTGGGCATCCCACTGCCCGAAAAAGAAGAACGCTTCCACTGGATCGAACCCGAACCTGAACTGGCCAGCGGCCTGCATGCACTCAACAGAATTCGCAGCATCGCCGCGCAGAACGCCGCGCAAGGCGATCCATCCATGTTCTCAGCCTGGATGCAGGCCGCCCTGGGCTGGCCGCTGTGTCCAGATCAAGACGAATGTTACCTGTCACCCGATCAGCGCAAGGCCGCCGCGAAACTGCGTGAAGAAGGCAATGAACTGGAAGCAGTCGCCTATGAACAGAAAATGGCCGACCACTGGACACACGCCGTACCATTCAGCCCCAAGCGGCCGGAAGGTCTGCTGATCGAACAGATCGCCGATGCGTGCGCCGAAGATTGGCAGACGCACGGTGACAAAGCCGTCGTGTACGTATCAGGCGTCAAACGACCGGCCAATAAACACCTCTATCAGGCCATGAAACGACGCGGCTTGAAACCATTCATTCTGACCACACCGGGCGACCAGGAAGTCGGAAAATGGTGCGACCGCGCTGATTTCGCCAGATGTGAGCTGGATGAACGGGAAAGCGTGATCGCCGAGGCGCTGAACGAAAAAGCCATCAACGTGCTCATCGTCAATCCGCCATTAGTAGCCACCGGGCTCGATCTGATCGCTTTCAATCGGCTGCACTTCTGCGGACTGCCTACCTACAGTGTGTACACCTTCGAGCAATCGATGTGCCGCCTGCACCGGCCAGGTCAGCAGAAAAAAGTGTACATCGACTTCTGGGTATATGGCAGCGATCCCAAACTGAACAAGGAAAACAACCAGCTGCAAGCACTCGGCATGGCCGTCATGTCCGACAAGGTACGCGCCTCAGCCGTCGTCACGGGCAGCATTGGCGCAGGTCTGGCAGCCCTCAATCAGACCAGCGGCGACATCATGAGCACGCTGCGCGGACTACTGCTCGATCAGGACAAAGCGCCGATCGATCTGAACACCGCCGACCAGCAACAAGCCAACCACAAGCCTGCTCCAAACGAGCGCTACCGCTGGATCGAAAACGAGGTGGAACACTACGACGATCTACGCATCCTGCAAGCGCGTCCGCCGCGCATCGTCATCAAGCCGATCGTTGCACCGCCAGCCATCCTGCTGCTGAACGCGCTCGTTCAACCTGAAACAGTCAATACCGACATGCTGGCACTGCTGAACGCGCCCGTTCAACCTGAAACAGTCAGTACCGACATGCTGGCACTGCTGAACGCGCCCGTTCAACCTGAAACAGTCAGTACCGACATGCTGACACTGCTGAACGCGCCCGTTCAACCTGAAACAGTCAGTACCGACATGCTGGCACTGCTGAACGCGCCCGTTCAACCTGAAACAGTCAGTACCGACATGCTGGCACTGCTGAACGCACCCGTTCAACCTGAAACAGTCAGTACCGACATGCTGGCACTGCTGAACGCGCCCGTTCAACCTGAAACAGTCAGTACCGACATGCTGGCACTGCTGAACGCACC
>Ga0209724_1003448_pt1 | contig 12909 bp, 11 predicted proteins | sample grotaG_FD_184143 | JGI IMG/M metagenome (GOLD analysis project Ga0209724, IMG submission 184143) | Glacier valley bacterial and archeal communities from Borup Fiord, Nunavut, Canada, to study Microbial Dark Matter (Phase II) -... | ecosystem: Environmental > Aquatic > Freshwater > Ice > Glacier ... | reverse complement strand
CAATCGCTGCCACACCGCCGAGCAGAAGCACACCGCCGATGATCGGAATGAGGATGTTGACGGTCTGGCCGGTGGCGGCGAGCGCGTAGCTCGTCTCGACCGCTCCCACGTCTATGCGACCCGCGATCACGCGTGGGAATCCGGCGCCGCGCTGGTCGAACGGCAGGTTATCCACCAGCAGACCCCTGTTGATTGCGGGGCTGCCAGCGAGCGGGAGGCGAGTGAATGTGGGTCCACCGTTGTTCCCAAGGGCGCCGAGTTTCGGGTCGGCGACCGAGAACTGGTTGCCTCCGTCATCCGTGATAGCCGCGTCAAGGGCAGACGAGAGGATGCTGTACGAGACAAGCACCGACCCCACGCCACCGACGACCACAGCCGGTTTCGCGCCGCCCGAGAGAATGCTGCTGGTGATCACGGCCGCGCCATCCGGGCCGGTCACGGCCTCAATGGTGACAGCACCATTACCGGCGATCGTCGAGTTCCTGATGTCGAGCACGCCCCCGTTGACGTAGCCCGCGATGGGGAAGGAGCCGAGTCCTGGTTCGTCGAAGGTGGAGTTGACGATGTCGACTCGACCCATAATATTCGGAGCGGAGACAGAGACGCCGGTCGCACCGTCGCCGATGCTGTTGCCGGAGAAGGTCGACGAGCTGATGAGTACTGAATCGGCCGAGCCTATGCTTTCCACGAAAAGGCCGCCGCCAGCGCCTGCCGACTCGTTGGAGTCGAAGGTGGAGTCCTCCACGGTCAGCGATCCGACGAACCCACCGTTGCGCAGGCGAAGCCCGCCGCCGGTGTTTGCGGATTTGTTCGAAGCGAAGACCGAGTTGCGGACCGTCACCGAACCCCCGTGCTGGTCGAGGTCGACAGCGCCACCGCCGTCGGCAACACCTGTGCTGGTCGAGGTGTTGCCTTGGAAGGTCGAGCCTTCGATGAGCACGTCACCTGAGGCGCCGAACAAGCCGAACCCAGCGCCATACCCTGCGGTCTCACCACTCACAATCACGTTGGACAGCGTGATGTTGCGCACCCCGAACGAGTCGATCGTTGCGTAGATACCTTGGCCGTTGCTTCCCGCAATTCCCTCGACCGCGAGACCTGCGATGACGTAGTCCTGGTTCGGCGAATCCGGTACCGCCAGCAGTTGTACGAAGCCAAACTTGTTCGCGCGGGTGATCGTGACCGTTCCACCGCCATCGATGGTCACACCCTTCGCCATGGTGACGGAGGTCGCAAGCGCGATCGACGTCACGCTCGGATCGAAGACGATGACATCCCCGGTCATCGACGTTCCGACAACCGCGCGGAGCGATCCGGCACCGTTGTCAGCGGACGAGGTGACCGTGAGAGTTGCGGCCTGAGCCGAAAGCGGAGCAATCAGGACCCCACCCAGTGCGAGGGCGGTGGCGGCGAGGATCGCTCCGAGGGTGCGAGCGGGGCGGCGTGCGATTGCGGTCACTGGGGGCCTCCGGGCAAGGTGAAAAAATGTCGAGGTGCTGCGGGGAGGTTAGCAGATGGGAGCCCGCGGGTGGTGCGCAGTATCGGCTCACGGTCGAGATGGCGGATGCGGCGGCGGGGTTTGTTGCTGTCGCCGGTTGAGTAGGCCCACGGCCGTATCGAAACCCGCGGCACTCCGGTTTCGATGCGCGGCCCGCTGCTGCTCAACCAGCGAGCGCTAGGCGTCGAGGCGCGTCATCCAGCCGTGGCGGTCGGGCTTGCGCCCGTGCTGGATGTCGGTGAGTTCCTGACGAAGCGACATGGTGAGTTCGCCCGCCGGGGCATCCTCATCACCGATCGTGTACCCGTCGGCTTTGAACACGGCGATCGGCGTGACGACCGCGGCGGTACCGCACGCGAACATCTCCGCGATGTCGCCGGATGCCACCCCCTCGCGAATCTCGTCGATGCTCACCTTGCGCTGCTCGACCTTCAGGCCGCGGTCTCTGGCGAGTTGCAGGATCGACTCACGCGTGATGCCCTCGAGAATGCTCGGGGAGTCGGGCGTAACGACGCGGCCATCGCGGTAGACAAACACGATATTCATGCCGCCAAGTTCCTCGAGGTAGGTGCCGGTCTCCGAGTCGAGGAACAGCACCTGTGCGCAGCCGTGACTGTAGGCCTCCTGCTGGGCCACGAGAGAGGATGCGTAGTTTCCGCCGGTCTTGGCGGCGCCCATTCCCCCCTTACCGGCACGGGAATAGTCGGTTGAAACCCAGATCGAGACCGGGGTGACACCGCCCGTGAAGTACGCGCCGGCCGGGCTCGCGATCACGTAGTAGTTGACTTTCGCTGCCGGCCGCACGCCGAGGAACGCCTCCTTGGCGAACATGAATGGACGCAGGTAGAGGCTCGTTTCCGGGGCCGAGGGCACCCAGCGGGCGTCCACGGCGATGAGTTGGCGCAGCGACTCGATGAAGTACTCGGTGGGCAGCTCCGGCAGCGCCAGCCGTCGGGCGGAACGCTTCATGCGTTCGGCGTTCATCTCCGGGCGAAAGCTCCAGATCGAGCCGTCCGCGTGGCGGTAGGCCTTGAGGCCCTCGAAAACCTCCTGCGCATAATGGAGCACCGCCGCGGCCGGGTCGAGGGCGATCGGCCCGTAGGGCTGCACGCGGGGGCGATGCCAGCCCCCCATCTCGGACCAGCAGATGTCGACCATGTGGTCGGTGAAGTGCTTACCGAAGCCCGGCTCCGCGATGATGTCGGCGTGCTCCGCGGCGGAGCGGGCAGCGTCGTTGCGGCTCACCGAGAAGTCGAGCGTGCGGGGAGCGAGGAGGTTCTTCATCGGCAGTGCCCTTCCGTCTGTAACGATGCTGCTCGTCAAGTCTGCGCCCTGACGGCCGCCGCGATGGCGTCACCGACCTGCGAAGTGGTGCGGATGCTGCTGCCCCGCCGGGCGATGTCGGCTTCGACCGCCGCGGTGACGCGAGCCGAGGCATCCTGCTCACCCAGATGGGACAGCAGCATCGCGACCGAGAGGATCGCGGCCGTCGGGTCGGCGATCCCTTGCCCAGCGATGTCGGGCGCCGAACCGTGCACCGGCTCGAACATGGAGGGGAAGTCACCGGCCGGGTTGATGTTGCCCGAGGCGGCAAGCCCGATGCCGCCGCTGATGGCCGCCGCCAGGTCGGTGAGGATATCGCCGAAGAGATTGTCCGTGACGATCACGTCGAACCGACCCGGGTCTGTCACGAAGAAGATCGTGGCAGCGTCGATGTGCAGGTAGTCGACTGTGACCGAGGAAAAATCCCGGGCCAGGCGATCGACCGTGCGCTGCCACAGGCTGCCCGCATGGGTGAGCACGTTCGTCTTGTGCACGAGGGTGAGGATGCTGCGCCGCGACACCGCCTGCTCGAAGGCGTAGCGCACGGTGCGCTCGATGCCGAACGCCGTATTGATCGAGACCTCGGTCGCGATCTCGTGCGGGGTGCCGACCCGGATGCCGCCGCCGTTGCCGACGTAGAGGCCCTCGGTGCCCTCGCGCACCACCACGAAGTCGACGGTCCCGGGCTCCGCGAGTGGACTGGCCACGCCCGGGAAGAGACGGGTCGGCCTCAGGTTCACGTAGTGGTCGAAGGCAAAGCGGAGCCGAAGCAGCAATCCACGTTCGATAATCCCCCCGGCGAGCCTCGGGTCACGGGGGTCGCCACCGACGGCGCCGAGCAGAATCGCATCGTGGGAGGCGAGGGAGGCTAGATCCTCGTCGCGCAGGATCTCGCTGGTCGCGAGGAAGTGAGTCGCACCGAACGGGTACGCGGCGATCGACGTGTCCACCCCCGTTGCGGCAAGCACTTTGAGGGCCTCGACGATCACCTCCGGTCCGATGCCGTCGCCGGGAATCACGGCAAGCTTCACGGTTTTGGGCATGCTGTCACAATAGTTTGTCGAATCGACGCCCGGTCGCGCGTCTATCCGGTGTCGCCACCGTGGCGAAACGAAAGGGAATCATGCAATACGCAATCCTCGCAATGGAATCCGACATCGACTTCGAAACGCGTTCCGATCCGGAACGTGCGGACCAATACTGGGAAGCGTGGTCGGCCTATGTCGCGGCCATTCACGAGAGCGGGATCTTCGTCGCGGGCGCGGGCCTGCAACCACCGACAACGGCGACGACCGTTCGCCAGCGCGGCGGGTCGACCGACGTTCAAGACGGCCCATTCGCTGACGTCAAGGAACACCTCGGCGGCATCTTCGTGGTCGAGGTACCCGACCTCGACACCGCTCTCGAGTGGGCGGGCCGATGCCCGACTGCGCCGACCGGTTCGGTTGAGGTACGACCGGTGCTCCCGCCTCAGGCATAAGCGCGCGGCAACAGCTGTGAACGACACCGCCGACGAGGCACTCGCGCAGGCACACCGCCTGTACTACGGGCGTCTCGTCGGCTGGCTGTTCCGCTATACCGGAGATCTGCAGTTGGCCGAGGATGCCACCGGTTCTGCCTTCGCATCGGCCTTGGTCACGTGGCGGGCATCCGGTGTCCCTCGGTCTTCCGAAGCTTGGCTGAGAATAGCCAGCCGCAATAGTGCAATGACGGCGATCCGCAAGTCCGCCCGCACACGGCCCGTTCCGCCGGAAGCGTTCAGCGAATTGGAGGCTCCCGAGATGTTGCCACCGGCGATGGATGAACGGCTCGGCCTGCTTTTCGTGTGCGCTCATCCTGCCATCGACCCGCGGATGCACTCTCCCCTCATGCTTCAAGCGGTCCTGGGGATCGATGCGGCGCGAATTGCGTCGGCCTTTCTCACTCCACCCTCGACGATGGGTCAGCGGCTCTCGCGAGCGAAGACGAAGATTCGAGATGCCGCGATCGTGTACAAAGTCCCGGACGCCGTGGAGCTGCCCGAGCGCCTCGGGCCAGTGCTGCAGGCGGTCTACGCTTCCTACGGTGTCGGAGACCCCAGCGCCGCGCAGCCGCAGGATCGGGACGATGAACTGCGGCGCGAGGCAGTTCGGCTTGCTCGAGTTCTGGTCGAAGAACTACCGCAACAGCCGGAATGCCTCGGGCTGCTCGCCCTGCTGCTGCATACCGAGAGCCGGCGGGCCGGCCGCCTGATCGACGGTCGGTTCATCCCGCTCGGAGAACAGGATGTGACGCTGTGGTCACCGCGGCTGCGGTCCGAGGCAAATGCGCTTCTTGCCCGAGCATCCGCCATGCATACCCTGGGACGGTTTCAATTGGAAGCCGCCATCAGCGGTGCTCACTCGAACCGGGCCACGGGACCGCGCACGGACTGGAGGGCTATCGCATCCCTCTACGCGGGACTGCTGGCCATCGCCCCCTCGATCGGTGCCCAAGTCGGGGCGGCTAGCGCCGCGGTCGAACTCGGTGAAGCATCGCGCGCCCTCGACCTGCTCGACCGGCTCCCCGCGGATGCCGTCAAGACGTACCAGCCGTACTGGGTCTGTCGCGCCCACGTGCTCGCGGCATGCGATGACCCGGTCGGCAGCGCTGCGGCGATCACTCGCGCCATCGGTCTCACGAGCAATCCGGCGGTTCGGACCTACTTGCTCGAGAGTCGTCACGGAACCATACGCTGACCTCCTCCCCTCCGAGCGCTGACTACGGGGCGATCTGATCACCGGGTCTCACGGCCGGTTTCACGGCTCGGAGCGTGCAGTCGCATCGCTCGCACTGACGCAACTTCAGGCCGACGCGTTCATTACGATCGACCCCGAAATGGCGCGAGAAGCTGAGCGCATGGTGTCTCTCGCTAATCTGAACGAACTCAGGGACTGATTGAACGAATACACGCTCGACCGGGAGTAGCAACCCCCAAATTTTTACCTCCTCCCGGGCTCGTCGAGGACTAACGTGATGGGATGAGTATCGGAAGCGGAATTGCCCTTGTTGTCATCGGAGCGATCTTGAGGTTCGCCCTCAACGTCTCCACGAGCGTGATCGACCTCGCTCTCGTAGGAAACATCCTGATGGGCGCCGGAGCGGTGATTTTCATCCTCGGCATCATCGCGCTGGTGCGCAAGCGCCGCAGCGTGGAAACGGTGAGCGCCGGTATCGACCCGGAGAATGGCCAGCAGGTCACCGAACGCAAGACGGTCAGCTAGCCGCTCAGCGCGATCCGGCTCAGTACGGCGTCGCCGAGTAGAGCACGCTGACGATCGCGGTCATCGCCAGGGTGACGACGACCGAGAGCAGTACGACACCGGCGATCGCGGTGCCCGCGGCCGCGGCCACCCGGGAGGTGCTCGACCTCAGGCCGAGAATGCCGAAAGTACCCGCGACCACCGCAAGGCCGATCGAGACGATGGTGAATACCGGAAAGATCCAGCCGGCAGCGTCGTACGGCAAGGATGCCCCGAGCAGCAGCAGTGACGAGAGGTAGGAGAACACTTGCTGCGTGGTGGTCACCGCCACCAGGATGATCGCCGAGACGAGCGAGATACGTCCGGGATCGGGCGATGCGGGACTTACGAGTCCCCCGTCAGACCTCGACAATGTCGATCTCTCTCAGCAGCGTTGCATCGATCGCGTGGCGGACGGTCTCGAGAAGCGCTTCGGGCACCCGCGAGTCCACGGTCAGCACGCTCAACGCCTGCCCCCCGGCGCTGCGCCGGGCGATCTGCATGCCCGCGATGTTGATGTTGGCAGCACCGAACTCCCTGCCGTAGACGGCGACGATCCCCGGACGGTCGGTGTAGACCATCACGATCAGGTGCTCGGCGATCGGGACCTCCACGTCGTATCCGTTGATCTCGACGATCTTCTGCGTCTGCTTGGTGCCGGTCAGGGTTCCGGAGACGGAGACCTCAGAGCCGTCGGCGAGCGATGCCCGGATCGAGAGCAGGTTGCGGTACTCGTCGCTGACCGCATCCGTCAACAGGCGGACGGAGATGCCGCGCGCCTCGGCACGTAGGGGCGCGTTCACATAGCTCACCGATTCGCTGACGATGTTGGAGAACAATCCCTTCAGCGCTGCCAGTTTCAGAACGGTCACGTCGTGCTCGACGATCTCACCGCGAACCTCGACATCGACGTTGGTGAGCGGCCCGTCGGCGAGACCTGCGATCACCTGTCCGAGCTTCTCCATGAGCGGAATGCCGGGTCTGACGGCCGGATCGATCACCCCGCCCGCCACGTTGACCGCGTCGGGTACCAGCTCCCCGTCGAGGGCGAGCCGCACCGAGCGGGCCACCGATACGCCGGCCTTCTCCTGCGCCTCATCGGTGGATGCCCCGAGGTGCGGGGTGAGCACGATGTTCGGCAGGGTCAACAGCGGCGAGCCGACCGGCGGCTCGTGCACGAACACGTCGAGCCCGGCGCCAGCGATGCGGCCCGATTTGAGGGCGGCGTAGAGGGCATCCTCATCGATGATGCCGCCTCGACTGGCATTGACGATGCGCAACGATGGCTTGGCGCGCGCGAACTGGTCGGCACCGATCAGCCCGGTGGTCTCGGGCGTCTTCGGGATGTGGATGGTGATGAAATCGCTGATCGCTACCAGATCGTCGAGACCGAGCATGCTCACGCCCAGTTGCTGGCCGCGCGCGGGGGTCACATAGGGGTCGTAGGCCACGAGCGTCGCTCCGAACCCCGCCAGACGCTGTGCCACGAGGGTGCCGATGCGGCCGAGCCCCACGATGCCGATCGTCTTCTCGTAGAGTTCGACGCCCGTGAACTTCGACCTGGTCCACTCCCCCGCCTTCGCCGACGCGTTCGCGTCGGGGATGAATCGTGCCAGCGACAGCAGGTGGCCGATCGCCAGTTCGGCGGCGGAGATCACATTCGAGGTGGGCGCGTTGACGACCATGACCCCGGCCTCGGTTGCGGCCTTGATGTCGACATTGTCGAGACCCACGCCGGCCCTCGCGATCACCTTGAGATGCGGTGCCGCGGCGATCGCTTCGGTATCGAGCTGGGTCGCCGAGCGGATGAGGATGGCGCTGGCATCCTCGATCGCCCGCAGCAATGCTGCCCGGTCGGTGCCATCGACCGATCGCACGTCGAAGTCGGGCCCGAGGGCTTCGATGGTTGCCGGGGAGAGTTCTTCGGCGATCAGCACGATCGGCTTGGCCACGGGATGAAATCCTTCGGTCGGGAGCGGGCGCATGCTGCGCAACCCCACCACCTTACTTCAGCCAACCAGCGCCGTTTCAGCGGTCTCGAGGGCCTCCGGTCTGGGAGAGCGATCCCCGGATACCTCAGCCGGGGATCGCGACGAGCACGGGCCGCAGCACCTCTTCTAGGGCGATGACTCCGAGCCCCAGGCCGGCGGTCACGGCAAGGCCCGTGAAGAAGATGAGGGCCTTGCCGATGACGGTGCGCCGCCAGCCGATGAGCACGGCCGCGGCGAAGACGACGATCGGCACCAGCACGCCGATCCACAACACCCACCAGGGAAGGTGGTCGGTGTTCAATCCGAGTTGCCGGTACAGGGTCGGCAGTTCGACGAGATTGGAGATCGCCGCCCAGATGCTGTACGCGTACAACAGACCGAAGAGCCCGGCGACGATTCGGCTGAGCCAGCCGTACCCACCGCGATCGGCTTGCGCCGCATCATCCGCGATCGCATTCTCGATCACGTCACACCCCCAAAACGAACGGCCACGGAGTAACGACTGCGAGCCCGAGCACCAGCCACAGCAAGCGCACGACCGCTCTGTTCCTCCGGGTCAGGGCGAAGACCGCGCCGAACCAGATCGCCGGGCTCGCTATCGCCAGGTACTGGCCCGCCCGAAACATCAGGTCGCCGAATTGGTTGGGCAGCACGGTGGTGGAGCGCTGCACGGTGCCGACCCAGCCGATCGTGTAGATCAGGTAGGCCCCGGCGAGAATGCCGAATGTGATGAGCACGATGGCCGGGGTCGAGCGGGCGGGCGCCGCCGAGTCCGAAGATGAGGTCTCCGAGGGTGACGCCTCCGGCCGCGCGGCCTCCCTGAGCGCTGTGTCAACGTGCGGTGGCAGGCTCGTCGGCGTCGGACTTGCTGGCGTCGGGCTTGCCGACGTGGCTCTGCCCGACGTAGCGACAGCGTCATCGCCATCCCAGGCGAGAGAAGCGTCGTCGTCGGGCTCGCGCGCACCCTCGATCATGGCCACACCCTACCCCGCCGATTACCGCGCCAGGCGGAGTTCGACCACGTCGAGAACGTACCCGAACAATGGATGACCGGCCTCGAGGCCCGTCACCGCTTCGGTGAACTCGGCCGCGGGCATTCCGCTCGTGAGCATGGCCTGCAGCTCGACGCTTTCGGCATCCTCGGGCACCGTGAATCGTAGAACTGCGCCGACCGCGTTGAGCAGGTGCCCCACCTCGAGCCCGCGTTCGGCAAGATCCGCGGCGGGGCCGATGAACCGCTCGTGACGGCTGAGTTTTCGAAGCGGACCGCGCCCGACGCGCTCGCAGGTATCGGGCAAGGCGGGATTGGAGATGCGCCGCAGAGTGTTCTCGATGTAGGCCTGCTGCTCGGCGGGGTCGAAGCCGTGCTTGGCAACCAACAACTCTTTCGTCTCGCCCATTACCGCGCGCACCTCGGCCTGCAGTTCGGGGATAGCCAAAGCCTCTCGGATGGAAGCACAACCCCGGTCGATGCCGTGGTAGGCCGCCGTTGCGTGCGCGGTATTCACGGTGAATAATTTGCGTTCGATGAACGGGAGCAGGTCATCCACCCACGTGACACCGAAGAGCCGTGGGGTGACCCCCGCGAAGGACGAGGCCACGAATGGGGAGCGGTCGATGACCCATTCGAAGAAGGACTCGATCGTGACATCCAACCCGGGTGCCTGTTCGGGCACGATGCGGTCGATCGCGCAATTGGCGAAGACCGTGGCCGCCGGATCACCCACCTTGAGCACTTCGGCGGCGAGCAGATCCGTGGCACCGATGGCGTTCTCGCACGCGATGACGATAAGAGGCTCCGGCCGGGTGCGCGCAGCGATCCCGCGCGCGAGAGTCGGTGCGACGAAAGGCAGGATGCGAGCGCCGACCGCCGTCGTGACGATATCCGCCTGCGCGATGGCGGCGATCACCGACGGCTCGTCAGTGCGGGAGTCGAGAGCCCGGTACCCGTCGACCACGTGGGTTTTGGCGCCGTCACCCACCTCCACCACGCGATAATTCGGCTGAGTCTGGAGTGCGGAGATCAGCTCGACGTTCACGTCAGCGAACACGACCTCGTACCCGCTCTGATGCAGGAACTGGGCGACGAACCCTCGCCCGATGTTGCCGGCCCCGAAATGCACCGCCGTTGCGCCCATGGCCGAATCCTATTGCCGAGACAGTTGGGCTCAACGGGTGCGTTTCGACCCGTGTCGTGATGTCTAAGGCAGTCCGATAACGTGCGTGTCATCTTTATCGTGTTGACTCGGGGGACATGGATCTCATCGACGTGCGGCACGTTCGCGCCGCGACTTCGCGGGCGGACCTCGTGTTCGCGCCCGGCGAGCGCGCGCTCGGCGGGGGCACCTGGCTCTTCTCGGAACCGCAGCCCGGCACCACCGGGCTGGTCGACCTGACGGCGATGCCCTGGAACACGGTGCAGGTCACCGGGTCGGCCCTCGTGATCGGCGCCACGGCATCCTTCACGATGCTCTCCGAACTCCCGGCCGGTGCCGGATGGCTGGCCCACCACCTGATCCAGGAGTGCTGCAACTCGCTGCTCGGCTCCGTCAAGGTGTGGCGGCATGCGACGGTCGGTGGCAACATCGCTCTGGCGCTGCCCGCGGGCCCGATGACTTCGCTCGCGGCATCCCTCGACGGGGTCGTCGTCCTGACCACGGTGGACTCCGAGCGCCGGATGCCGGTGGTCGACTTCGTGCTCGGCGTGCAGTCGACGGCGATCGCACCGGACGAAGTGGTCTCCGCCGTCGAGTTGCCGCGTACGGCACTCGAGGCTCGGGCCGGATTCCGACGCATCTCGCTGTCCCCGATCGGTCGCACCGGCGCCCTCGTGATCGGCCGGGTGGATGCCTCGGGCGAAACGGTCTTCACGGTGACGGGGGGCACCACGGCGCCGCGTCAATTGCGGTTCGACGAGATGCCCAGTGGACGGGCGCTCGCCGATGCGGTCGCCGCAATCGACAACTGGTACCGCGACCCGCACGGTGCCCCGGACTGGCGGCGAGCGATGTCGTTGATGTTCGCCGAAGAATTACGCCAAGAATTGGAAAGAGGGAACGAGCCGTCATGAGATTTTCGGTGAATGGCACCGTCGTTCAGACCGAGCCCCAGCCCGGTCAGGTGTTGCGCACGGTGCTCCGCGAGCTGGGGCACTTCGAGGTCAAGAAGGGGTGCGACGCCGGAGACTGCGGATCATGCAACGTGCTCCTCGACGGCCACGCCGTGAACTCGTGCATCATCCCCGCGCACCGACTCGACGGCACCGACGTGGTCACGGTGGCGGGTCTCGCGACCGAGACGGCCCTGCATGCCAGCCAGCAGGGCTTCATCGACGCCGCCGGGTTCCAGTGCGGCTTCTGCACGGCCGGGATGATCGTGACGGCATCCACCCTGCACGAGGGCGACGAGGTCGCCCGCGTGTTCAAGAACAACCTGTGCCGCTGCACCGGATACCGCTCGATCCGGGATGGGATCGCCGGCACGGTCAATACCCAGTCCGCCAGCGCGGGAACGGCCGCCGGGCGCTCGATCGTCGCCCCTGCCGCGACCCGGATCGTCACCGGGACGGAGGAGTACACCCTCGACACACGTACCACCGGGCTGCTGCATCTCAAGGTACTCGGCAGCCCGCATCCGCACGCTCGCATCATCTCGATCGACTCTTCCGCCGCCCTCGCACTCGACGGCGTGCATGCGGTGCTCACCCATCTCGACTCCCCCGCCGTACTCTTTTCGACCGGTCGCCACGAGATGCGCACCGACGACCCGGACGACACGCTCGTGCTCGATGAGGTGCTGCGCTACCGGGGTCAGCGCGTGGCTGCGGTCGTGGCCGACACCGCCGCGATCGCCGAGCGGGCGCTGTCGTTCATCGCCGTCGAATACGCACAGCTGCCCGCAGTGTTCGACCCGGAGCTCGCGCGGGCGCCCGGCGCGCCTCTGCTGCATGCCGACAAGGGTCCCGAGAGCCGGGTCGCCGCGCCCGAGCGCAACACGGTGGCCGAGTTCCACGGTGAGACCGGGGATGTTGAGGCGGCGATCCGGGATGCGACGGCTGACGCCGGTGCGGCCGTCGTCACCGGAACCTGGCACACCCAACGCATCAATCACGCGGCGCTCGAAACCCATGCCACTCGGGGGTGGATGGACTCCGAGGGGCGGCTCGTTCTGCGAACATCCAGCCAGGTGCCGTTCCTCGTGCGCGACGAGCTGTGCCACATCTTCGGTCTCGCGCCGGACAAAGTACGGGTCTTCACCGCCCGCGTCGGCGGCGGTTTCGGCGGCAAACAGGAATTGCTCACCGAGGATCTGGTGACTCTCGCAGTGCTCCACACCGGGCGCGCAGTGCAGTACGAGTTCACGCGGGAGGACGAGTTCACGGTCGGGCCGCCCCGGCATCCGATGCGTGTCGGAGTCACCGTCGCCGCGGGCGCCGACGGTCGTCTGACCGCGATGGCCGTCGATGAGCTCATGGATACCGGCGCCTACGGAAACCACGGCATCGGGGTCATGTACCACTCGATTCACGAATCGGTGAGCCTGTACCGCTGCGCCAACAAGCGCATCGACGCCCAGTCGGTGTACACGAACAACCTGCCGTCGGGGGCGTTCCGTGGCTACGGGCTCGGGCAGGTGATCTTCGCGATCGAAAGCGCCCTCGACGAACTGGCCCGGAAACTCGGCATCGACCCATTCGACCTGCGCCGCCGCAACGTGATCGTGCCGGGGGACGCGATGGTCGTCACCGACCCCGACGAGAAGAGCGACCTCGGCATCGAGAGCTACGGGCTCGACCAGTGCCTCGACCTGGTCCAGGATGCCCTGGCCGCCGGGGCTA
>Ga0209724_1003446_pt1 | contig 12912 bp, 11 predicted proteins | sample grotaG_FD_184143 | JGI IMG/M metagenome (GOLD analysis project Ga0209724, IMG submission 184143) | Glacier valley bacterial and archeal communities from Borup Fiord, Nunavut, Canada, to study Microbial Dark Matter (Phase II) -... | ecosystem: Environmental > Aquatic > Freshwater > Ice > Glacier ... | reverse complement strand
GTTACTTTAAGCAAAATATAAACTCCATCTTCAGTCCATACACCTTGCCAGGTGGTTTCGCCAGAGGCTCCAAGAGAGGGAACCTCAGTTTGAAATGGCAGGTCAATGTTATAAACTGTAGCTTCTGCCCATACCTCATCAACCACGCCATCAATTACAGGATCAGCACTTGCTTTGGCGAAAACTCCGGTTGGAGCTTGAGCCATGGTATATGTCACTATAAAAGCACTGAACAAAAAAGTAATGATTGTTTTCATAATTTATAGTTTTAAATTATTAATAAATAACTATTATTTAATATTCTTAATAAATTTAGTGCAAAATAAATTATAAAACAAGCGTTTTGGGCAAAAAGAGGAAAAAAAGATTAAAATATCTTATATGGTATGAAAACCGCCATGGCTGTACGATTGAAAGGTTTGAATTTCTAAGGGATGGTTCCAATTGGTTGTATGGAGTATGAGCTCATGAGAAATAAAAACGATAAGGTTAAATTGCCATAAAAACTTCTTTATTGAGAGGTTTTTATGTTACTGAGCAAACAAAATACGATCATTACAAGCCATAATGATAGGGTAGCAGAGGGCGATAGAATCGAATGGATAAATAATTTGTATATAGCCGGAAGTCAGTTGCCAATCCCATTACCACCCAAATAGCAGACTGCTAAAAATGTACAGGTTAAATCGTAAAAAAAAAAGGTTTTAAATCAGAATGGCAGGGGGAGAACAATTTCAAGTTTCAAGTGCAAAGTTCAATTTCAAGTTTCAAGTTTCAAGTGGCGTGCCGCTCACGGATCAGAACGAAACTATGATTACTAACCTGAGTTCGATCTAAGCAAATGAGTGTAAAAAAGTACCAAAGAGACAAAGTACCAGAGCAAAAACAGGCTTCAATTAGCTATTTCGGTGCTATATTATAGGGTCTGCTGAAAAACTCACTGCAGTATTATAAGAAGATATCAACCTGCAAATTAAAACAAGTGCTCCCGAGTACTCGGGATGAATTGACGATTCAAAATCCTTGCACTTGTTTTTTTTTAGAATCAATTAATTGGGTATTTTTTGCAGATTCAAAAATAAAATAACCACACACATGCTGGTTGTAGGTTGTACCCCGAGTACTCGGGGTAATATTCTAATCAGCTGTCACTTGAATCATTTTAGGGTACAACCAGAGGTCTTATATGTTTTTACCCCGAGTACTCGGGGTCAAGTCTGCGGTTGTACCCTTTTTTAATATTAAATGATCACATTCAGACATTTACAGCGGTACAACCTACAACCAACATCTTTCGGAGAATTTTATTTCCCTTTCACTTCCAATGACAGTTTTAACAAGTCAATGGGAATGAGCAATATTCAATTCTAACCAAATGAACCTAAAAAGTCGATACTGAGTTTTTCAGCAGACCCTATTTAGATTACCTGCCACTAAGGCCTTATTTCATTATCGCTTGATAAATCTTTCAGTTTGGAAGAATTGATCAGACAAAATGGTCATTAAATAGACTCCCGGAAGCAAATCACCAATTTCAATTATTTCATTCATGTTAACAACTGAATTTGTTTTTACCAATGCGCCTGTCATGGAACGAATTTCAACAACCAACTTCTCAGAAGTGTTATTCATTCTTTGAAGCTTGATCTGATTCTGTGCAGGATTGGGGAAAACAGTCACCAATTGATTGCTTGTTTTTTTACCTTCGATTGCCGATGTTCCATAATCGCTGGCGCGCAGTTTTAATGAGCCAAAATAATCAGCAGTGATGTAATTGTCATTAAAATTTGACGCATTCATTCCCATAGAACCTATAAAGTTTTCACGGGTTGTACCCAAATCATTGTCGCAATAGGCAACGGAAAAACCCATAAGTTTTTTAGGAGTTAGTGTTACCCTGCTTGCTTCAGGAGCTGCCATTGCAAAATTTGCGTTGTAAATTTTAATGGCCACTTCCCACAAGTAAGTATGGGGAGCTATGGTATCCATTCTCGCTATAATGTTATCCTTATAGTTAACTGGGTCTCCATTTGCATTTAAATCAATTGCATCATAGGTCAGACTTAAATGGTAAGCAAATGCATTGTTGTTTCTTTCATGATCTCCTTTTGAGCGGTTTTCATCAATAAATAGCTCAATACAGTCATCATCATACCAATTCACAAGAGGGTTGACATGATCATCTGAAAGGACATCATCCACCACTTCTACCAAAACATAAAGAAAGTTGGCGTCCCAGGCCATCTTATATTTTCCTGTAAAGTCATTGGCAATCACTTTTGTTCCATAGGGAATCCATACCTGATCCATTGGTTTCCACTCAGCCTTTGCCCAGCAATCTTCCGTTGCTGCACCGTCAATTACAACTGGAGTTAATGCTTGAACTGCATTTATGGTGTCCTTCTGCGTTTGGGAAAGAGCGGTTATTGATAAAGAAATTAGAAAAACAAACAAAAATTTATATCGAAGATTCATAAAAATATTATTTATAACTATTAAAAACATTGGTATTATAATTAAAATTTCTCCCATTTATTGTTCACAAAATGAGCGATTCCCTGATTTGTTCCAACCCATATAGTTAGATCGGTATCTTCTGCAATACAATAAACTATATTGCCTGGCAGGCCATTGGAAATAGTATAATTTGTCCAATTGGAACCTGTTTTGACATATATTCCATTTTCGGTACCAGCCCACATTTCTTTACCCGATGTTTCCAGCACACTGTGTACGCGTTGCTCTCTCAGAAAATAGTCAAAAACCCCATCTGCACTTTGAGACTTGGTTCCTCCTATGTTCCTTGTTAGTCCTGTTGTAGATCCAAACCATATAGCACCGTCACTTGAAGCAAATAGGCAAAAAATAGTATCTGTTGTTAGTTCTCCATTGTAATTATTAGCCGGGTTAGGGGCACCTCCCAACAATTTTGATGCTCCGGTTATTGCATCAACATTTCCACTACTTTTGTAATAGATATGATATAAAAAATTGCCATAAGTTCCAAAAAAACAATCGTTTGCTCTGAAAGCCATGCTGCTAACATCCGTTACACCACCCAAGTTACTACGTATTTCATCATTCCACTTCCAGATGGTATCATTAAAATAGGCCAATCCATCCGGAGAACCTATCCATTTTTGGTTGAAAATATCCATGCCGTATACAGTAATATCATTAACGCCTGTTATTGATTTATTCAAGCTGTCAACCAATGAAGTTGAGTTGACTGCCGCTTCAATAGTATATGCTCCTAATGAAGTAGAAACCAACATATTACTCTTATTTTTAATGACAGAATTTATTTTCCTTTCATTAAAATAAGAGAATTCATAAAATTTATCCTTCTTTAAAAGAAACAAACCAGCATCAGTTCCTATCCATTTGGCTCCTGTTATGTCAACAGCAATCGAACTAACAGGAATGTTTGTAAAAGATGCATTGCTTAATTCCTTCTGACCTAATAGTTTATCTGTTATATTATTATTGTTGTTGTTATTTTCTTTTTTACAAGAAAATAAGCAAATCATAATTAGCCCAAAGACACAATGAGTTGTTTTCATAGTACAATATTTGAAACTTTATTAATGCGCTAAACAATATAAGTAAGCAATTTTGTAAATGATTGCCTACTTATATCGTTATGCTCTGCATATTTTCGTATTTAGAAATTTATCTAATAATAATTTTTGAGGTGAAGGTATTTATAGAAGAACTTAAAGCAATTACTTTACATACATAAGTTCCGGTAGTTAATTTATAATCTTTAACATTTAGAGAAAATGTATTTACTCCAGCCAGTTGACGTAAATTGTGAGTAGTTATAACTTGCTTTCCATCTAATGAATAGAATTCTATATGAACATTGGCGCTACTTGAAAGTGAATATTTTAATGTAGCAATACTGTTTACAGGATTTGGGAAAACAGATAAAGAATTTGCTTGTTCAATAAGACTTTCTTGAATTGAAGTAGTAGCTACCAGTGATGAAGGTACACTAATCAATTCGATACCACTACCTGTCCCTAAATTGCGGCTATATTGTTTATCAGTCTTATTGTTCCAATGTTCTTCCACTCCCAAAGAGGCAACAGGTGCAGTATGGCCTGAAGTACTCGGATCATATTTAATACCTGCAGGCCATCTGGCTGGATCTGCAGCCTGATAAATATAATCTTGAACACCCAAAACCAATGGATAGTTTACATTTCCATGTGCGGCTGGGAAATCCTTATATTCTGTATAAAGAAAATCGAACCCTGTTGCTTCTAATGCTACCGGATCCTGAGAAAGAAACAATGAAGAAGTCCAATCATTGTTAAATGGCGCCATTCTCCATTTCTCTATTATACCGGCCCAATTCCTTCCACTCCATAATCCATCTACAATATATATTAATGTATTGCCGCCTAAATTTTTATGGGCCATGTAATCTACAATATGCCGATACATTCCCATTACCTGGTTTTTAGGAAAACCAATAGGATAATCATAATGCAAATCTCTACCCATACCTTGTGTAGTTGCATTTTGATCCGCCGCAATAACAGAGCCCTGATGGTTTTTTGCACCTAGGGTAATACCGGCTGAATCGTGTGTTTTCAAACTTGGCATGTTAATTAAATAGGCGGCATCAAGATAAGCTTGAGGAAGCCGTGATTTAAATTTATTGTCACTGGTGAAAAATACATCGGCTGAAGAAATTTTGGTCAATTCACGACCATCTGTTCCCTTACCTTCAATAAAATGAACATTTGGGTATTTGGTATGGCAAGGATCATAAATTTCGTCCGGCATTCCTCTGTATGGGTCGCCAATACTAATATCCGCCTGAGCTATGTTCATTGTATCAACAAGTTGATCTAATATTGCCATTGCAAGCTGTGGGGTTGCATTTAGCTGGTCATTCAGCTTTCTGCCCCCATTGCCCAAAGTTGTACAGTTAAGTTTCACAACTATTTTCTCACCACTTTTATATCCAACGGAGCCTTTGTTATGATTGCTGTTAAAGTATTTAAAGATTGCATCCCAAGCCATTGCAGAAGTATTTTCACCTGAAACCTTCTTTAAACCGTCTGCCAGCATTTTTTCCACTACAACCTGGTCTGTGTTTCCATCCTGAAACCAATAATCGTTTTCCTTATTTGTGCAATATTCATTTGTTGCGTCTTTATCCATTACCCAAACAACTCTGCCAGGGAAAATGCCTTTTGCAATCCCAATAGGCGCATTTGGTACCAAATTGGTGCCATCCTCCAGAATTGGTGCAGCAGGTTCTGAAGTTCTGAATGAAATAAGTAATGACACAACAAAAACGATTCCAAGCACTCCTTTTAAAAGGAACAACTTTCCTTTTTTCTCCTTAAACAAATAAACGGTAGAAGCCAGTCCGATCAAATATAAAACAAAGGCTGACATGAATGGCGCAGAGGCTTTCATACAAGGGTAGGTAGCCCTGCTGGGTTTAGGAATTACCCTGATTAAAAACCAAATAGTTGAACCAATTCCTAAGATGAAGAAAGCTAGTTTTGTTTGACTAATTGATCCAATTAATCGTGTAAATTTCAGTTTCATAGTATGGATGTTTAGATAGTTCAATATTACAACTTTTTTATGACAAAAATATCAAATCAGGTAAATGAAATTGCACTGATTCACTTTACATTAAATTTCCCAAAACAATTTGTCACTGATCAGAAAATGGTCCTGCAACGGATCTTTTAAATGCATTACGAGTGACTACTAAATATATTATTATACCTATGACCACACCAGTGGTGTTGGCCATTACATCGAACCATGAAAATGAGCGTCCTAAATGCATTTCTAACTGAAATATTTCCATTAATATCCCCCACCCAATGGTTGCAGGTATAATAATAAAGGCTCGTGACCTGTATAATTCAGTTTTCAAAGCCCATGAACTTAAGATCGAAAAAATAAAATACATTAAAATGTGAACCACCTTATCAGCTCCTTCGAATAAGGGAATCTGTGGAAAGTCCTGAGGTGGAAGCAATGATAAAGCCATGATGCATCCTACATACATAACAACTAATGCATAACGAATAGCCGGACGAACTGTTAAAAGAAAAGAAATCATATAATTCAATATAGTAGCGGCTATCCTAAAGATTTGACAACCACATAAAGTTCAAATTTCACTTGCCAAAGATCGGTACTTTTTACCAATACTCAAGCATTCACTTTCAGCTTTTTAAAACATTCAATTAAAACAAAAATCCTAATAAATTTACAATAAATACTTGATTTATACTAATTATCAGACAAAAAATTAATAACAAAGGCCAACCGTCAATTGAACGGTTGGCCTTTAATTTTATTAATTGAGTATGCAAAAATCTATTTGGCGTAACTGATAGCGCGCATTTCACGAATGACAGTAATCTTTATTTGTCCTGGATAAGTCATTTCATCCTGTATGCGTTTGGCAATATCGAATGACAATTGTTCTGAATCCTTGTCGCTAATCTTGTCACTTCCAACAATGACCCTTAATTCGCGGCCAGCCTGAATAGCATAAGTCTTCAGTACTCCCGGATATGAAAGTGCAAGATCTTCAAGAGTTTTCAATCGTTTAATGTATGATTCGACTACTTCACGTCGAGCACCTGGACGTGCACCTGAAATAGCATCACAAATCTGCACTATCGGAGCAAGCAAGGTGGTCATCTCCACTTCGTCGTGGTGAGCACCAATTGCATTGCAAATATCTGGTTTTTCTTTGAAACGTTCAGCAAGTTTCATACCCAACACTGCATGTGGCAATTCCGGCTCGTCATCTGGCACTTTACCAATATCATGCAATAATCCTGCACGTTTGGCAGATTTGGCATTCAAGCCCAATTCTGTAGCCATGATGGCGCACAAATTGGCCACTTCTCGTGAGTGCTGTAACAAATTCTGTCCGTACGACGAACGGTATTTCATTTTACCGATCATGCGGATTAGTTCAGGGTGTAAACCATGAACTCCAAGATCAATAGTTGTACGTTTTCCGGTTTCAATAATTTCCTCTTCAACCTGTTTGCGTACTTTTTCAACTACTTCCTCAATACGGGCAGGATGAATACGGCCATCGGTTACCAATTGATGAAGTGCCAGACGTGCAATCTCCCGACGTACGGGATCAAATCCTGAAAGGACGATGGCTTCAGGGGTATCGTCAACAATAATTTCAATACCCGTAGCAGCCTCCAGAGCTCTAATATTACGACCTTCACGACCAATGATTCGGCCTTTAATTTCATCACTTTCGATGTGAAAAATGGTCACTGAATTCTCAATGGCAGTTTCTGTTGCAACACGCTGAATGGTTTTAACCACAATCTTCCTGGCCTCTTTGTTGGCTGAAAGTTTAGCTTCTTCCATGATCTCATTGATGGTGGACATGGCCTCTGTTTTGGCCTCATTCTTAAGCGATTCAACCAATTGAGCCTTGGCCTCTTCAGCAGATAACCCTGATAAAACTTCCAGCTTTTCAACTTGCTGTTTGTGAAGGCTCTCCACTTCATGCTCTTTCTTATCGAGCAGTTCAAGCTGAATGTTCATATTCTCACGAATAACATCCACATCATGTTTGGATGTTTCAAAATCCTTAATGCTACGTGTAAGTTCTTCTCTTCTTTGGTTTAAACCTGTTTCACGTTGTTTCAATTTAGCTTCGAAACTATTGACCTTTACATTCTTTTCTGCGATATACTCCTCATGATCAGATTTCAACTGAAGAAATTTCTCCTTGGCCTGTAATATCTTATCTTTTTTAATTACCTCTCCCTGAGCTTCTGCCTCAGTAACAATTTTGCTCTTTTTGCTTTGTAAAGCTTTGTCCCACATAAAGTAAGACAGTACCCCTCCTCCTAAAAAGCCAGCTATGGCATATATAATCTCCATTTGTTATTTATTAAACTTGTTTACACTAATAAACCCACACTTTTTATTCAAAACCGGGAATCAAAAGATGACCGGAATCCGAATAAAAAAGGCGGGTTTAAATATATGATAAAAATTTCTTCCTATAATGACAAATAATCACTTAACTCTTCATCCAACTTTTTCAACTCATCAAACAATGGCGAACGGTCAACTTCTTCTTCAAGCTCAATATTTTTAACAACAAACTGAAATGCAGTCATTGCTAAAAAGTCTTGTGTATCCTTGCCTGCATACTTCTGCCGATATTGAACAATCATATCATTGATTATTTTCGCAGCTTTCCTGTATTTCTCCTCGTCATTCGTATCCACCTTTAATGGATATTCACGTCCATCTATTTTGATTTTTATTGAAAGAGTGTCTGTCATTTTTTTGTGTATTACTGATTTAATAGAGCAATACATTTATCAATTTCCCGCACTAATTTTTGTATCTTATTCTTTGCATCTTTGTTCTCATCCTCTGATGCAACCAACATTTTTGCCAATTTCAAATTTCCATATTTTTGCTCCAGTATATGATTTTCCTGCTGCAGTTGACGAATAATTTCTTCCAGGCCTCCAATTTTCCCAAGTAGCTGGTCTTTTTCCTGCTTAAGCAAATCGTGCCTTGCAATCATTTGCATCACTTTTTGCTTAAATTCAATCAGTAAATTTTTCTCCAGATCAGTCATTTCATTATACTTTCATCGACAAAATTAACATTTTTGACCAATAATTTAACCGACTGGACAAAAATCTTTTTAACTCAATGAAAAGTATTGTCGGATGGTCAAAATTGCTATTCCAAAACAAAATCTATTTACATGAAATCTTAAAAGTCACTTTTCCTCATTTAGTCTTTATACATCAAAAATTAGATGAATACATATAGCAGATAATCAATAATTTGTATAACCAAGTGATAAGATGACCTGGTGGCATTTTAAATTTTATAGACTATTAGAAGTCGATCCATATTTACTTGAAATCGAAACTCTATCATTAGGTTTTTAGACAATCTCGTTTGGACTGTGTATACCAAGAATAAGTTTCCTAATTTCGCAGCCCAAACGAATTACATGAAACGAATCATACAAGTCATCGCATTTTTGGTCATCGGACTGTCGGCATATTCTCAGTCCATATATCCCATCGATGCAAATTATTATGCTGCACCTTTGAAAATTCCATTTTCCCTTGCAGGAAATTTTGCTGAGTTACGACCCAATCATTTTCACGGAGGCATTGACATCAAGACTCAGGGAAGAACCGGTATACCCATTTATGCTGCTGCCACAGGATATATTTCAAGAATATCGATCTCTCCAACCGGTTACGGGAATGCCTTATACATTGACCATCCGAACGGAACGACCACTGTTTATGGACACCTTGAAAGTTTTGCACCTCAGATTGAAGATTACATCCGCAAAATTCAATATGAAAAAGAAACTTTTACCATTGATCAGGTGGTGTCAGCAGGCATTTTACCTGTTACAAAGGGCGATTTAATTGCAAATAGCGGAAATGCAGGCAGTTCTGGCGGCCCACATCTGCATTTCGAGATCAGACGAACCAAGGAAGAAATCATGGTGAACCCTTTGTTGTTCCACATGCCTGTAAAAGACAAAACCAAACCTGTCATTCAGGCCTTGATGGTCTATCCGATTTCTGATGATGCAGGGGTGTCCGGAAAACAACAACCTCAGAGATTCGATTTAATACGTACAGGTGATAGTTATCAGTTGAAAAGCAAGTTGCCTATTGCTGTATGGGGAAAAATTGGCTTTGGTTTACAGGCGGTCGATTTACTGGATTCGAACCCTAATAAATGCGGTATATATACTTTAAAGTTGAGCGTCGACAACAAGTTGATTTATTCATTTACCTTGAATGAAATTGTGATTAAAGATTCAAAATATATCAATTCTTTTATGGATTATGCACTGGCTATCAGCACAGGCCGTCGCTTATACCGCTCATGGATTGAACCGGGAAATAAACTGTCTGTTTATGATGTAGCTGAGAAAAAGGGAATTTATGAGGCCACGGACAAACTGCCTCATCATGTAAAATATGATATTACGGATGCTTATGGCAATGCAACTTCTCTTGCATTTACCATACAATCAAAAGAAGTCGATTTAAGCCGCCCTGAACCAAATGGTGAACACTTTAAATATAACCGCAACAATCATATTAAAGATGATGACATTGAATTCCATATTCCTGAAGGCGCTTTGTATGATGATATTGATTTTCAGTACTTAAAGAAGCCGGGAACTTCTAAATTCTACTCTCCCATTTATCAACTTCACAATTCTTCGGTGCCTCTGCATTTCGCTTGTCTGCTGAGAATCAAAGCAGTGAACTTGCCTGCTAATCTGGAATCGAAGGTAATGCTTGCCCAGGTGGAACCTGCTACCGGTCGTATTTATTCTGCTACCGGAAAGTTTGTAGATGGATGGGTGGAGGGAAATATTCGCGTTCTGGGAAATTATGTTCTGGCCGTTGATAACGTAGCGCCTAAGATCATTTCACTCAGCATTGCAAACAATAAAACCTTAAAGGAGCCCGGCAAACTAAGGTTCACTATAACCGATAATCTTTCTGGAATAGAAACTGTCCGTGGAACAATAGATGGCAAATGGGTTCTGTTTGAGTACGATCTTAAAAACAATTTGATCAGCTATACGTTTGATAAAAGCAGGTTCCAATTTAATAAAAATCATGAATTGAATCTGGAAGTCACCGACTTTAAAGAAAATACAAGTACTTACAAGGCTAACTTTTACAGATAATGCAAACTTACACAAGCATCGGTTCAATGTCGGGTACCTCTCTGGATGGCCTTGATCTGGTTGCCTGCAGGTTTACCTTCGACAAAAAATGGAGCTATGAGATACTGAAAGCCGTGAACGTTTCATACTCACATAAATGGGTAAATAAACTCTCTGATATTTCGGAACTTACCGTTCTTGAATTTGTATTTCTACACAATGAATATGGGAAATTTACAGGCAAACAAATCGCTGACTTTTGTGCCGACTTACCCGAAAAACCTACTCTCATAGCTTCTCACGGCCATACGATATTTCATCAGCCTTCTATGAATTTGACTTTTCAGATTGGCAATGGAGCTTTAATTGCTGCTGCCACTGGCATTCAGACCATCTGCAATTTCAGAAATCTGGATGTGGCCCTCGGTGGACAAGGGGCTCCACTTGTCCCCATTGGCGATGAGCTGCTATTTGGTGAATATGAATTTTGCCTGAACCTGGGAGGCATTGCAAATGTTTCGTTTCGTGAAGACGGCGAAAGAAAAGCTTTTGATATATGTCCTGTCAACATGGCTTTTAACCATTTCACCAAAGAGATGGGTTACGAGTACGATCTCAATGGAAGTATGGGGCGATTGGGAACCGTACATCCTGAATTGCTGCATTTATTGAATTCACTGGATTACTATAAGCAGGAAGGGCCTAAATCCTTGGGAAGAGAGTGGGTAGAAACTGAATATTTGCCTTTGATTTATTCATTTCAACTAACGACTGCCGATATTCTCAGAACCCTATATGAACATGTCTCTGACCAGTTAGCAATGGCAATCGACCCCTATCCAAAGGGTCAGGTTCTGATTACAGGTGGAGGCGCTCACAATGTTTTCCTGATTGAATTGTTCAGCGAAAAAACCAAACACAAGACAATAGTTCCATCCCAACAGATTATTGATTTCAAGGAAGCAATCATCTTTGCATTCCTTGGAGTACTCCGCTTCCGAAACGAAATCAATTGCCTAAAATCCGTTACCGGAGCTGATCACGATCATTCGGGTGGAGTGATATATTTGCCATAACACATTTTAAATCCAGACTGAAAATTATTATGCCTTACATTGAAAATGCGACCCCAGGTGCAGCGCACCGTAATATTTGTAGAAATCTAGTATTCATAAATTGAATTTCAATCCCAGGTGCAGCGCACCGTAATATTTGTAGAAATCCAGATTAACAATGCGACACCGGGTGCAGCGCACCGTAATATTTGTAGAAACCTAGATTGGAAATGCGACCCCAAGGTGCAGCTCACAATACATAATATTTGTAAAAACCCTAATTTTTGTAAAATCCGTAATATTTGTAGAAATCTGCAATATCTGCAATATTTGTTGTACCTTAGATTGTAAATGCAACTCAGGTGCGTCGCACCGTAATATATTTCATCATGGCAAACACTTATACCCAATGCTATATCCATCTCGTATTTGCTGTAAAAAACAGAAATGCACTGATTCATAAATCTTGGAAGAATCAATTGGAAATGTACATTACCGGCATTATTCAAAATCACAAACACAAGCTTTTGGCGATTGGCTCGATGCCCGACCACATTCATATCTTTATTGGATATTACATAAATGAACCGATACCCGATCTGGTTGAAGAGATCAAAACATCCAGTAATGCATGGATTAAAACTAACCACCTAACACGTTTCAAATTTGAATGGCAAAAAGGATATGGTGCATTCACCTACTCTCATTCTCAAATTGATGCAGTGGTTAAATACATATTAAATCAAGAGAGACATCATCAGCATCAATCATTCAAAGTAGAATATTTGGAAATGCTCAGGAAAAATGAAATTGCATTTAAGAATGAATATGTGTTTGATTTCTTTGATGAGGTTGTGATGTGGGAATAGATGTTACGGTGCTCTGCACCTGCGGTCGCTACCGTGACTAACTTTTTTACAAATATCAAGGGTGCTCTGCACCTACGGTCGTTACCGTGACTAACTTTTCTACAAATATCAATGGTGCACTGCACCTGCGGTCGCTCCCTTAACTAGTGTCATTAAGAAAACAACCTAAATTCTTGTTTCTGGAGTTTGACTCAAAAATATTGAGATTGAAATTTGCATTTTCTCAATTTTGGTTATCCATAAGTTAGCGTTTCTGAAATTTAAGGAGCGA
>Ga0209724_1003443_pt1 | contig 12918 bp, 13 predicted proteins | sample grotaG_FD_184143 | JGI IMG/M metagenome (GOLD analysis project Ga0209724, IMG submission 184143) | Glacier valley bacterial and archeal communities from Borup Fiord, Nunavut, Canada, to study Microbial Dark Matter (Phase II) -... | ecosystem: Environmental > Aquatic > Freshwater > Ice > Glacier ... | reverse complement strand
CACCGCCACTGCCGTAGCCGCCGCCACCGCCGCTGGAGCGGCCGCCACCACCACCGCCGTAACCACCGCCGCCGCCGCCGGTACCGCCGCCGCCGCCGTAGCCGCCACGGCTGCCACCACCGCCGCCGCCAAAGCCACCCGGACGCTCTTCGCGCGGACGGGCCTCGTTGACGACGATGGCGCGGCCGTCGAGTGCCTGGCCGTTCATGCCATTGATACCGGCTTGCGCCTCCGGATCGGACGCCATCTCGACAAAGCCGAAGCCTTTCGAACGACCGGTGTCGCGGTCCATCATCACTTTGGCCGACGTGACCGATCCGTACTGCGCGAACGCCTGGTTGAGGTCTTCGTCGCGCACGTTGTACGAGAGGTTGCCGACGTACAGTTTATTGCCCATGGAAAAGCTGCCTTCCTGTTCTTTATCGAGATATGTGGAGCTTCTACCCGTCGTGAACTATTTCAAGAAGGCGCTGCTTCCATACACAGACTGGGAAATATAAGTGAAACCGCAAAAATTTTGGCCTCGTTTGCGCCGTATTTGTTGTTTTCGGGTACACGCGCCATGAGCGTGTCGTGGCTTGTGCCGCCGCGGATCGCCAGCCTCGTGCCGAGCCTGACGGAACTTGTGTTCGCCCTCGGGCTTGGCGAACGCCTCGTCGCACGCACGGGATATTGCGTGCACCCTCGTGACGCCGTCGAAGGCATCGCGATGGTGGGCGGCACCAAGAACGTGAACCTCGCCAAGCTGCGCAGGCTCGCTCCGACCCACGTGGTGGTCAACGTCGACGAGAACCGGCTCGAGACCGTCGAGGCTATGCGCACCTGGGGCGCCGACGCACCCGAGATCGTGGTGACGCACCCGCTCGGGCCGGCCGACAACCCGATGCTCGTCGGCCAGTTCGCCCGCGTGTTCGCCGGCGTGCCCGGCCTCGAGCAACGCGCGGCAGCGCTTTCCGATGCGCTGTTGCGCGAACTCGATGCGACCCGCCCCGACGACCGGCCCGAACGTCGCGTCCTGTACCTGATCTGGCACGAACCCTGGATGACGGTCGCGCGCGACACCTACCTGTCGCAGATGCTCGCGCGGATCGGCTGGCACACCCTGCCCGCCGTCGAAGGCGGTCCGAACGGCGCCGCGCGCTACCCGAAGCTCGACGGGAGCGAGCCGTGGCTGCGCGACGTCGAGTTCGTGCTGCTCAGCTCGGAGCCGTTCGCCTTCGATGCAACCCACGTCGAGCAGGCGCAGCGGCTCTGCCCAATGGCGCGCGTCATGCCGGTCGACGGCGAACTGCTTAGTTGGTACGGTCCGCGTGCGGTCGCAGGCCTGGCCTATCTGCGCGCGCTTGCCGACGACAATCGCACTCCGTGGAGATCCTGAAGCCTTTCATCGCGCTGCTGGCGATCGTGAATCCGATCGGCGTGCTCCCGTTCTACATCCACTTCACGCAAGGGTTCACCCGCGAACAGCGCCAGCGCACGATCCGCGTAGCGGCGGTGAGCGCGTTCGTGGTCATCGCCGTGAGCGCGCTGGCCGGCCTGCGCATCATCGAGTTCTTCGGCATTTCGCTGGCCTCGTTCCAGGTGGGCGGCGGCATGCTGCTGCTGATGTCGGCGCTGCAGATGCTCAACGCGCAGCCGGCCGAGAGCCGAACGACTGACCTCGCCGAAGGCGGCGACAAGGCCGATGCCGGCGACTCGATCGCCATCGTGCCGCTCACCATCCCGCTGCTCACCGGCCCGGCGACGATCTCGACGATGGTCATCTACGCCGAGAAGACGCGCCACTGGTGGGAGCTGGCGATTCTCGTGGCCTATGGCGTCGTGATCGGCATCGCAGTCTGGATCGCCTTCAGCCTGGCCGGTCGCATCGCGCGCGTGCTCGGCAAGACCGGCATCAACGTGATGACGCGCCTGATGGGCCTGATCCTCGCCGCGCTCGCCGTCGAGGTGATGTCCGACGGGCTGGTCAAGCTGTTCCCGGCCCTGGCCGCCGTGTCGCGATGAGGCGGTTGTCGAAGCGATGAGCCAGCTGGTCTACGACTACATCGTGTGCGGTGCCGGCACCGCCGGCTGCCTGCTTGCCAACCGGCTCAGCGCCGACTCAGCCAAGCGCGTGCTGCTGATCGAGGCCGGCGGCCACGACGACTACCACTGGATCCACATCCCGGTCGGCTACCTCTACTGCATCGGCAATCCGCGCACCGACTGGCTCTACGCCACCGAGCCCGCCGCGGGCCTCAACGGCCGCAGCCTGCGCTACCCGCGGGGCAAGGTGCTCGGCGGCAGCTCGAGCATCAACGGCATGATCTACATGCGCGGCCAGGCCCGCGACTACGACGGCTGGGGCGCGGGCGACGGCTACGGCGCCAACGCCGGCTGGAGCTGGGCCGAGTGCCTTCCGTATTTCCTGAAGCACGAAGACTTCTACCGAGGCGCCGACGCCTTTCATGCCGCGCCGGGGTTCGACCGCACCGGCCAACGCGCCGGCGGCGAATGGCGGGTCGAGAAACAGCGCCTGCACTGGCCCATCCTCGACGCCTTTCGCGACGCGGCCGTGCAGGCCGGCATCCCGCGCACCGAAGACTTCAACCGCGGCGACAACGAAGGCGTCGGCTACTTCGACGTCAATCAGCGCGCGGGCCTCCGATGGAACGCGAGCAAGGCCTTCCTGCGGCCGGTGATCGCACGCAGCAACCTGCAGGTCTGGACCGGCGCGCACATCGCCCGGGTGACGTTCGAGGGCCGGCGTGCGAGCGGCGTGGAAATCGTGCCGGTGGGCGGCGGCGCTCGCGTGGCGGCGCGGCTGGCGCCCGGCGGCGAAGTGATCCTCGCCGCGGGTGCCGTCGGCTCGCCGCAGATCCTGCAGCTTTCGGGCGTCGGCGACCCCGAATTGCTGCGCAGCCACGGCATCGAGGTGCGGCACGCGCTGCCCGGCGTGGGCGAAAACCTGCAAGACCATCTGCAGATCCGCGCGGTGTTCGGCATCGAGGGCGCGAAAACGCTCAACACCATGACCTCGACGCTCTGGGGCAAGGCCATGATCGCCCTGCACTACGCGGCCAGGCGCAGCGGCCCGATGAGCATGGCGCCTTCGCAGCTCGGCGCCTTCACGAAGAGCCGGCCCGGCCTGGCCCACGCCAACCTCGAATACCACGTGCAGCCGCTCTCGCTCGACGCATTCGGCGAGCCGCTGCACCGCCACGACGCGCTTACCGCCAGCGTCTGCAACCTGAATCCGACCAGCCGCGGCCACGTGCGCATCGGCTCGGCCGACGCCAACGCCGCGCCACGCATCGCGCCTGACTACCTGTCGACCGAGGAAGACCGGCGCGTCGCCGCCGAGAGCCTGCGCATCACGCGCCGTATCGCCGCGCAGCCGGCGCTTGCGCCGTTCAAGCCGCGCGAAATCAAGCCCGGCGTGCAGTTCGAGAGCGACGCCGATCTCGCCAAGCTTGCCGGCGACATCGGCACCACCATCTTTCACCCCGTCGGCACGGCGAAGATGGGCCCGGCCGCCGACCCGTGCGCCGTGGTGGATGGGCACCTGCGCGTGCATGGCCTGCAAGGCCTGCGCGTGGTCGACGCGAGCGTGATGCCGGCGATCACGAGCGGCAACACCAACGCGCCCACGCTGATGATCGCCGAGCGCGCCGTGGAGTGGATCCTGGCCGGCCACTGAGCCCCGCAACGCGCAGCGTCGCGGCATACTGATCCCCCTGCCGAGGAGAGCACGATGAAGGTCCATGCCGTAGCCAAGGTTCGTCTCGATGACGACGGGCGCGTTACCGGGGTCGAATGGGGGCCGGTCGACACCCTGACCAACGAGTGGCACACCGAGCCGCAGATCGCCGACGTGCAGGAGGTGGTCGACGCCCTGCATCGTGGCGAAGACGTCTACGCGCTCTTTCCCACCTCGCACGGAATGATGCCGATGCGGCGCTTTCGCACCGTCACGTACGACAACGGCTGGCAGACCGTGAACCTCGACGGCCAGGCCACGCACGAGCACGAGATCCACGACATGCTGCATGTCGGCACCTGAGAGCAGCGTCACGCGGCCACTGGTCGCGTGCCTGTGCGCCGCGTGGTGCGGCTCGTGCCGCGACTATCGCGGCACGTTCGAAGCGCTCGCCGCGAGCTTCGCCGGCCAGGCCGATTTCACCTGGGTCGACGTCGAAGACGAGGCCGACGCGCTCGGCGAGCTCGACATCGAGGACTTCCCGACGCTCTTCATCGCACTCGACGACGACGCCCTCTTCCTCGGCCCGGTGACACCGCAACCCGGCACCGCGGAGCGGCTGATCAGGAGCGCGCTCGAGGGCGACCTCGCTGCCGGCGCCGATGCCGAGTACCCGGGGCTGCTAGCGCGCGTGCGCCGCCTGGCCCTGCATATCGTTGCAACCAAAGCGTCGTAGTCGACGCGGGCTCGCGCCCTAACATCCGCGGTCGCCCGCGATGCAAAAAAAGAGAGTCTCACCATGGCACGCCGTCTCCACGTCTTTTCTCCTGAGCGTCGCAGTGCACTGCTGCGCGGCTCCAGCCTCGTCGCGATCGCCGGCCTGTTCCCAGCGGCCTCGGCCTTCGCCGCGAACGTGACTCTGCTCAACGTGAGCTACGACGTGGCGCGCGAGCTCTACAAGGAGATCAATCCGGCGTTCCAGAAGAGCTGGAAGCAGCAGAGCGGCGAAGACGTCACCGTCAACCAGTCTCACGGCGGCTCGAGCAAACAGGCCCGCTCCGTGCTCGACGGTCTCGAGGCCGATGTGGTCACCATGAACCAGGCGAGCGACATCGATGTGCTCGCCACGCGCGGCAAGCTGTTGTCCGAAGACTGGGCGAAGCGGCTGCCGAACAATTCCGCCCCCACGACCTCGGTGACCGTCATCCTGGTGAAGAAGGGCAACCCCAAGGCCATCAAGGACTGGCCCGATCTCGCCAAGCCGGGGGTAAGCGTCGTGATCCCGAACCCGAAGGTCACCGGCAACGGCCGCTACACCTACGTGGCCGCGTGGGGTTCGGTGCTGAAGGCCGGCGGCACGCCGGCGCAGGCCAGGGAGCTGGTGCAAAAGATCTTCGCCAACGTGCCGGTGTTCGACGGCGGCGGCCGCGCCGCCACGACCACCTTCGCGCAGCGCAACATCGGCGACGCGCTCTGCACCTTCGAGAGCGAGGTCAACCTCATCAGGGCCGAGTTCGGTGACGGCTTCGAGGTCGTCTACCCGAAGTCGACCATCCTGGCGGAGAACCCGGTGGCGGTGATCGACAAGGTGGTCGACAAGAAGGGCACGCGCAAGGAAGCCGAGGCTTACCTCAAGTTCCTGTGGACCGACGCGGCGCAGGAGATCGCCGCGAAGCACCAGCTGCGGCCGCGCTCGGCAACGCTGCTTGCGAAGTACGCCAAAGACTTCCCCAAGGTCACCACCTTCACCATCGACGAAACCTTCGGCGGCTGGACGAAGGCGCAGAAGGACCACTTCGACGACGGCGCGATGTACGACCAGATCCTGGTCGCGGCGAAGAAGTAGGCCGGGGCACGCGCTCGCACGCCATGCTGCTGTCGCGAGCGCTGCTCAAGCGCCACAGCGTGCTGCCGGGCTTCGACCTCGCGCTGGGTTTCACGCTGCTCTACGTCGCGCTCATCGTGCTGGTGCCGCTTTCGGCGGCGTTCCTCAAGACCTTCACGATGAGCTGGCCGGCGTTCTGGAGCGCCGTCACCGGGCCGCGCGTGATGGCTTCGTATCGGCTCACGTTCGGTGCCTCGTTCGCAGCGGCGGTGGTCAACGCGGTATTCGGCCTCGTCGTGTGCTGGGTGCTGGTGCGCTACGAGTTCCCCGGCCGCCGCTTCGTCGACGCGCTGGTCGACCTGCCGTTCGCCTTGCCTACGGCAGTGGCCGGCATCGCGCTGACCGCGCTGTATTCGAACAACGGCTGGATCGGCCAGTGGCTGCCGTTCAAGGTGAGCTTCACGCCGCTCGGCGTTTTCGTGGCGCTCACCTTCATCGGCCTGCCGTTCGTGGTGCGCACCCTGCAGCCGGTGCTCGAAGACCTGCCCGGCGAAGTCGAGGAGGCGGCCGCCATGCTCGGCGCCTCGCGCGCTCAGACTTTCGTGCGGGTGATCCTGCCGGCCATCGCGCCGGCGTTGCTCACCGGCTTCGCGCTCGCCTTCGCACGCGCGCTGGGTGAATACGGTTCGGTGATCTTCATCGCGGGCAACCTGCCGCTGGTTTCGGAGATCACGCCCCTCATCATCATCACCAAGCTCGAGCAGTACGACTACACAGGCGCGACTGCGATCGCGGTCGTGATGCTGGTCGCCTCGTTCGCGATGCTGCTGGCGATCAACGCCTTGCAGGCTTGGACCCGATCGAGGCAGGGCCGATGAGCTCGATGCTCACGAGCGCGACGACGGAGCCTGCCTGGCTGCGGCGCACGCTCATCGCGATTGCTCTGCTCTTCCTCGCGCTGTTCCTGTTCGTGCCGCTCGCCGCGGTGTTCTTCGAGGCGTTGAAGAAAGGCCTCGGTGTCTACGTCGCCGCGATCACCGACCCCGACGCGCTCTCGGCCATCAAGCTGACGCTGATCGCCGCCGCCATCGCGGTGCCGATGAACCTCGTGTTCGGCGTGGCCGCGGCGTGGGCAATCGCCAAGTTCGAGTTTCGCGGGCGCGACCTGCTGCTCACGCTGATCGACCTGCCGTTCTCGGTGAGCCCGGTGATCGCCGGCCTGATCTTCGTGCTGGTGTTCGGCCTGCAAGGCTGGCTCGGCGGATGGCTGCGCAACCACGACCTGAAGGTCATCTTCGCGCTGCCCGGCATCGTGCTGGCCACCGTGTTCATCACCTTTCCGTTCGTGGCCCGCGAATTGATTCCGTTGATGCAGGCGCAGGGCACCGAGCAGGAAGAAGCGGCGCGCGTGCTCGGCGCCGGCGGCTGGCAGATTTTTCGGCGCATCACGTTGCCCAACATCAAATGGGCTCTGCTCTACGGCGTGATCCTCTGCAACGCGCGGGCGATGGGCGAGTTCGGCGCGGTGAGCGTGGTCTCGGGCCACATCCGCGGCCAGACGAACACCATGCCGCTGCACATCGAGATCCTCTACAACGAGTACCAGTTCGCCGCGGCTTTCGCGGTCGCCTCGCTGCTCGCCGGTCTGGCGCTGCTGACGCTGGCCCTCAAATATGTCGTCGAGCGACGCACGGCCGCGACTCATCAGAAAGCGCGCACATGAGCCTCGCCCGGTCGCCCGAAGAAGCTCGCTTCCTGGTGGCGGGACCCACCGAAGGCCGCAGGGTGCTCCCATGAGCATCGAAGTCCGCCACCTCACCAAGCGCTTCGGCAGTACCGTCGTCTGCGACGATCTTTCGCTCGACATTCCGTCGGGCGAGCTGGTCGCATTGCTCGGGCCTTCGGGCTCCGGCAAGACCACGCTGCTGCGCATGATCGCCGGCCTCGAGCGGCCCGACGCCGGCAGCGTGCTCTTCCACGGCGTCGACGCGACCGATGCCGACGTGCGCTCGCGCCGTGTCGGCTTCGTGTTCCAGCACTACGCTTTGTTCGGGCAGATGACGGTGTTCGAGAACGTCGCTTTCGGCCTGCGCGTTCGACCAAAAGCGGCGCGGCCGGCCGAACCCGCGATCCGCGCCAAGGTCGCCGAACTGCTGTCGCTGGTGCAGCTGGGGCCTTTCGCCGAGCGCTATCCGCACCAGCTCTCCGGCGGCCAGCGCCAGCGCATCGCGCTCGCCCGCGCGCTCGCGGTCGAGCCGCAGGTGCTGCTGCTCGACGAGCCTTTCGGCGCGCTCGACGCCAAGGTGCGAAAGGAACTCCGCCGCTGGTTGCGCCACCTGCACGACGAGATGCACGTGACCAGCGTGTTCGTCACGCACGACCAGGAAGAGGCCATGGAAGTGGCCGACCGCATCGTCGTCATGAACCAGGGCCGCATCGAGCAGGACGGCCCGCCCGACGAGGTTTACGACCATCCGGCCTCGGCCTTCGTGCTGCAGTTCCTCGGCGAGGTGAACCTGTTTCGCGGTGGGCCCGGCCATCTGCCGGGCAAGGGTGGCGAAGCGCCGATCGACTACGTGCGGCCGCACGAGCTGCGCGTCGTCGCGCAGGCCGAGCCGGGCTCGGTGCCGGTGACGCTGGCGCAGGCGCTCACCGTCGGCCCGGACACGCGGCTCGAGTGGAAGCGCGCCGAAGGCGAAGGAACCCTCGACGTCGAGATGCCGCGCAGCGACTGGGTCGCCCTGCGCGACCGGCTCGGCCTGAAGACCGGCTCGGCAGCGCATCTGGTGCCGCGCAAGGTGACGCGTTTCATCAGCGACGACGACGATCCGGCTGCGATGATTTGATGCCGACAGAGCCCGATGGCGCCTCACTTCGTTCACTGCCCCCCGAGGGGGCTGCGGCGCCCTCGGGGAGGCCCGGCGGGCGCGGCACTTCTCGTGTCAGCACAGCAGCTGCTTCCTCGCCCGGTGCACGCGCACGAACAGGTTCTCCTCGCTGATGCCGAGGGCCGCGCACACGTCGGCCGTGTCGCGGTCTTCGAGCACGCGCAAGCGCATCGCATCGCGCAGCGTCGCCGGCAATCGGTCGATGCCTTCCAGCACGCGGGCGAGCTCTTCGCGCTGCTCGGCAATCTCGTCGGGCCGTGGTTGGCAGCAGGCCACGGCCATGCCCGCGTCGTGCGCTTCGTCGTCGAGCGCTTCGTGGTGGTCGAGCCGGCGCAGCGAGTCGACGATCTTGTGCTTGAGCACTCCCGTGAGCCACGAGCGCAATGCGGCCCGGCCGCCGAACTCCGCACGGCCCGAGAGCACGGCCTCGAACACGTCGTGCACTGCGTCTTCGGCGAGCATCGGGTCGCGCAGCTTGCGCATCGCGAAGCGCACCAGGTAGGGACGATGGGAAACGACTTCGGCAATGTTCATTCGGGCTCCCGGAGGCAGCCCGGTGGCCGCCTTTCGATGCCGTGGACTCTGGGCGCCGCCGCTCGCGCCCGCCTCGCGAAAGATCACAGCCGCATCACGTCGGTGTAAGACCGCGCGACGGTGGCGAGACAATTCCCGCATGCCTGCCGCCATCCTCGTCGCCGAAGACCAGACCGACATCCGCGAGCTGCTCGTTATGAACCTGAAGAGCGCCGGCTACGACGTGACCGCCGTCGTCGACGGCCCCTCGGCACTGGCCGCCGAGATCGAGCGCGAGAGCGACCTGCTGGTGCTCGACCTGATGATGCCGGGCCTCGATGGTCTCGAGGTCTGCAAGGCTCTGCGGGCACGCGGTCGCTCGACGCCCATCCTCATGCTCACCGCCAAGTCGACCGAGCTCGATCGCGTGCTCGGCCTCGAGCTTGGTGCCGACGATTACCTCACCAAGCCGTTCTCGCTCGCCGAGCTGCTTGCGCGCGTGAAGGCGCTGCTGCGCCGCGCGGACCTGCTGCGTGCGGCGCAGATGCAAACCGGCAGCACCGAGGCGCGCGTCATCCGCAACGGCAGCCTGGAGATCCTGCCGTCGAAACGGCAGGTGCGCTACGGTGGCCAGGCACTCGACTTCACCGCGCTCGAGTTCGACCTGCTGCTGCACTTCGCCTCGCACCCTGGCCACGTGTACTCACGCAGCCAGCTGCTCAATGCCGTATGGGGCTACACCCACGACGGCTACGAGCACACCGTCACGACGCACATCAACCGCCTGCGCGCCAAGCTCGAGGCCGACCCGATGCGCCCCGAGCTCATCCTCACCGTGCGGGGCGCGGGCTACAAGATGCGCGACATGCCATGAAGCCCGATGGCGCCTCCCTGCGGTCGCTGCCCCCCGAGGGGGAGCGGCCGGGCTTGGGGCGGCCCGGCGTCCGGCCGGCGTGAGATGTCCGTCCGCCTCAAGCTCGCCCTCACCATCTTCGCCACCGGCCTGGTCACGGCGCTGCTCGTGATCGCCACGGTGGTCTATGCCTTCCAGCGCTTCGAGAACGAGACCGCGTACCGGCGCGGCATGGGCTTTCTCGGCCGCGTGGTCGTGCTCTACGACAACATCTTCGACATGCACGAGCGCGATGCCGACGAGTTCCAGCGCTGGCTGCGCGGCCTCGTGCTGTTCGAGCCCGACACCGAGCTCTACCTGCTGGCGCTCGACGGCACCGTGCTCGCCAAGACCGGCCCGGCTCGGCTCGCACCCGGCGTGCGCGTTTCGCTCGAGCCGGTGCGTGCATCGGTCGGCAAGAACGCCGACTACGTGATGGGCGACGACCCGGAGCGCATGGACAAAGACGCCGTCATCGTGGCCAAGCCGGTCCAGCGTGCCATCGCGCAAGGCGCATCGCCTGTCGCCGGCTACCTCTATCTCGTCATGCACACGCAGCTGCCCGAAGGCCGCTGGGACGCGCTGCGCAGCAGCTTCGCGCGGCCCGTCCTCGGCCTCGTGCTGGCGGTGGTCGCTCTGACCACGCTGCTGGCGGGGCTCATCATCGCCGTGGTCACGCGGCCGCTGCGCGCGCTCACGCAGGCGGTGTCGACGCTCTCGCAGCGAGGCCTCGCCGAGGGCTTGACCGTCGCACCGGGAAGCCCGCTGCCGAGGCCTACGAAAGACGAGTTCGGCCAGCTCACCGGCGCTTTCGAGATGCTGCTCGACGTGTGCCGCCGGCAGTGGAACGCGCTGCACCGCAGCGACCACATGCGGCGCGAAGGCGTGAGCAATCTCTCGCACGACCTGCGCTCGCCGCTCACGGCCACCGTGGCCTGCCTCGAAACGCTCGATACGCGCTGGGCGGCCGAGGGCAACCGCGACGAAGACCGGCGGCTGGTCGAGATCGCGCTGCGCAACAGCCGCAATGCCGCCGGCCTGGTGCGCGCGCTCGGCGACCTGGCCAAGCTCGACGAGCCGAGCTTCGGCCTGCGCAACGAGGAGGTCGACGTCGCCGAGTTGCTCGACGACATCGCACTGCGCTTCGCCGAGCGGGCGGCCCGCCAAAGCGTGGCGCTCGAGACGAGCGCCGGCCTGCCGACGGGCCCGGCGGTCGATGCCGACGTCTCGCATCGACCGCGCGCTTCGCTCGACGTCGAGCTGTTCGAGCGTGCCGTCGCCAACCTGGTCGACAACGCGCTCAAGTTCTGCCCGCCCGCCAGCACCGTCACGCTCTCGGCAGTGCAGCGCGGCGGCCGGGTCGAGGTGACGGTAGCCGACGACGGGCCGGGCATCGCGCCGGCCGACCTGCCGTTGCTGTTCGATCGCTTCTTCCAGAGCCGCACCACCGTGGCGCGCTCTTCGACGGAAGGCGGCCGGGGCCTCGGCCTCGCGATCGTCAAGCGCATCGTCGAGCTGCACGGCGGCGAGGTCACCGTCGATAGCGCGCTCGGCAGAGGGACGCGCGTCGTTTTGTCGATGCCTGCTGCAACGCCACGATAGGCCCGACCGGCCGCACCGGGAAAGCCCTCGCGCTTCCAAACGGGGCTCGGCCTACAGTCCGCTTCGCTTGCACAGGCACGTTGTTGGTGCTTGTTGCAGGAGGTTCGCGAGGAGACACAACAGGGCGCAAAGCGCCCGGGGCGCCGGCCCTGGCCGGAGCCATGAAACGACGGGGCGCCGGGCAACCGGCGCCCTTTTTCGTGTGAATTCGATCTTCCGCCGTCGCTATTTCGGCGCGACGGCGCCGGCTGCGGGCCAATCGCTGTCGCCGATGCGCTTGAGCCGCATCTCGAACACACGCTGCGGTTCGCGGCCCGCGACGATGCGGTCGCCGACCTCGTACAGCTCGCCGTCCTTGACCACCGCGTTGTAGCGAAGGATCGCCGCGCCGATCGGAATTTCCCAGCTGTAGCCGTCGCCGGTGGGACGGAACAAGAAGTCGCCGACGTAACCCTGGGCCTGCGAGTGCAGCGAGTATTCCTTGGTGCTGCCGTTGTACGAGACGATGCCGAGCGCATTGAAGCGCACCTTGCCCGCTTCGTCGTAGCCGCGACCCTCGATCACCTTGACCGAGCCGCCGAGAAGCGGGCCGATGCGCTCGGTCTGGATCAGGTTCAAGCGGCTGCCATCGGGCTGCATCACCGTCGCGGAGCCGCGCCAGACGCCATCGATCATCGAGAACGCCTTCATCGCTTCGGCCTGCGTGGTCAGGAGCGTGGCCGTATCGGGCTGCTGCGCGCGCGCTGGCGCTGTGGTCAGGACGCAGGCGAAAACCAGCCAGGCGGCGGACAGAAATGGACGAATCGGGCGCACGGGGAACTCCAGGGAAACATCAACTTGCGGATCGACCAAATTGTGCCGCGCCGGGCTCCACCCTCCCGCCGAAGCAGGTGCTGCCGTGGCTACCATGCAGTGCTCCCGCCCACGACTGCCGCGCCTGGACGCCTGCCATGCAAGAGACACACACCCGCCGCCTGCTCGACGTCGACATCCCTTCGCAGCCGGAGGTGCTGGTCAAGCTCTCGTTGCTGCTGGCCGAAGACGACATCGATCTCGGCGCGGTCAGCCTGCTGATCAGCTCCGACATGGCGCTCGCCGCGGCCGTGCTGAAGGCGGTGAATACCGCCATGTACGGCCTGCGCGGGCGCGTGCAGAGCGTGCAGCAGGCCATCACCTATCTCGGCACGCGCGAGGTCGCTTCGGTCACCTTCGAGATGGGACTGCGGGCGGTGTTTCCGGCCTCGCCCGAGCTCGAGCCGCTGTGGGAGCGCGCTCAGGTGCGCGGCCTGTTGATGGGCCGCATCGGCCAGGCCCTCGGCGTCGATCCCTGGGCTGCGCATTCGGCCGGCATCTTCGAGGAGTGCGGCAAGGCCGTGATGTTCCGCCACGCGACGGAGCGCTACCGGCCGATGCTGGCCGAGGCAAAGGACGACGAGGAGCTGCTGCTGATGGAGCACGCGCAGTTCGGCGTCAGCCACGACGCGCTGGGCGCGGCGCTTTGCGAGAGCTGGGGCCTCGC
>Ga0209724_1003438_pt1 | contig 12931 bp, 12 predicted proteins | sample grotaG_FD_184143 | JGI IMG/M metagenome (GOLD analysis project Ga0209724, IMG submission 184143) | Glacier valley bacterial and archeal communities from Borup Fiord, Nunavut, Canada, to study Microbial Dark Matter (Phase II) -... | ecosystem: Environmental > Aquatic > Freshwater > Ice > Glacier ... | reverse complement strand
GATGGTCTCGGGCAACCTCAACTCGCATGAGATCGAGAGCCTGATGGACAGCGAGATCGAGACCCACCACAACGAGGCCCACGGCCCGGTCAACGCGCTGGCGCGGCTGGCCGGCGCGCTGCCGGCCTTCGGCATCGTCGCGGCGGTGCTCGGCGTCGTCAACACCATGGGCTCGGTCGGCCAGCCGCCGGCCATCCTCGGCGGCATGATCGGCTCGGCGCTGGTCGGCACCTTCCTCGGCATCCTGCTGGCCTACGCCGTCGTCGAGCCGCTGGGTGGCCTGATCGAGCAGAAGGTCGACGAAGGCTCGAAGGAGCTGCAGTGCATCAAGACGACGCTGCTGGCTTCGATGCAGGGATATGCACCGCAGGTCGCGGTGGAGTTCGGGCGCAAGGTCCTGTATTCGAAGGACCGGCCGACGTTCTCCGAGCTCGAAGGGCATGTGAAGGGGAAAAAGGCGTGATGGTCTCGACCGGGTTGGCGCGGGATCGGGCCGCCGGCGCGCTCTGTTGCGCTCATGTCCCCCGAAGGCAGCCTGCGGCTGCCTTCTCCTCCTTTACGTCGCTCCACAGAGCGAGTGAAGGAGGAGAAACGGTGCGCAGCAGCGTTTCGGGGGACATGAGCGGAGTGGGCCACCCGATGGCCTCGGCCGGCGCGGAAAACGGAAACAACGACCATGGCCGGTGACTCGAAGAAACTGCAGCCGATCATCATCAAGCGGATCCGAAAAGGCGGCCATGCCAAGCATGGTGGCGCCTGGAAGATCGCCTATGCCGACTTCGTGACGGCGATGATGGCGTTCTTCCTGCTGATGTGGCTGCTCGGCTCGACGACCGAGGGCGACAAGAAGGGCATCGCCGACTTCTTCAACGCGCCGCTCAAGGTGGCGCTGATGGGCGGCAGCGGCTCGGGCGACTCGTCGCACGTCGTCCGCGGCGGCGGCACCGATCTCACCCGCACCACCGGCCAGGTCAAGGACGGCGACGTGCCGGCCAAGCGCCGGCTCCTCAACATCAAGTCGCTCGAGGCGGAGCAGAAGCGCGCCGAGATCGCGCGGCTGGAAGCGCTGAAGAAGCGCGTCGAGGAGGCGATCTCGGGCAATCCGAAGCTGGCGGCGATGAAGTCGCAGATCCGCCTCGACATGACGCGCGACGGCCTGCGCATCCAGATCGTCGACGAGCTGATGCGGCCGATGTTCGACAGCGGCAGCGCCATCGTCAAACCCTACATGCACGACCTGCTGCGCGAGATCGGCCGCTCGCTCACCGACGTGCCGAACCGCATCACCCTCGAAGGCCATACCGACGCCCAGCCGTTCGGTGGCGGCGAGCGCGGCTACAGCAACTGGGAGCTGTCGAGCGACCGTGCGAACGCGTCGCGCCGCGAGATCGTCGCCGGCGGCCTGCCGGAAGACCGCATGCTGCTGGTCCAGGGCATGGCGTCGAGCCACCTGTTCCTGCCCGGCGATCCGGCCAGCCCGATGAACCGGCGTATCAGCGTGATCGTCATGAACCGCGAGGCCGAGGACCGGTTGCTGCAGCTGCTGCCGAACCAGGGCGAGGCCGACGCGGCAGCGGCCACGCCGGCGCGCTGAGCGCAGCCCGCGGCGAACCTCGCATGCGCATCCTCGTCGTCGACGATTTCCTGACGATGCGCCGCGTCGTCTTCGGCCAGTTGCGCGAGATCGGCTTCGACGACCTCGCCGAAGCGGGCGACGGCGTGGCGGCCTTGCTGCAGCTGCGGGCCAGTCCGTTCGACCTCGTCATCTCCGACATCGACATGCCGACGATGGGCGGCTTCGAGCTGCTCTCGGCGATCAAGACCGATGCCAGGTTGCGGCACCTGCCGGTGCTGATGGTGGCGGCAGAGGCGAGGAAGGAAGACATCGTCCGCTGCGCCCAGGTCGGCGCCGCCGCGTATCTCGTCAAGCCGTTCTCGCGGGTGGTGTTGGAAGAAAAAATGCGGCTGGCGATGCCAACCGCATTCGCGACGATGTCATCCTGAGCGAAGCGAAGGATCCCCGCCGTCGCGGCAGACGAGATCCTTCGCTTCGCTCAGGATGACATGGATGAAAGGGGCCGCGGCCCCTTTCTTCACTTCGGCAGGAGCACCTTGTCGATGACGTGAATCACGCCGTTCGACTGCACCACGTCGGGGATCGTGACGTGGGCCATGCCGCCGGACTCGTCGGTCAGCATGATCGTGCTGCCGCTCTTGCTCGCGACCAGCTTGCCGCCCGAGACTTCGGTCAGCGTCGCCTTGCCGCCGCCGGCGTCGATCGCCTTCATCAGCGCGGCGCTGTCCATCTTGCCCGAGACCACGTGGTACGTGAGAACCTTGGTCAGGGCGGGCTTGCTCTCCGGCTTGAGCAGGCCGTCGACGGTGCCGGCCGGCAGGGCCGCGAAGGCGTCGTTGGTCGGCGCGAAGACGGTGAACGGGCCCGGGCCTTTCAGCGTGTCGACCAGGCCGGCGGCCTTGACGGCGGCGACCAGGGTCGTGTGGTCCTTCGAATTGACGGCGTTGTCGATGATGTCCTTGCTGGAATACATCGGCGCGCCGCCGACCATGACCTGGGCCATCGCCGGGATGGCGGTGGCGGACAGGGCCGCGAGGGTCGCGACGGCCAGGATGCTCTTCAGTTTCATTGCTTGTCCTTCGTTGTGGGGGAATTCGTCCCCGCTTCTACGCGGCCGCGGGGCCGGCGGATGCACGCACCGGCGACGCCCCGAATTGATGCCCGAAACGGGCCCTTATCGCGCTCAAGTTCCGGGGTGTCGTCGAGAGAATCGTCGCCAAGCACCCGCCATGGCCGACTCCTCCGCTCAAGACAAGAACCTGCCCGCCTCCCAGCGCAAGCTGGACAAGGCGCGTGAGGAAGGCCAGGTCTGTCGGTCGCGCGATCTCGGCCACTTCGCGGCCGTCGCCGGCGGCGCGGCCCTGATCTCGGCGCTCGGCCCGCAGCTCTCCGCCCTGCTGAAAGACGCCCTCGGCCGTTCGCTCCGCTTCGACCGCACCGGCGCCCTCGGCCACGACGCCATGACCGAGCAGCTCACGGCCTGGACGACGACGCTGCTCTGGGTCGTGGTGCCGTTCGGCGCTGCCCTGATGGCGATCGCCATCCTCGCCAGCCTGTCGCTCGGCGGCTGGGCCTGGACGGCCAAGCCGTTCGGCCCGAAGTTCGCGTTCCTGAATCCGATCGCCGGTCTCGGCCGCGTGTTCTCGAAGCAGCAGTCGATCGACGCGTTGAAGGCGAGCACGTTGGCCCTCGTGATCGGCACCATCGGCGCCTTCTACTTGCGCGGCCACCTCGAGTCGTTCACCGGCGTGCTGGCGCTGCCGCTGCCGGCGGCGATCCATTCGTCGGCGTCGACGCTGGTCGGCGGCATCGGCCTCGTGCTGCTGGCGCTCGCGCTCTTCGCCGCCATCGACGTGCCGCTGCAAAAGCGCCTGCACGGCGAGAAGCTGAAGATGAGCCACCAGGAAGTGAAGCAGGAGAACAAGGAGCTCGAGGGCAACGCCGAGGTCAAGGGCAAGGTCCGGGCGCGCATGCGCGAGATGACCAAGCGGCGAATGATGGCCGCGGTTCCGAAGGCCGATCTCGTCGTCATGAACCCGACCCACTACGCGGTGGCGCTGAAGTACGACGAGAACGCCATGGCGGCGCCGCGCGTCGTCGCCAAGGGCGCCGACCTGCTGGCGCTGCGCATCCGCGACCTCGCGACGGGCAGCAACGTGCCGGTGCTCGAGGCGCCCGTGCTGGCGCGCGCCCTCTACGCCCACGCCGAGCTCGACCGCGAGATCCCGGCCGCCCTGTTCGCCGCCGTGGCGCAGGTGCTGGCCTACGTGTACCAGTTGCGCGCCGCGATGCAGGGCAAGGTGCCGATGCCCGGCGCGCTGCCTGCGCTCGACGTGCCGGCCGGCCTTGACCCGCACGCTGCCTGAGGCCTGACCGATGAATCCCGTGATGCAACAGCTGCAGTCCTGGCTCGGCCCCAACGCCAAGGCGATCAAGGCGCTGATGGCGCCGCTCGTCGTCGTGATGATCCTGGCGATGATGGTGCTGCCGCTGCCGCCATTCGCGCTCGACCTGCTCTTCACCTTCAACATCGCGATGGCGCTGATGGTGATGATGGTCGCGGCCTACATGGTGCGGCCGCTCGACTTCGCCGCCTTCCCGGCCGTGATCCTGCTGACGACGCTGCTGCGCCTGTCGCTCAACGTCGCCTCGACGCGCGTGGTCCTGCTCGAAGGCCACACCGGTGCCGGTGCCGCCGGCAAGGTGATCGAGTCGTTCGGCCACTTCCTGATCGGCGGCAACTTCGCGGTCGGCCTCATCGTCTTCGCGATCCTCGTCGTCATCAACTTCGTGGTCGTGACCAAGGGCGCCGAGCGGATCGCCGAGGTCGGCGCCCGCTTCACGCTCGACGCCATGCCCGGCAAGCAGATGGCGATCGACGCCGACATGAACGCCGGCCTGATCGACGAGAAGGAGGCCAAGCGGCGCCGCCTCGAAGTCGGCGAAGAGGCGGAGTTCTTCGGCTCGATGGATGGCGCCTCGAAGTACGTGCGCGGCGACGCCATGGCGGGCCTCCTCATCCTCTTCATCAACATCATCGGCGGCTTCGTCATCGGCGTCGCCCAGCACGACCTGTCGGCGGCGCAGGCGGCCGACAGCTACATCCTGCTCGCCGTCGGCGACGCCCTCGTCGCCCAGATCCCGGCGCTGCTCATCTCGGTGGCGGCGGCGATGGTGGTCTCGCGCGTCGGCAAGGAAGCCGACGTCGGCAGCCAGATCACGGCGCAGGTGTTCTCGTCGCCGCGCTCGCTGGCGATCGTCGCCGGCGTGCTCGGCGTGCTCGGCGCCATTCCCGGCATGCCGCACCTGGTCTTCCTGATCATCGCCAGCGGCCTCGGCTACGGCGCCTGGATGCTGAAGAAGCGCCAGGAGGCCGCGAAGGTCGCGCCGAAGCCGCCGCCGGTGCCGCTCGAAGCCAACGCAGAAGCGTCGTGGGACGACCTGCAGCCCGTCGACACCCTCGGCCTCGAGGTCGGCTACCGTCTCATCGCCCTCGTCGACAAGGCCCGGCAGGGCGACCTGCTGGCGCGCATCAAGGGCGTGCGCCGCAAGTTCGCGCAGGACGTCGGCTTCCTGCCGCCGCCGGTCCACATCCGCGACAACCTCGAGCTGAAGCCGAGCTCGTACCGCCTCACCCTGCGTGGCGCCATCGTCGGCGAAGGCGAGGCCTATCCCGGCATGTGGCTGGCCATCAACCCGGGCGGCGCGACGCTGTCGACGGTGCCGCTCATCGGCACCGCGACGACCGATCCCGCCTTCGGCCTGCCCGCGACCTGGGTCGAGGAACGCCAGCGCGAGCAGGCGCAGATGGCGGGCTTCACGGTCGTTGATTGCTCGACCGTCGTCGCCACCCACCTCTCACACTTGATGCAGGTGCATGCAGCGAAGCTGCTCGGCCGCGTCGAGACGCAGCAGCTCGTCGAGCATGTCACCAAGCTGGCGCCCAAGCTCATGGAAGACGTGATCCCCAAGATGGTCGGCATCGCCGCCCTGCAGAAAGTGCTGCAGCTGCTGCTCGAGGAGGGCGTGCACATCCGCGACATGCGCTCGATCGTCGAGTGCCTGGCGGAGTTCGCCGCCACCGTCACCGACCCGGCCGAGCTGGCCCGCCGCATCCGCGTCCATCTGGCGCCGTCGATCGTGCAGCAGATCTACGGGCCGACCAAGGAACTCGAGGTCATCGCGATGGAGCCCGAGCTCGAGCGCATGGTCACGCAGGCCCTCAACTCGCCGCATGGCGCCGCGCTCGATCCGGGTGTCGCCGACGTGCTGGCCAAGAGTGCCGCCGAGTCTGCCAAGCGCCAGGAAGACCTCGGCCACCCGGCCTGCCTGCTGGTGCCCGACATGATCCGCGCGCCCATGGCCCGCCTACTCAAGCGCGCCGCGCCGCGCCTGAAGGTGCTGTCGCACAGCGAGATCCCTGAAACCCATTCCATCCGCATCGGTTCGGTCATCGGAGCAGCGACATGAACGTCAGACGATTCACCGCGAAGTCATCGCGCGAAGCCCTCCGCCTCGTTCGCGAGGCACTCGGCGAAGACGCCGTGGTGCTGTCGACGAAGCCGAGCGCCGGCGGCGTCGAGGTGCTGGCGATGGCACCGGAGAGCATCGGCCACCTCGAGCAGATGTCGGCCGCGACCGGCGAGACCGCCGCCGTGGCCGCACGCGTGTCGTCCGAGCTCGCCGTGACCAGCGCCGAGCAGGACGCTGAGCGGCTCGAGATGAGCACGCTGTCGTTCCAGGACTACGTGAGAAAGCGGATGCTGAAGCGGCGCCAGGCGGCGATGGACGGCACGGCTTCGTCGGCACCGCAGGCCCTCACCCCAGCCCTTTCCCGCGAGCGGGAGAGGGAGCCGACGCACATCGACGTCCGGGTCGGTGATGAAGATGTCGCCGAGCTGCCCGCTCCTCCCCTTCTCCCGCTCGCGGGAGAGGGCCGGGGTGAGGGTCGACGCATGCAAGCGCTGACCGCGGCCGACCCGATCCACACCGCTGTCAGCCCCGAGCGTGACGCCGACCTCCTCGCCGAACTCCGCTCCGTCAAGGGCCTCATCGAGGAGCGCTTCGGCGCCCTCGCCTTCATGGAGCGGCTGCAGCGCCGGCCCGCCGAGGCGCGCCTCACGCAGAAGCTGCTGGACTGCGGCTTCTCGCCGGTGCTCGTTCGCAAGATCGCCGACGGCCTCAAGGCCGAGAGCGGCGACGAGGCGGCCTGGGCGGCGCAGATCCTGGAGCGCAACCTGCGCGGTGCCGAAGCCGGTGCCGCCATCGAAGACCGCGGCGGCATCTTCGCGCTGATCGGCGCCACCGGCGTCGGCAAGACGACCTCCACTGCCAAGCTCGCGGCGGCGTTCGCAGCGAAGCATGGCGCCGCCAACCTCGGCCTCATCACGCTCGACGCCTACCGCGTCGGTGCCCACGAGCAGCTGCGCGCCTACGGCCGCATCCTCGGCGTGCCTGTCCACACGGCGCACGACCGCGCCTCGCTCGAGGACCTGCTCGACCTGCTCGCTGCCAAGAAGCTCATCCTGATCGACACCGCCGGCATGGCCCAGCGCGACGCCCGCACCAAGGACCTGCTCGACATGCTCTCGCATCCGAAGATCAGGCGGCTGCTCGTCGTCAGCGCCGCGGCGCAGGCCGAGACGATCGAGGACGTGCTCATCGCCTACCGCGCCGCGACCTGCGCCGGCATGGTCCTCAGCAAGCTCGACGAAGCCGTCAAGCTCGGGCCGGCGCTCGACGCCGCCATCCGCCACAAGCTCGAGATCGTGGGCGTCGCCAACGGCCAGCGCGTACCCGAGGACTGGCACCGGCTGTCCGGCCACGCGCTCGTGCAGCGGGCGATGAAGAGCAGCGGCAGCGCCGCCTGGCGGCTCGACGCGGTCGAGATGAGCCTCGTCTTCGCATCGTCGCAAGGCGTTCCCGACAACGCCCTGGCGAGCGCATGACCATGACCCACCACCCGCGCGACGACCAGGCCGAAGGCCTGCGGCAGATGTTTGCCCACACCCGCGCCCGCTTCGTGCCGGTCGTGTCGAACCCGCACGTCGCCTTCGGCGGCGTCATGCTCGAGCGGCTCTGCACGGCGTTTGCCGAGCGCGGCGCCCACGTGCTCGTGGTCGACGCCGGCGAGCGGGCCGGGGAGTACAGCGAGATGGCGCTGATCGAACTCGGCCAGTGCATCGAGCGGCTGTCGGCGCAGGTCTCGTTCCTGCCGGCGCGCGGCCTGCCGGTCCGCTTCATCGACGCCACCGGTTCGAGCCGCGGCTTTCTTCGCAGTGCGGCCGAAGCGTCGCCGCGCAGCGACGTCGTGCTCGTGCATGCGTCGGCGGCCGAGCTGTTCCGCATGTTCGCCCCGCCGCAGAACGGCGCCGCTCCGGCCAGCGGCGATGGCGAGGTGCCGATCGTCTTCGCCGACGACCGGCCGGCTAGCGTCACCCACGCCTACGGCGGCGTCAAGCTGCTGGCGCAGCGCGCCGGGCTCTTCGTGTTCGACGTGCTGCTCGGCGCGGCACCGCAGTCGCCGCGCGCCGATCGCATCGTCGCCAAGCTGTCGAGCTGTGCCGATTCGTTCTTCGGTGGCGTGCTCCGCAATGCCGCCCGCATCGACCCCGCCGGCGACGCCACCGAGCCGCCGAGCGCCGCCCTGCGTCGCATCGCTGCGGCGCGCCTCGACCGTGCCGCAGCGTCGGTCCCGCCACTCTCACACAGGCCCGTCGGCGCGTATGCCGACCTGGCGACATCATGATCTCCGGAGCCGCCATGTACACCGCCAAAGGCAAGCTGGACCTGAACTCGACGCTGAAGCAGTACAGCGGTCTGGTCAGGCGGCTGGCGCACCAGATGATCGCCAAGCTGCCGGCCAACGTCGAGATCGACGACCTGATCCAGGTCGGCATGATCGGCCTCACCGACGCCTTGAGTCGCTTCGATGCAGCGCAAGGCGTGCAGTTCGAGACCTTCGCGACGCAGCGGATCCGCGGCGCGATGCTCGACGAGCTGCGCGGCAACGACTACCTTTCTCGCGGCACCCGCAAGCAGCAGCGCACCATCGAGCAGGCCGTGGCCAAGCTCGAGCAGCAGCTCGGTCGGGCGCCGCAGGAAAGCGAGATCGCCAAGGAAATGGGCGTCGCACTCGGCGAATACCAGGAGCTGCTCGGCAAGGTGCGCGGCACCCAGCTCGTCTACCTCGAGGACATGTCGGGCGCCGACGGCGACAACGACTTCCTCGACCGCCACGTCGCCGACGAAGGCGCCAATCCGCTGGCGCAACTGCAGGACCACCGCATGCGCGCGGCGCTGATCGAGGCGATCAAGGTGCTGCCCGAGCGCGAGCAGTACGTGATGAGCATGTACTACGAGCACGACATGAACCTGAAGGAGATCGCGGCGGTGCTGAAGGTGACCGAGTCGCGCGTCTGCCAGCTCCACAGCCAGTCGATCGCCAGGCTTCGCGTCAAGCTGCGCGAGTACTGATACCGCGACAACCCCTGTCATCCTGAGCGAAGCGAAGGATCTCGTGGCGGCGTTGAGATCCTTCGCTTCGCTCAGGAGGACGGTGTCGTTTCGCTGGCCGCTGCCGGCCCTGGCCGTCTGGGTCGCGTGCTGGGCGTCATTTCTCGGCCTCGGCATGGCGAGGGTCGGCCATGTGGCCGCCTTCGTCGTCGCCGCCGGCATCGGCGTTGCCCTCGCCACGCGCGGCGCGACGCCGTGGCGCCGCGTCTTCATCGGCGCCGGCTTCCCGCTGTCGCTGGCTGCGACCGGCCTCGCCGGCGTCCTGCCGGCCTGGGCCTGGCTCGCACCGTTGGCGGCACTGGCGTGGCTGTATCCGATGCACGCCTGGCGCGACGCACCGATGTTTCCCACGCCCGCAGGTGCGCTTCGCGGCCTCGGCGGCCACGTCGGCCTGCCCCCCGGCAGTCGCGTGCTCGACGCCGGCTGCGGGCTCGGCAACGCGCTCGTCGAGCTGCGCCGCGAACTGCCCGGGGCGCTGCTCTGCGGCATCGAATGGAGCCGCCCGCTCAGCGTGATGTGCGCGCTGCGCTGCCGCTTCGCGCGCGTGCGCCGCGGCGACATGTGGTCCGAGGACTGGTCGGCCTACGACCTCGTCTTCGTTTTCCAGCGGCCCGAGAGCATGCCGCGCGTCGACGCCAAGGCGGCCCGCGAACTGCGCCCGGGTACCTGGCTGGCGAGCCTCGAGTTCCCGATCGTGCAGCGTCGGCCCAGCCGGCAGATAGCCTGTGCGGATGGCCGCAGCCTCTGGCTCTATCGGTATGGCGACGCGTATGAAAACTTCTATGTGCGCTAGCGCACGGAGGGAGTAAGGTTACGCGGATGCTCGCTGCGTCCGACCCGAGAAAGAACCACCTGCTCGCCGCGCTGCCCGCTGCCGAGTGGCTGCGCTGGAAGCCGCAGCTCAAAGCCTGCGACATGCCGCTCGGTGAGGTGCTCTACGAGTCGGGCGGCACGCTCAGCCACGTCTGCTTCCCGACCACGGCGATCATCTCGCTGCTCTACGTTCTCGAGAACGGTGCGTCGGCCGAGATCGCCATCGTGGGCAACGAAGGCGTCGTCGGCATCGCGCTCTTCATGGGCGGCGAGTCGACGCCGAGCCGCGCTGTCGTGCAGAGTGCGGGCAAAGGCTTCAGGCTGGCGTCGGCAACCATGAAGGACGAGTTCAAGCGGGCACCGGTGCTGCACCTCATGCTGCGCTACACCCAGGCACTCATCACGCAGATGTCGCAGACGGCTGTCTGCAACCGCAATCACTCGCTCGACCAGCAGCTCTGCCGCTGGCTGTTGCTCAGCCTGGACCGGCTGGCGGGCGACGAGCTCGCGATGACCCAGGAGCTGATCGCCAACATGCTCGGCGTGCGCCGGGAAGGCGTGACCGAAGGGGCGCTGAAGCTGCAGAAGGCCGACCTGATCCGCTACTCGCGCGGCCGCATCAAGGTGCTCGACCGCGCCGGCCTGGAAGCGCGGGTGTGCGAGTGCTATGCGGTGGTCAAGGCCGAGTACGACTGACTGCTGCCGGACCTGAAGGCGACCTGAGCTCGGAGCCTTTCGCGCCTAAGTGCGCTAGCAGACGGTGGGAATGGCGGACACGGGCCACACTGCGGCGGCAACCTTGGCCTCCCTTTGACCGCAACGACGAATCACCTGATCGACCTCCTTCCACGCGCGGTGCGCCAGTCCCTGCTCGCCGCCTGCAACCCCGTCGAACTCGTCCTCGCCGAGGTGTTGTGCGAGCCGGGCGAGCCGACTCGATACGTTTACTTTCCGACCTCGGGCTACATCTCCCTCGTGGCGTTCATCGAGGGCAGCCCGGGCCTCGAGGTCGGCATGGTCGGCACCGAAGGCCTGCTCGGCGCCCATCTCGTGCTCGGCAACGGCCCATCGCCGCTGCGCGCTGTCGTTCAGGGGGAGGGAACAGCGTTGCGCATCGGCGCGCGAGCGTTTCGCGCGCAGCTGGCACCCGGCGGCGCGTTGCCGGCCGTGCTCGGCCGCTACGTGCAGGTACTCATGTCGCAGCTCTACACGTCTGCCGCCTGCCTGCGTTTCCACCAGATCGGACCGCGGCTGGCGCGCTGGCTGCTCATGAGCCAGGACCGGGCCGGCAATGCGAGCTTTCGCGTCACCCACGAGTTCCTCGCCTACATGCTCGGCGTTCGCCGTGCCGGCATCACCGGCGCCGCCTTCGGGATGCAGCGCGACCGGTTGATCTCCTACCAGCGCGGCGACGTGACGGTGCTGGACCGAGCCGGGCTCGAGGCGGCCGCCTGTGGCTGCTATGCCGCAGATCGGCGCCACTACGCCGAGTCGCTGGGCTGAGGCGGCCGTGCAGCCAAATCTCCCATGTGCGGTAGCGCACAGATCCGCGGGACAAAGTAGCGGAGATTGCCAGTCGACCTCGCGGCCGCCCAAGCCCTTCTTCGAAAGGAGCTGAATCATGAATCGATCGAATGTCGCCGAGCGCCCGCCACGCGCCAACGTGTCCGACATCTTTCGGGTGTGGCGCGACGACAAGCCTGCGGATGTGAACCATCTGCACGCCGCCCTCTTGCTGGCGCTTCATGAACATCGCGACGCCCAGCCGCCGGAGTTCGACGAGCGATCGGCGGACAGGACGTGGAGGGTGCGCTCGAAAGCGGTGGAATCGCGGGCGGAAGAAAGCGTTGTCCTGACGCGGTTTCTCGCCGTCCTCGCCCACGAGCTGCGCGGCCCGCTGACGCCGATCCTGACCTCCGCCGAGCTGATCGCGCGCCTGCCTGTCGGCGACCCCGGGCTGGTTCGGGTCCAGGCCATCATCCGGCGGCAGGCCGCGCACCTGGCCCGCCTGATCGACGATCTTCTCGATGTCTCGCGCATCCGCACCGGCAAGCTCCGGCTGGTCTGCCGGCCCAGCCAGATGGCCGATTTCATCGAGCCGGCGCTCGACGCCTGCCGGCCGGCGATCGCGAAGCGGAAGCAGCACCTCGTGGTCATGCTGCCGTCGCCGCCACCGGTGGTGCATGGCGACCCGGTGCGCCTGACGCAGATCTTCAGCAACCTGCTCGACAACGCCTCGAAATACACGCCCGAAGGCGGCACCCTCCGCCTCGAGGCCGTCGTCGACGAAGGCTCTCTCGTCGTGACGGTCGCCGACAGCGGCATCGGCATCGCCGAGGAAGCGCTCGATTCGGTGTTCGAGGCCTTCGTTCAGGAAGAGCGGGCGATGGGCGTTCACAACGGCGGCCTGGGCATCGGCCTGTCGCTGGTGCGCGAGCTCACCGAAGGCCATGGCGGCAGCGTCGTCGCCCGCAGCGACGGCGTGGGCGCGGGCAGCCGCTTCGTGGTCGTGCTGCCGCTCCGGCCGGTGCGCTGATCGGCGAAGCGGTCGGCGACCGGCAACCGGGTTGCCGGCAGCACTGCATACCTTTACACGGGCGCCGGTCGGCAAGGCCCGGCGAGCCAGCGTTGGGTAGCGATCCGCGAACGCCAGCAGACCGTCATGTCGCCCCGACCCACGATCGAGAACCCGCCACAGCCCGAGCGGCGGCGCCTGCTGCACGGCGCGGCGGCGCTGGTCGCCGCCGACTGGTTCGCGCTCGCATCGGGCTGCGCCTCGCCTGCGTCGGGCCGCCAGACGACGCGCGCCGACGCGGCTGCCCGCAGCGCCGCCATCGATCTCGCGCCAGCCGAGTTCGCGCTCGTCAACCGCGTGTCGTGGGGTGCCTCGGCCACCGTCGCGGCCGACTTCCAGCGCCGCGGTCGCAGCGACTGGCTGCAGTCGCAGCTGCACTCCGGTACGAACGACGCGCTCCCCGCGTACGTGGCCACCGCCGTCGCCGCCTATTCCATCAGCACCGCCCCCTT
>Ga0209724_1003435_pt1 | contig 12944 bp, 12 predicted proteins | sample grotaG_FD_184143 | JGI IMG/M metagenome (GOLD analysis project Ga0209724, IMG submission 184143) | Glacier valley bacterial and archeal communities from Borup Fiord, Nunavut, Canada, to study Microbial Dark Matter (Phase II) -... | ecosystem: Environmental > Aquatic > Freshwater > Ice > Glacier ... | reverse complement strand
AAGAAAAGTTTGACAAGGAAATGGCCGATGCAACCGAAGCCCAGCGAAAATGGCGAATATCGCTTCCGATGCAAAAATATACCGATCTCAGGAAGTTATTTAATGATGCGGGTATCAATATCCACATTGTGAAATTCTCGCCAGCAAACTGGACCGACGAAGAGATCGATTATGCATTTAATGCAGCAAAAGCCATGGGCGCCATTGGTGTGACAAACGAAATCGGCGACGAAGCCTGCAAACGTCTTGGGCCATTTGCCGAAAAGCATAAAATGTACGCTATTTTCCATCAGCACATGCAACCTGCAGAACCGGGCTGGAACTTTGACAAATTTCTTGCCTACTCACCAAATAACATGTTGAATTTTGATGCCGGCCACTATTTCGGAAGTACCGGAAACCATCCAAACGACCTGATAAAAAGGCTTCACAGCAGGATTGTGAGCATTCATCTCAAAGACAAAACCGGGCCAAAATCAACACCTCCAAATACAAATCAGGTTTGGGGCAAAGGCGAAATGCCAATCGCTGATGTGCTTTTATTGCTAAAAAAGGAAAAATGGCCCATTTACGTTGAAGTTGAACTTGAATACGAAGTGCCGGCGGATTCGGATGCGGCTAAGGAAGTGACCAAGTGTGTTCAATTCGCTAAGAAAATATTGAGCTAATGCTTAAATTTTGTCCTGCAACCAAGGTTTTTACGGGATAGATAAACCATAGAAAATTTTCAAAAGAAAGCCTCTCCTTTCACAAGATGAGGCTCTTTTTTTCAATCGTACAGGTATTCTTTATCCAAAAAATTGATTACTTTTTTATCCAGCGTCCAAAGCAATGAGTTGGTTTCGATCGTTGCATAAATCAGGCAGGCATCTATCAGACCGATTCCTTTTGAAATAAGTCTGTTTTCGAATGAATATTCACCGGCTTTCTCAAATAAATCCTTGATCTCTGATTTCTTGTGCAGTATACTTAAATTTCAAAGGCTTTTCACCGATTGTTTCACCCATTGCCTTTAACTTTTCGAGAGAAACATACGAATTCAAAGCTACTATCATTGCTTCGGTGATGTTCTTTGCATTTGACAGGTTTTGTACTTCCTTAACCAATTCATCTGGTATTAATGCTGTTACCTTCATCTTATAAAAATTTTACAATGCTCAAATATACGATACCGTATCGTATATTCAAAATAGAATCCAATTATTTTTCAGATATGCCTCTCTATTATTCTGATTGTTTAAGGTGTGGCTCATTATAATCACATTGAAATGCGATACTTCCGCCAAAGTCACTATTTTTGTTTATCAAAAGAACACTTTCCCAAAGCAGGCTGTCACTGTTTTTTAAATTGACACAATATTACGAACCAATATATTATAGCTTTATGAGAAAACTAATCCTGATTACATTGCTTTGCCTTGGTATGATTGCACCCTCAATTGGGCAATCGACGCAGCAGAAAATGAAAACCACGATCCATGAAGAGATCAATTACCTGATGTTCTTACCTAAAGACTACGCGAAAACGGGTAAACCTTCACCGATGATTGTCTTTCTGCACGGGTCAGGCGAGCGTGGTACCGATCTTGAAAAAGTAAAAGCCTGGGGACCACCGGCCATTGTTGAGAAAAATGCTGATTTTCCATTTATTGTTATTTCACCACAATGTCCTGAAGGACAATGGTGGAATATATTCCTATTGAAAGGTATGATCGATGATGTGCTGGCAAAGTACAATGTTGATAAAAGTCGGGTCTATCTCACAGGATTGAGCATGGGCGGATTTGGTGCGTGGGATTTGGCAATGACATTCCCCGATTATTTTGCAGCAGTTGCCCCTATCTGCGGAGGCGGAAATCCGCTCCTTGTATCAAAGTTGAAAAATACTCCGGTTTGGGTCTTTCATGGCAAAAAGGATGAATCTGTTCCTGAACAACAGTCAGCCATCATGGTTGAGGCGCTGAAGAAAATTGGTGCCGATGTGGAATACACTGTTTTGCCGGAAGGTGGTCATGTTGATGCATGGGTATATGCTTACGACAAGGCCGGTTTATTCGACTGGTTTTTGAAACATCAGAAGAAATAATTATTTAATTGATTTCTAACTATTTACAATACATATTCAAATGAAAAAACTACTTGTGACATGCTCCCTCGTTGTTTGGGTTGCACTGAATTTTCTGAATGGACAGGAGGCTCCTTCGAAGGAATATAAGACCAACTATGACCAGGTAATGTCACGTACCGATTGGTGGCGCCAGTCGCGGTTTGGCATGTTTATCCATTTTGGCGCTTATGCAGTTCCGGCCCGCGGAGAATGGGTAAAATCGAATGAAAAGCTGACGACAGAGCAGTATCAGAAATACATCGACACCTTTAACCCGGTTGATTTTGATGCCAAAGCGTGGGCCAAAACCGCGAAAGCGGCAGGTATGAAATACGCCGTACTTACTGCCAAACATCACGACGGCTATTGCAACTTTGACAGTAAATTAACAGATTACAAGCTGAGTACAAGGTTTGGAGGCCGCGACCTGGTTCGTGAGTTTCTTGACGCGTTTCGTGCCGAAGGGATTAAAGTCGGTCTTTATTATTCGATCATCGACTGGCATCATCCCGATTATCCGAATGTGGGTAATCATCCGCAACGCGACGATAAGGAATATGCGAAACGGACTTTCAACTGGGACAACTACCTCAAGTACATGCACGGTCAGGTTGGTGAGCTCGTAAAGAATTACGGGAAGCTCGACATCATGTGGTTCGACTATTCGTTTGACGAATACAGTGGAGAAAAGTGGAAAGCCAAAGAACTCGTCGCAATGGTTCGCAAATACCAGCCTGAAATCATCATCGACAACCGGCTTTCAACCCACGAAGGGTCTTCATCCAAACAAAGAATGGTGAGTGATTTGGGTGATTTTGAAACGCCGGAGCAAGGCATTCCCGATGTGCCGCTTGTTGATAAATACAACAATCCAATTCCATGGGAAACCTGTCTGACCCTTAATGGTGTTTGGGGCTATAACGAATTTGACCACAACTGGAAATCGCCTGAACTGATTGTTCATAGCCTTGTAAATTGCGTAAGTAAAAACGGTAATCTGTTGCTGAATGTCGGGCCTGATGCGCGTGGAAATATCCCTACAGAATGTGTCGAAATCCTTACCGAAGTTGGTAAATGGCTGGACAAGAACGGCGAAAGTATTTACGGAGCTGGATCTTCGAACCTTGGCAAACCCGACTGGGGACGGTACACGCAAAAAGGCAGTACCATATATGCTCATTGGATGTACCCGAATCTTGGACAGTTGAATGCCAAAGGGATCAGCGGAGAGAATGTGAAGAATATAACGCTGCTTAAGTCTGGAGCTGAATTGCCTTATCAGAAAACATGGTGGGGAAATACTGAAACCGGTAATCTTTTCATAACCGCAAGCAGCACAACCGATAAACCGGCAAAGTATGACGCAGTTGTGAAAATCGAGTTGAAGAAATGAAATGGGAAAAAATCAATTGTTAGTCGCCTTGATCATGTTCGTGTTTTCGTGATATGGTCAGTTATATTTTCACTTTGACTTAATATAGGGATTTGAAGATGGATTTTGTATTTTTGATAAAAATAGAGACATATCATCAATTTTTATAAACGTAAAATTAAAGAAAATGAAAAAAGTACTATTCCTGACCGGAGATTTTACCGAAGATTATGAAACAATGGTTCCGTTTCAGATGCTTGAAATGGTAGGTTATGAAGTTCATGCAGTTTGTCCTGATAAAAAAAAGGGAGATACAATCAAAACAGCCATTCACGATTTTGAAGGCGATCAGACTTATACCGAAAAGCCAGGGCACAATTTTGCCTTAAATTACAGTTTTAACGATGTTAAAGTTGAGGATTACAGTGGATTAGTTATTGCCGGTGGGAGAGCGCCCGAATACCTGAGATTAAATGCGAAAGTCATCGAGATTGTGAAGTATTTCTTTTCAACGAACAAACCAGTGGCTGCTATTTGTCATGGCATTCAGATTTTAACGGCTGCCGGTGTTGTAAAGGGGAGAAAATTAACTGCTTATCCTGCTGTAGGGCCTGAAGTTACATTGGCCGGTGGTGAATTCCAGAGCATTCCGGTAGATGGAGCCTATGTCGATGGTAATCTTGTTACCTCGCCGGCATGGCCTGCTCACCCAAGTTTTATAAGGGAATTTCTGAAAGTGATGGGTGCCAAAATTGAAATTTAGAAGAATTTTTTTGATGTTATAAAAGTTTTAGCTGTTTTTTGTAACTTATCTGTTATTGATTACGTTATATTTTTCAAATTCAATTTTTGGTTAAGAATTGAAACACAAATTATAACTAAATTTTTAAAATATGGCAGACAATATCCAGTTTACAAAGAATTTTTCACTTCAGGAGTTGCTTTTAACTTCGAATCGCAAGTTTGACAATGAGCAATACAATCCTTCTGATGAGGTAATCGGGAATTTAAGAGCGTTGTGCATCCATATCCTGCAACCTTTAAGAGATGCGCTGGGAACTCCTGTTAATATAAACAGTGGTTACCGGTGCCCTTCTTTAAATACATCAATTGGTGGTGCAAAAAACAGTCAGCATATGACCGGTCAGGCTGCGGATATCATCGACCTTAATCACGGTAACGAGTTTTTGTTTGAGAAAATTAAAGAATTGAATTTGCCTTTCGATCAGATGATTGATGAGTTTGATTTCCGATGGGTCCATGTCTCTTACGACCCGGCGCGACATCGGCATGAGATTCTGCAGGCAAAAAAAGATGCACAAGGGAAAGTAATCTATGTGAATCCAACATAATCGGATAGGTTGAATTGGTGATTTTGATACTGGTTGAAGGGTTCAGGGATGCCTGAACCCTTCAATCGTTTTTTAGCGTGAAGTATATTGGCTTTATGACGTTTGGTATGGGTAATTGGATTTTGTAATGATTACTGCTGGCTTTTAGCGACTTGCAGACTCGCATACAAAAAATCAGGTGGTATCTTTATTTTAAAAGGTAAAAAATCGAATTTATATCTTTTCTACTAAGGTTAACAAATTGAAAATAAGGTTTTTCTGTTTTCAAAAACCTTATTTTTTTCTATCAAACCTTAGTAGAAAGGCTAACAGGGGGAAAAGCAACCTCATTACCTTATTTATAATAAAAAAAATGCCGTCCTATTTAATTCTACTGAAAGACTGATCAACCAATTCTAAATTAGTTTATTATACCATATATACTAAAATGAAAACCACCTGAAAAATCGCTGACGCATCGGGACCAAAAGCCAGCAGCTATATGCATAAAACATTTGAAAGCGGTTGCTAAATTCACCCACACAATCCGTCATAGAGCCACTATATTCGGCAATCATCCATTTTTGTCAATTTAAAACTGAAAGTCGAGCAAAGACGCAAAAAACCGCAAAGAAAAAGATACGACATTATATATTTTCTATTGCTTCGTATTTAGATATTTATCCCGCAAACACAACAAACACCCCTGCTGCAAGTGCTGCACCAATCATTGGTCCAAGAATCGGAACCCAGCTGTATTTCCAGTCGCTGTTGCGTTTGAATGGGATCGGCAGCAGGTAATGCATGATGCGTGGACCAAGATCACGTGCAGGATTAATCGCGTATCCTGTTGGACCTCCAAGAGATAGTCCAAGACCGAGCACTACAATGGCCACTGGCAATGCGTTGATCGAACCAAGTCCAACTTCAGGTGCTGCCATGTAAAGCACTGCAAATGATAGGACGAATGTTCCGATTGCTTCCGTCAATACATTGTACCAATAGCTTCGGATATTTGGTGATGTGCAGAAAATGGCCAGTTTTGAATCAGCATCTTCCGTTACGTCGAAATGTTTCTTATAGGCCAGCCAAACAAGAAAGGCTCCAAACATTGCTCCAAGCGTCTGTGCAAGGAAGTACATCGGCATCAGGGCAGGCGAAAACTTATTAGCCATAACAAGTGCCAGTGTGACAGCAGGGTTCAGATGGGCGCCGCTGTAGGGCGCTGCAATCGATACCCCGGTAAAAACGCCTGCTGCCCAACCAAATGTTATTACAATCCATCCACTGTTATTTCCTTTGGTTTGATTCAGAAGGACATTTGCTACTACTCCTCCTCCAAATACAATGATGATGGCTGTTCCGAAAAATTCAGCAAAAAATGCATTCATAGTTTAATTGTTTGTGCGTTTAGTTAATATAGATTCTGATTCTCTGCATTTTAGAATGATAATAGCCACTGGCAATTGGCTGCTTGCAACTGGCTACCGGGGCTGCCGGATTAATCTTAATATTGCTATTTACCAATAAAAAGGATTTTTTAAGAGCTTAAAATAAGCAATATAGATTTAGGGATTTAAATTCTGACAGATACTGCAATCTTGATTTTGCCAGTTGCCAGCCTCCGGGTGCCAGTTGCAATATAATAGTTAATGAATTCCTTCTCCTGCTATCCCGCATCGTCTGCCCATGCTTTGGCGGAATTTACTGCACGGTGCCACCCTTTTATCAGTGCATGATTCTCTTCCGCTTCAATCTTTGGCGAAAAAGTACGATCAATCTGCCATTGTTGCTTTAAGTCATTGATATCGCTCCAGTAATTAACAGCAAGTCCGGCAAGATAGGCCGCACCCAATGCTGTTATTTCAGTAATTTTTGGTCGTACTACATTCACCTGTAAAAGATCGGACTGGATTTGCATCAACTGGTTGTTTACAGTTGCACCTCCGTCTACCCTTAATTCGCGGATATCAATTCCCGAGTCGTGTTGCATGGCAAGTAATACTTCCAATGTCTGATAAGCAATGCTATCGAGTGCAGCACGGGCAATATGTGCGGCGGTTGTGCCTCTTGTAATACCGACAATCGTTCCGCGTGCATGTTGGTTCCAATGTGGTGCGCCAAGTCCGGCAAAGGCTGGAACGAAATAGACTCCATCGCTGTCTTTCACCTTCGCTGCCAGTTTTTCAATATCTTCCGATTTTTTGATAATGCCCAGACCGTCGCGTAACCACTGAACAACAGCGCCTGCAATAAAAATAGATCCTTCGAGTGCATATTGGGTATCGTTTCCTATTTGCCATGCAATGGTTGTAAGAAGCTGATTCTTTGAGGTTATCGGTTTGTTCCCGATGTTCATCATCATAAAACAACCGGTTCCATACGTATTTTTTACCATTCCGGGTTCTATGCACATCTGTCCGAAAAGAGACGCCTGCTGGTCACCGGCAATGCCTGCAATAGGAATACCAAAGCCAAGCTGACCGGAAGTTTTACCATATATTTCGCTGGATGATCTGACATGAGGAAGCATACTTGCCGGGATGTTGAACATTTCGAGTAGTTCCGTATCCCACTTCAGTGTATGTATATTGAAGAGCATGGTTCTGGAGGCATTTGTCACATCCGTGATATGCAATTTTCCACGTGTCAGATTCCACACCAGCCACGAATCGATTGTTCCGAATGCAAGGTGTCCATCTTCTGCCAGTTTACGCATCCCTTTCACATTATCCAGTATCCACCTGATTTTTGTTGCCGAAAAATAAGCATCAATGATCAGACCTGTTTTTTCGAGGACCACGGGACTCTGTCCATCACTCTTTAACTGGTCGCAAAAGTCAGCAGTACGCCTGTCCTGCCAGACAATCGCGTTATAAACAGGTTTTCCTGTTCTTCGGTTCCAGACAACTGTTGTCTCACGTTGATTTGTGATACCAATGGCAGCAATATTTCCGGCTTCGAGACCTGCTTTTGTGATGGCTTCAACGGCAACACCTGCCTGTGTTGACCAGATTTCATCGGGGTCGTGCTCAACCCAGCCTGGTTTGGGATAATATTGTGTAAATTCTTTTTGGGCTACTGATACCTGAAGCCCGTTACGGTCGAAAATAATTGCCCTGGAACTCGTAGTTCCCTGATCGAATGCTAAAATGAATTCTCCCATATCTTTCTAAATATAGTTTTTAACAAATTGATTGTATGATTCTATTTGTTCGTGCTGCCATTTTTCATCATATCCTGACTCATTGGCCATTAATGCAGCAATCTCAGCAGCAATTTCGGAACTGGCCTGCGCATTCTGAAACAATGCCCGTGTTCTTCTGGCAAGTATATCTTCTATTGTCAATGGCATTTCATTCCTGCAAATCCATATAATCTCTGCTCTTGTATATGGAAATCGCGGATCAATCGGAATACCCAATTCCGGAAGATCATGTATCAGCTTTTCAATTTCGGTGAACTTATCCCCATAAATATATAAACGATTCGTGGCATAACCTGCCGTTAATGTTGACAGCTTAAGGACCGATGTAACACAGCTCCGTTTTTCGAGGAATCCTTCCTTTATTGCCTTATCAATGGTCTCTTCTGCCATCCTGCGATAGGTTGTCCACTTTCCGCCAATAATGGAAAGAAGTCCTGACGCAGAGAGCGTTATTTTATGTCTTCTTGATACTTCCTTTGTTGAAACAGGATTATTCGGGTTGGCTGCAAGTGGGCGTAACCCGGCAAAAACGCAGAGGATATCTTCACGCTTTGGAGGTTTCGCAAGATATTTTTCGGCATTTTGAAGGATGAAATCAATTTCACTTTCCTGGGCAACGGGTTCAAGACTAATGGTATCGAGTGGTTTGTCAGTTGTGCCTACCACCACGACGTCGTGCCATGGTATGGCAAACAACACCCTGCCATCATCTGTCTTGGGAATCAATAGAGCCGTTTCACTTTGAAGAAAAGATTTATCGAGCACAATGTGCACGCCCTGACTTGGTTTAAGTGTTGGTGCTGCTCCGGGATTGTCCATTCTTGCAATATCATCTGCAAACACACCTGTTGCATTGATAACAAGATTTGCCTTAAAGTTGAACGCTTCGCCTGTAACGACTTCTTTTGCTTTTACGCCATTGATCTTGCCATCCTCATTTTTCGATAATGCCATGACTTTGAAATAATTCAGTACAACACCTCCTTTATCGGAACACGATTGAGCAAGTGCCAAAGCCATACGTGAATCGTCAAACTGTCCATCGTGGTAAACAACTCCGCCGATCAATCCTTTTGAATTAAGCATTGGTAACAGGATCAACGTTTTCTCGCGGTTAATGAAAAATGATTTTCCCATGCTCAACGGTCCGGCAAGAATATCATAGAATTTTAGTCCAATGGTATAGACAAAAGCATCCCATGAATTATAAATAGGAATAACAAATTCCTGGTTGTAGGTGAGATGAGGCGCGTTTTTAAGCATTAATCCGCGTTCGTGCAAAGCTTCTACTACCAACGCAAGATCACCCTGGGCAAGGTAGCGGACGCCTCCATGAACCAGTTTAGTACTGCGCGAAGAGGTGCCTTTTGCAAAATCAGATTGTTCGAGCAAGAGTGTCTTATAACCTCGCGAAGCACTGTCAAGTGCAACACCGAGTCCGGTTGCCCCTCCACCAATGACTACAACATCCCATATAGTCTCTGATTGCTTCCGTATTTCATCAATAAATATCTGGCGTTTCATCGGTAGATATTTTAGGTTTTATGATTTCCGCATGTACGGGAAAACTCCACTTACAACTTCATTTTTCACTGTGAAAAACAGTTTTTCGTGTCTCTTATTTGTAGTTTGATTTCGTTAATAATGGTACGATTAAGATTCCGAAAAAGCAAATAAATCCGGAGGCAAATTAGCATTAATTTATTTCCTGATCCGGAACTGAAATTCCAGAGGTTGGAATTTTGGCACTATAACGTTTTGTGTGGGTTTGGATTTTTACTTTCAATAAAGAAAGACTAAATGAGAACGCATTTATAATTGGTTGATTAGTTCTTCAGTAGAATTAATCAGGATGGCATATTTTTATTATTAATAAGGTAATAAGGTTGCTTTTCCCCTGTGAGCCTTTGTACTAAGGTTTGATATGAAAAAATAAGGTTTTTTAAAAATAGAAAATACTTATTTCCAATTTGTTAACCTACTATATAACTAAATTCAGAAGTTAACTTATGTGAGGTTTGACTCCAAAATCCAGAGGACAATGAAGTCGATTTTTCAATAAATATTGGCCTTCATAAAATAAGAATATTGAGGTGTAAAAACTCGAAGGAGTTGAATGACAATGACCCCCAGTGGAGCTTGCGTAACTGGGGGAAATGTATATAACGCGGGAACAACCCGGTACGGGTTGAATTATATACACTTCAAATATTTTTCATCAAAGTCACGCTCTAATTGAATAAGGTTTAATTCAACCCGTTTCGGGTTGCGGTTCAGTAGTCGTGCGAAAACCCCCAATAAAAATTGAGGGTCATTAATATTTATCCACCTTCGGTGGAATTGTTCCGACATCAGGCAGATTAAATTAAATAATGTCGCGCAAAGACGCTAAAAACCGCAAAGAAAAAACACAACATTATATATTGGCCATTACTTAACACTGCGTGAACGCTGTGAAACATTGTGTAACCTTTCCTTTAAATTGTATAAAACAAAGAACTGACCAACTCCTCTTTCAGCTCATCGATCAATGTTTTTACGGATACAATTTCGGTACAACGATAGGCATTCGATCCTGCAAAGACAAATGCGTTATTCAACTTTCCTTTTGAAGCATCGGTCAATACTTTGGCGATACAAAAAGGGGCAGTGCGCGGATTGCACGATCGTAAACAGTGATGCGGACATCGGAATGGTATCGTTTCACCTTTCGTGACTCTTTGTGTAAACTCATTCAAAATAACCCTGCCCGGCAATCCTACAGGGCTATGGATAATTGCGATATCCTCCTTTTTAGCTGTGATATAGGCTTGTTTAAAGTCGTCGTGAACATCGCATTCGTTTGTACAGACAAACCTTGTCGCCATTTGAACACCCGATGCGCCCAACGATAAAAATCTGGCAATATCATGTCCGTCGAATATTCCGCCGGCGGCAATTACAGGAATGTTTTCTTCAAGTGTATTCACATAATCGACCAATTCAATGATCAATTGTTCAAGTTTTGGGGCTTTATCATTGATCACTTCATCGAACCCGAACCCGAGATGCCCCCCTGCCATCGGCCCTTCGAGGACCACAGCATCCGGAACTTTGTTGTAATTTTGTTTCCACTTGCGGTAAATAATGCTGAATGCCCTGGCCGAGGAAACAATCGGAACCAATTTTATATTTGAACCCGCGGTCTTTTTCGGAAGGTCTAACGGAAGCCCCGCTCCGCTGATAATCATATCTACTTTTTCTTCAACGCAGACTTTCACAAGTTCTTCGTAGTTCGAAAGTACCACCATTACATTCACGCCTATTACCCCTTTCGAAAGCGAACGCGCCTTCCGGATTTCAGCTCTTAAAGCATTGTTATTCAATTCAACAAATTCAGATATTGAAGCATCCTCAAAAGCTCCCAGGCCTACACTGGCAATAATTCCTGCACATCCCTCATTTGCAACTGCCGAGGCAAGTCTTGAACCTGAAACTCTTACACCCATTCCACCTTGAATGATGGGTGGATTAATTTCGAGATCACCTATTTTTAGCGATGGTATTTTATGTGTTGTCATCGTTTCCCGATTTTAAATTTTTCTCAATTCGACAACAAGATAAGTAATTTTCACCAATTTTATTTAAACATTATCCGAAAAAAAACGGGATGGACCTATGCCAATGCAACAGGTAAAGCAACCGTGACGATTAATGACCTGACACCGATCACAAAGTATTGGTTTCGTGTGGCTGCTTTAATGGCTGAAGGTACTGCAGCCTACTGCGAACCGATTTCGATCGTTATTGGGTGAAAATGGACGATGATCTGATGACAGGGTTTTGTAGTGCGGTCGAATAAGGAGTTGTTTAAATGACAGTTTCAGTTTTGTTTGTTTTGCAGGGACAGGGCGGTGCTCTGTCTCTGCTTTTTAGGAGGAAAGGTTATAATTTATCTATTCGTGATACTATAAATAGGATATATATGATTGAAAATAGGAATGATGTGTCGAATGTTCAAATTTTAAATTTGCAAAACAAGTAATGCTATTCCATGTTCATTTAATCACATGAAGTAAAGGTGAACAATAAAAATGAATTATGAGGGTGTAATTTATTTTTATTGTTTATTAATTGGCAGGTGTAGCTCTTTCTTGCATAAGTGTAGTGGTTTTGCCAACAGGTGTAAAGAAAAATTAGGAATGTCGGTTGCAAAACGGGAGATTTACGGGTCGAAAGGAGAGGGAAGGTGGTTGTAAGGGCCATTGGCCCGACCGATTTTGTATCAACCGATTTTAATCCGTCGTGAAGAAACCCGGTATTAAGAGGAAGTGCCGTAGGTACGATCCATTTATTGATGATATGCTTTGTGGTTATGAGTTTGTAACTTGTATTCAATTTTCTATTGCAAAAGTATTGTCTTCAGATGCCTGGTTTTATTTATCGTTACAAACGACGGAAAAAGGATAGTTTCGTTCCTTCAACTGATGCATTCGTTGGTTAAGAAATATCATCACCATTGATGAGTGCTTCAACTGCATAAGACAATCGATTTTGCGCTCCATCCTGAGAACCAAAAACAGATTTGTATAAATTCCCATCTCTTGTAATCAATATCCATTGCGGTGTGCCTTCAGCCTCAAATTGATCATACACGACATGGTTTTTATCAATATAAATCGGAAAAGGAACCTCTCCCGAAGTAAAAATGCTTAGGATATCTTCTTTGGTTACTTCTGCATTTCCGAAATTACTATGGATCCCAATTACCTGAATGGAAGAATTATCATGTTGAAATTCATAGGCCAATGGAATGGCTCTTCCGGTGCAGCCAAGACAGGCATTGTTGTAAAATATCAGCATTAAAGGCAAGCCTTTATACTTAGTTATTAAATCTACTTTATTTCCCTCAAAATCAGTTACTGTTATTGACTCAATCATTTTTAT
>Ga0209724_1003433_pt1 | contig 12948 bp, 9 predicted proteins | sample grotaG_FD_184143 | JGI IMG/M metagenome (GOLD analysis project Ga0209724, IMG submission 184143) | Glacier valley bacterial and archeal communities from Borup Fiord, Nunavut, Canada, to study Microbial Dark Matter (Phase II) -... | ecosystem: Environmental > Aquatic > Freshwater > Ice > Glacier ... | reverse complement strand
CCGGCTTAGCTTCTTCCAGCATCACCCGCGCCCGCCACATCCACAGCCCAGCCGCCGCCAAAACTCCGATAGTTAGCAAAATCAACCAAATCTCAAAACCGGGCAAAGCCGCAGGCCAAGGTACAGCAATGCCGCGATTTGTCAAGTAAATCGGCCCGCCAATCTGCGGGTTATCTTCCAGTTTTGGCAGGGAAATGAAAACTGCAAAATACCAGAAAAATAATTGCAGCAATAATGGCGTATTCCTCAAAATCTCCACATACAAACCAGCTAAGGTTCGCAGCAACCAATTGTCAGAAAGGCGCGCAATTCCTACAGTCAAACCCGCAATTGTTGCGAAAATTAGCCCGAGGCCCATTACACGCAACGAGTTGATTAAACCGACAAAATAAGCTTGTTTGTAAGTGTTTTCGGGACTGTAGGGAATCACGCTTTCGCCGATGTCAAAGGATGCTTGGGAATTGAGAAAGTCAAATCCAAAGGCAATCCCCAGTTGCGCGTAATTGGCGCTGAGGTTGTCCCAGAGAATGGCGATGACAGTTATTACTAAAATCACGAATATCGCCTGTCCGGTTATTTTCCAGAAGCGATCGTCCCGCAGCAGTTTTGATATATCTTGAAATTTTGACAATTTATGAGATTTGCCCGGTTGAGGTTCTGGATTCATAATTTTTTAATGTAAATCGAACTATACCTAACCTTGCTGTCTGAAATATCTTGTAGGGTGCGCATTGCGCACCTTATATCAATTCCGGCTGTGCCGGAATTAATATTACCCGCAATCAGGAGACGGCACTACCCATAGGTGTCAACTTAAGCCTGAAAGCGTTGATAAATGTCGTTTTTACCATAGTCCAGATCCCCCTAAATCCCCACCCCCCCTAGCCCCCCCAAGGGGGAAGGGGGACTTTGATCGGACTCTTGTCCCCCCCGACCTAAGGGGGCTAGGGGGGATCTGGATTTAATAGTCAAACAACAATCTCTGACTGGATTTGAGATTAAGTTGACACTAATGGGCAGTGCCGTCTCCCTACAATTAATCGGGGTAGGGATCTGTCTAAAATATTTTGTTGGTTAACAGTTAACAGTCAACCAAATTTAGCGGAACGGCGGCGAGTAAAGCAAACCGCCATCTTTCCAGAGTTTGTTTTGACCCCGGTCTAACTTAAGTGTACTTTTCGGGCCGAGGTTACGATCGTACATTTCGCCGTAATTCCCCACTTTCTTAACAATTCGGACGGCGAAGTCGTTCGGGAGTCCGAAACCTTTACCTAAATCTCCTTCTTTTCCTAGCAAACGTTTGACGTTCGGATCTGTAGTGCTTGCCACAATTTGGTCTACATTTCCTGAATTAATTCCCAAATCTTCAGCTTCAAACGTCGCAAAAACGATCCATCTCACCGCGTCCGACCATTTATAATCGCCGCTTTTCACCGCTGGGGCTAACGGTTCTTTTGACATGACGATCGGCAAAACAACATTATTCTCAGGAGTCGGCAGAGTTGTGCGCTTGGATACGAGTTGCGATCGATCGGCTGTAACACCTTGACAGCGACCTTGTTGATATGTCGCAAAGGTAGCATTCACATCTTCAAACACCACAGGAGTGTATTTAACTCCCAATTTTCGCATTTGGTCAGACAAATTCTGTTCCGTGCTCGTACCTGTCTGCACGCAGATCGATTTGCCCGCAAAATCTTTTAAACTTTTGATGCCGCTATCTTTTTTGACCATGATGCTTTGAGAGTCATAAAAGATAATTGGCGCAAATTCCAGTCCGGTAGTGCTATCGCGACTCGCCGTGAAGGTGGTATTTCGGCTGAGAATATCGATTTCTCCAGCCTGCAAAACTGTAAATCGATCTTTGGCGTTGAGCTTTCGGTACTCTACTTTTTCGGGATCGTCAAATATTGCCGCCGCCACAGCCCTGCACACATCCACATCCAGCCCCGAGTATTTGCCTTTTTCGTCTACAAAGCTAAAACCCGGCAATTCGCCACTGACGCCGCAAATCAATTTGCCACGACTGACAATTGTATCTATCCGACTCGAAGTTTGTTGCGCTTTGTCGCCCGCCGTTGTTGCTGGTGTTTGTCCGACTTGTGCCGATCGATCTCGACAAGATGCCAACGGTGCCACCAATAACACACTTGTTAGCAGCAGAAATCCCCATTTACGCATAATTTTTAGTAGAACGCTTTCTCGACAATCCTACCTTGTAGCTGACGAGAAGTCTTGCTATCTACGATGTACAACAGCTTAGCCGTTCTGAACCGAGTCATGCACCCTGACAAGTGTACTGATTATTAGCCTTTGATTTTTTTTTGCGCACTGCGGACGATCGTCCTTTGCTGAAATATTTATGGAATTTTTATTTAATACGTTTAGAACCGTTCTGGTGCTAGACGCTGCTCAGCTAAATCGCGGATTAGAGACAGCCGAGACTCGATATAGTCGTTTAACATATCTGTTTCATTGCCATTGAGCACAGAGTTGGTCTTTAACTGCTTCAGCAACCACTGTACCAGGGTGGCATCGTCCAGATTAACTAACAGAGTGGCTTGGGTGGTCTCAATTACTGACCAGAGTTGGCGTAACATGACTGGAGTCATAAAACCTCGTTGAGCGTATTTACGCACTTAATGGGCGGGCTGGGTGAAAAGTTGGTCTTAGTCTCTCAAGCCGATAGACGAAAAACACCCTAATTGCGATCGGCTTAATGATTATTTTATATTTGACCACAATAACTGAATATAGTAGTGCCAAAAGCTACAACACACAAGATGTTACCAAAGTTCCCAATCTCTTCATATTCAGATACACATCTTGATAAAAAATTACAAATCTTTATATAGAATTTGAGGACTGAGCTCAATTCCGGCTGCGCCGGAATGAGATAGAGGACACGGCAGTGCCGTTTCCCTACCCAGATTAATCGTAGGGACACGGCACTGCCGTGTCCTGATCTCGGGTAATATTAATTCCGATCCAACCGGAATTCATCGGATCAGATATCACCAAACCCAGCGGTTTCCAACCGCCGACGATTTCTTTAGTCCTGAGACAATTGATAGATTAAGCAGATAATTCAGCAGCAGCCAACTTTTCAACCTCCGCCAGAATTATTTCCAATTCACCAATGATTTTGGTAGCCCCCTCCAAATCGTTTGATTCGGCCAGCAATTGAAGCTGAGCAGCCATCTCGGGCATTAACCGCACCGCCGCCGTAGCGCTGACACCTTGAATTTGATGCGCGCAGCGGGCTAGTGCCTCCATATCTCCCGAGGCGATCGCCCCCTTAGCAGCTTCTAAATAACTGCCAGTATCCACCACAAAAGTTTGCAGTATTTCCCGCTCGAACTCTAAATCAGCGCCCGCAATTTCGTGCAAGCGTGCCATATCCACTACAGATTCGATATCGGGAGCAGAGTTTTTGAGTTCCTCGCCATTAAACTTGGGAACTTCAATTTTTAACTGTACCGACCAATTTTGTAATATAGATTTTAAATTTTCGATCAAAATAGGCTTGCTAATATAATCGTCCATACCCGCCGCCAGACACTTTTCCCGATCGCCCTTCAAAGCATTCGCCGTCATCGCAATCACCACTGTCTTTCGATGCGACTCGATCAAAGCAGCAGCAACATCTGCCGCTTCCAGACGGCGCAATTCCAAAGTCGCTTCGTAACCGTCCAAAATCGGCATCTGACAGTCCATCAACACAATGTCATACTTTTTGAGGGCAATCATAGATAGCGCCTCAGCGCCGTTATTTGCCACATCCGCCGCGCATCCCAAAACTCTGAGTTGATTCAGCCCAACTTTTTGATTGATCGGAGTATCTTCCACTAACAAAATCTTTAAGCTTGCTAACTCGCGGTTGTCAATAGCTGAGACTCGATTGGACGTTGGATTTGCCAGCGACTGATCGATCGCCTCACCAGGGGCGATCGCATTTACCAAGCAATCAAACAGCCGGTGAGCTTTCACAGGTTTAGTTAAATAGCCACTAAAACCGATATCTACCAAGCGTTTCGCTTCCGATATCTGAGTATTTGAAGTCAGCACCACCCAATGCGTCTGCTGCATTGCCGTCTCAGCAATCATCAACCTTTCCAAACTTCCGGCCACCATTTCTGGCAACTGAATATCAACCAAAACGATATCATAAGGGCAATTAATACTAAAAGCTTTGTACATAGATGCGATCGCCATCCAACCATTTTCAACCTCCTCCACTTCCATCCCCCACAAAACAGCCATTTTCAGCAGCACTTTTCGTACTGTCGGCTTATCGCTAGCAACTAACATTTTTCGCCCGGTCAACGCCGTTTGCAAATTCACTTCGCACCCAGTCCCTACAGCATTTAAATTTTCCTTAACAGCAGGCACTGTAAACCAAAAAGTCGAACCTTTTCCCTCTGTACTTTCCACACCGATTTGACCCCCGATCAACTCCACCAACTGCTTAGAAATAGCCAGACCCAAACCTGTCCCTCCATACTTCCTCGTCGTAGAAGCATCAACTTGACTAAAAGATTGAAACAGCTTTTTTTGGTCTCCGGGAGCAATCCCGATTCCTGTATCTCTGACTTTAAACAGCAGGAAAAGCGAGCGACTGCTTCCAAGTTTTAACGGTTGAATATTTTCTAAAAATTTCTGGTCGCCGCTGGCTGTCAATAACCCGGGAATCCTACCAGTAGAAACCTCAATTACTACCTCTCCAACTTCCGTAAACTTAATCGCATTGTTAATCAAATTAGTCAGTATTTGCCGCAACCGCGCTGCATCACCTCTTATTCGCAGCGGCACATCGCTGTCAATCAGCGCCACCAATTCTATACCTTTTTCTTGTGCGGGAGTTGCCAACAAATCCAGCACTTCATCCAGACAGATATTGAGGTCAAATTCGATCGTTTCTAAGCGCATTTCTCCTGCTTCTAGTTTGGAGAGGTCAAGAATATCATTAATGATGGACAGCAAATTTTGCCCGCTGAGTTTCAGCGTCTGCACAAAGTCTAGCTGTTCGGGAGTAAGCTGCGTTTTTAGTAGCAAATCAGTCATCCCCATCACTCCATTCATCGGAGTGCGGATTTCGTGACTCATATTTGCTAAAAATAGCGACTTCATTCGAGACGCTTCCAGGGCGACTTCTCGGGCCTGCTGCGCTTGTTCAAACAAAGTAGATTGCTGAATGGCGATCGCCAACTGCACGCTCAACCTTCCCAGCAAATCCACCTCGGAATCAGTCCAAGCACGCGGAGTCCTGCACTGGTGGGCAACCAGCAATCCCCACAAGCGATTTTGACACTTTTCCAAACTCCCGATCGGCGCAGCAATTCGAGTTTCTGGCGAATCTTCTGTTACCAACTCCTGACTTTCATCGCCGATAAAAATTGGTACAACTAAATTAGCCCTTACCTGCAAACTAACAAGAAAATCTCGGTGGATATCGCTCAAACTGGCAGTATAAATATCTGCTATTGCTTGAATTTTTCCAGCGCGGTAAAGCGATACATAACTTTCGCCAAAAGATATTTCTTGAAGTTTTCTGCCCAGCAGCGGCATCCAATCATCCCCTACAGATTCCACAACAATACTCGCTGTTTCCTCGGAATCAAAGCGATAAATTACCGTGCGGTCAGTTAGTAGCAACTGCCGCACTTCTTGTACAGCAGTGCTCAGAGTTTGAGTGAGGTTGAGAGACTGTCGGACTCGTTGGGCGATCGCCGAAACCAGCCGTTCCTGTTCTGCTTGTTCCCGCAGCATTCTCTCAGCTTGCTTGCGTTCGGTGACATCGCGAATTACCGCAGCAAAGCACAGCGGTTCGCTGCTTTGAGGATGTTTGACCAGAAAAGCATTCATCACCACATCAATCGGTTTTCCACTGCGCAAGTGCTGCATTTGACCTTCTCCTTGCCACTGGCCCTGACTGATAATTTTTGGTAAAATATTTTGAGCGAATTCCTGTTTAAAAGTTTGACCGATATAATCCCATATCTCGGTATAAAGCACTTCCGAAATCTTCTCTAAACCCACCAGTTTTCGTCCGGCTTCATTGACAAACAGTGTTTGGCCTTCCAGAGTAGCCATGCCGATAAAATCGCTGCTGTTTTCAATCAGCGATACAAATTTTTGTCGTTCTTCTTCTCCTTTTTTGCGTTCGGTAATATCGCGCTTGACGCAGACATGACAAATTATATCGCCGCTGTTGTTAATCACAGAGTATGCCGCCACGTCGATCGCCAGTGTGCGGCCCTTTTTAGTACAGTTAGTAATTTCGCCCCGAAAAGTTCCTGTTTTCGCTAAACTTTTGGTAATTTCCGAAAAGCGCTCCCCCGCAACCAGGGGCGGCGCTTCTGCTTCTAATTCCGCGTCTGTGTATTCTAGCAGCGATTGGTGAGCGCGATTTTGTTCGAGGAAAAATCCATCAGCATCGATAATCACGATCGCATCGTTGGAGTTTAAAAATATTTCCCGGTAAAGTTTTAATTTTTCCTCAGCTCGCTTCCGTTCGGTAATATCCCTTTTGACGCTGACGTAACAAACCACATCTTCAGCATCATTGACAACTGCAAAAGTCGAAAGATCCACCTCAACGGTTCCCCCTTCCAAAGCTTTAATACAAGTCATTTCGCCTCGGTAACTCCCAGAAGTGGCTAAGCTTTGCAGCACCGATGCAAATGCCTGTTCTCCCATGTGAGTTGCAGGCGTTTTTCCCCACAATTTCGATGAAGTGTAACCCAGCAAAGCCGTGTGAGCTTGATTTGTTTCTAAGTAATGACCTTGGGGGTCTAAAATGGCGATCGCATCGTTAGACTTTAAAAATATTTGTTGATAGAGTTGCAGCTTTAATTCAGCTTCTTTTCTAGCGCTAATATCCGTAAACAAGCCATAGTAAACTATCTCCCCCGATGCTTGCAATTCTGGCTGGGAAGCTCCTTGCACCCATTTAAGTTTTCCCGACGGAGTGACAATTCTTCCTTCCCACCGCCAAGGCTGCAAATTTTCAGCAGAAAGCCTCACCGAGTTTAGAAAATCATCTCGATCTTCGGGATGAATCATGTTAACAATTACATTAATATCCTGCTGAGCCGCCTCCGGTTCTATTTCATACAATTCTCGACAACCAGCGCTCACAAACGAGAAGGCCATCGAGCCGTCTGGATTTAAGTCAATTTGATATACCGTACCGGGTACGCTAGCCGTAATTTTTTGCAGTTTGGCTTGGCTTTGATTCCTGGCTTCATCTGTGGGCTGCAATTGAGTAATCTCCCGAGAAACACCCAAAACTGCAAATACACTGCCCTGGGCATCGCACAGCGGCAGTTTTTGCGTGTTAAAGACGTGCTGTTTTCCACCTTCTAAGGCGATCGCCTGGTAAGTATTGCGCACAATCTCCCCGGCGAGTACAGCTCGATCTTCCTCGCGGATGCCCTTAATTGAGCCAGTGCGATCGCCAAATACGACTGATTCTGAAAAACCTAATTCAAGATCATCTTTGCCGAGAATTTCCTCAACTTTTTTCCCCAAATATTCAGCAAAACTTTGATTTACCAAAATATATCTAAAATCTCGATCTTTCGCAAAAACCCTGTCCGGCGAACCGTCCATTAAAGCCCGCAACAATAGTTCTTGACTTTCCGAATCTAGACCAAAAATATTTTGATTTTCTCCCTTGACAATGCTCGTTTTAGCTGCTAAAGTTGTTAACGAGTTAGCACAGATTTGAGCAGCAGTGTGGAGCAAACAAAGGTGTTCAAAATTAAAAGCAGTTTCTTGCTCTGCACCGATGAAAAATACTGCCAACAATTCTGTACTTTCATCCGGGTTAGCGGGGGCCATCAATACTGATTTAAACTGAGCAATTGGTGGCGAAGCGATGCTGTGCGCCCAATCCCGATTTCCCGCCAGCCATTCTACTCTAGCCGATCGCAAATGCTTTTCAATTTTGGTTCTGGTGCGAGCAGTTAAAGGCTGTGAGTGTTGCAGATATATGCGATCGTCCGGTAGCGTCAAAAGTACGATCGTCGAACCTGGAATCAGGCGATCGAGGTATTCGAGACAAGCAGACCAAATTTCATCAGCGCCATCGGCGAGTTGTACTTTTGCAGTAAGTTCATTGAGAACTTGCACTTCCCAGATACGCTGGCGGACTTTTGCCTTGAGGCTGGCGGCTAGGATTTGCATAGTTCTCACCACACTGGTTTCCTTATATTATAATTATTGATTTTTAAACTTTTTTAAACGATCATTTTAAAACAGATCCGGCGAAAAGACAACTTTTTTAGATTTATATTACCTTCAACGCTAAAAAACCAGGGCGCGATCGGGAGCAAAGAGACACTGCTCTCGCTCCCGCTGCGACACTTAAGCTCACACCCAAAGACGGATGTAAGCTTCAGACTTCCCTGGAAAGTTAAAACTCTCCAATTCATCTATAGAGTCGATCGATAATACCAATTTAATGGGTCGTTGCACATATCTCGATCCCCCTAAATCCCCCTTAAAAAGGGGGACTTTGATCGGAATCTTGTCCCCCCCTTATTAAGGGGGGCTAGGGGGGATCGGATTCGGGAGCAGCCTCATAAAAAATTGGTATAAACGGTGAAACTACCCCATTAAAATCACGTTATCGATCACATGAATCACACCATTATCAGCTTCGATATCCGCAGCGACAACTGTAGCATTTTTTACCTCAAAACCGTCAGAGCAATCAATTTTAATCGGCGAACCTTCCAAGGAAGTAACAAAACCAAGTTTTGCCAAGTCAGCCTTCATAAACTTGCCCGAGACGACGTGAAACGTCAGAATCCTACTCAGTTGGGGAACGTTCTGCACTAGAGTTGTGATGGTTCCCGGCGGCAATTTGGCAAAAGCATCATCATTGGGTGCAAAAACGGTAAAAGGCCCCGGACTTTTGAGCGCGTCAACCAAATTAGCCACTTGCACGGCTGTTACCAGAGTTTGAAAACAACCAGCACCTACAGCAATATCAACAATATCAGGCATTCAGTTTTACCTTATTTACTAAAATTCTCTACTAAGTATGGTAAACTAATTTGGTTACTGGTAACAGGTTATTGGCTATTAGTTATCGCTAGACTACTGCTGCCACATCAGATACCAAAATACTTGTTTCCAAATCTGCTGTTCCTGAATTAAAGTTTTCTGCTTTGTGAACGCTAAAACTGCCGTACAAAATAGAGATTTCAAAAATGTCTGTATGGATTAAAGCTGCTTTTCGGTGCGCGTCTTCACCCAAATGAAAACCAATCAAATCAGCTTCAGGATCTTTGACATCTTCAGGATGGAAAACCTCCCAACTGATATCTCGGCAGTCATGAAATACTATGGTATAAGGCGATCGATCGCCTGTCGGATCGTAAATACATTCAAATACAATTTGATTTCCCCACAAAGAGACATTGACATTTGCTACAAGAGAGGTAAGTCCACCTAGGTTAAGCAATTCGTAATCATCTGCCATATTAATTCCTCACTTTTTCTCCAGTGTTGTGTGTACCAGGAATCAGATTTCCAAATTCATCGCGTGTTTGTAGCAGACTGCCATCTTTGTCAAGACGCAAACCTTTGTTTGTTCTTCGGCCATCTGAAGCGTATCTTGGAGCTGGGGTGCGTATAACTTCCCCACCAGTACGAATATGGACTCGCGAACGATCTGCAAATTCGTATTCAAAATAACCACGTTGAGTAGTTCTAATTTCTGCACCCAGCATACGCAAAAAGTCATCGACTTCTTGACGAGTCAGTCCGGTCAAGTCTCCAAATTCTGATGCAATTCCATTTCCTCCAACTCCTTGACTCGGCACGCAAGTCTCCTCACCAACCATTACTTTTTTTAGTTTAGCACGTTACCTTTTGCAAGTAGCTAAGCAATATGCTTATGATACCAAAACAATTCATATCAATTCCGGCTGCGCCGGAATGATATAGAGGACACGGCAGTGCCGTTTCCCTACCGCGATCAATTGTAGGGAGACGGCACTGCCGTGTCCTGATTTCTGATAATTCCGATGCAACCGGAAACTATATCATTCCCAATTCTTTAATCTCAAATCTCAAAGCTCAAATCGATATTACTACAAGACTGCTTGCGGTTGGAATACCAAAACCTCTGTTTCTAAATCTGCTATTTCAGAGTCGAGATTTTGTCCCTTGTAAATGCTGAAACTGCCGTACAAAATTGAAATTTCAAAAATGTCTGTAGTAATCACCGCAGGCTTCTGGTGTTCCGGTGCGCCCAAAGTAATTCCGAAAAATTCTGCTTCAAGTTCGCCAACTTCCTCTTCATCGTGTACAGTCCACCTGATGTCGCGACAGTCTTTGAATGCCAGCACATAAGGCAATCTTTCTTCTGGACTGTAGACGCATTCGATCGATATCTCGTTTCCCCACGAAGATACCTTGACATTGGTAATTAAAGATGTAAAACCACCCAAGCCAAGTAAGTTATAGTCATCCTTCCAATCACTCATTTAATTTTTCTCCCGTATTGTGAGTACCTGGAATTAAATTACCCAATTCGTCTCGCGTTCGCAATAAATGACCATAAGAATCGAGACGGAAACCTTTGTTGATATTTCTGCCATCTGAGGCATATTTCGGTGCAGGCGTTCTAATCACTTCACCGTTAGGACGGATCGCGACTGTTGACTTATCCAGAAATTTATATGCAACATAGCCATCTCTAGTAATTTTGATTTCTGCACCCAGTCCGCAAAAAAAGTCATCGACTTCTTGATATCAAATCCGTTTGCATCGGAATGATATAAACGGAGGAGACGGCAGTGCCGTGTCCCTACAATTTCGCGGTAGGGACACGGCACTGCCGTCTCCTCGCTTGTCATTCCGGCGCAGCCGGAATTGATATGACGAGTCATTCCGGTTAAGTCTCCAAATTCTGATGCAATTCCATTTCCTCCAACTCCCTGACTCGGTACGCAAGTCTCCTCACCAACCATTGCTTTTTCTAGTTTAGAATAGTTGGAAAATGCGAAGAGGGAAGGCACAACACGGATTCTGACACGGATACACGGATTAACGATCGCAAAAATCAGGAACAAATAACCCTTCGACTACGCTCAAGGCGACACAAATAATAAATTACAAATAATAAATTACAAAAAAAGAACATCGCATTTCCGAACATTCGCGAGTCCTATTGTAAAATCATCGCAGCTACGAGTATCCGATCCAACCCGAACCGAGCAATTTGAAATTTTAGATAATAATTGTGCCATTCTCATCTAAAATCTAAAATACTACGGTTGGTTAACTCCATCGTGAGTGTCCAAAAGAAGCGTAGGTATTAAACAAAGCACCGACTAAACCAAAAGTGACGCCGATCACCAAAAATCCCTGGAGGGCACAGCCGCTGCCGAAAGTAGCTAAGAATTGCCAAATCATCTCTTCTCCAGAATGACCAACTCCTTGGAGAGCAGGCATGAGCCCGATTAACGAAAAGCTAGTCAATCCTGCACCGATTAACAATAAGGGAGCAATAAAGCTCAACAAGCTCGTCAGGATCACAGAGCGCAGAAAATTAGGAAAGATGCTCATAAGAGTTAGTAAATTCAGCTAAACTGCCGAAAGGTGCAAGCAAACAAAACTTGTCCTTTTCCAAGATAGGTAGCGATCGCCCTTAGCGATCGATTCTGTCAAAAATCTTAAATGTTAGAGAAGAAACTTGTTTAAGATTTGTAGATAGATTTCATTTTTGCAGTTGTTCTACAGTCGAAATTCCTTGAGCACCACTACACCGTCGAGCCTCAGTTTGTGGAGTCAGCGCTTGTTTGCAGCAATTTTATTGGGCGGCCAAGTCATGCTGCACTTACTGACTCGCAAAATTAACCGCCGCAACACCCTTGACCAAATGGCAGCAGTTGGCCCGGAATCTCTGCTGATTGCTTTGCTGACTGCGGGTTTTGTCGGCATGGTATTTACGATTCAGGTAGCAAGGGAGTTTATTAACCTGGGCGCTGGCAATGTTGTCGGTGGCGTTTTGGCTTTGTCTTTGACTCGGGAACTCGGCCCCGTCTTAACAGCCGTCATCGTGACGGGACGAGTAGGTTCGGCTTTTGCGGCGGAAATCGGCACGATGCAGGTCACAGAGCAGATAGATGCCCTGCTCATGCTCCGAACAGACCCGATCGACTATCTAGTAATTCCCCGCGTCCTGGCTTGCTGTTTGATGCTGCCAATTTTAACCATATTGTCCCTCGTCACTGGCATCGCGGGCGGACTGCTGATTGCGACGACAATGTACGGCATCTCTCAAACTGTGTTTTTAGAATCAGTCCGCCATTTCCTGAGTTTGTGGGATATTTGCAGCGCGGCAATTAAGGCTTTTGTGTTTGGTGGTTTGATTGCTGTCATCGGTACTAGCTGGGGTTTGACCACCACAGGCGGCGCAAAAGGTGTCGGACAATCGACTACGACGGCGGTGGTGACGGCTTTGCTGGCTATTTTTGTGGTTAACTTTTTGATGACTTGGCTAATGTTTCAGGGCACGGGATCTAGCGTACTCAAAGGCCTGTAAGCTAGGAAACGGTAAAATATAAAGTATTGACAAAATTCGTTTAACTTAAGCCCATGACTATAACTGCTGATTCGACTGCGCCGACAAGTACGATCGAACTCGCCCCGAGTTTTGCGATTCCTATCGTCCTGTTACTGGCTGCGATACCGCTGCTGTTCGTGCAGAAGTGGGTGAGTTTGCCACTTTCGGTCTTCGGCTTGTTTCTGATGTACCAAGCCGCCACCATCCGGCTACAATTCACCCTCACCGATTTGGACATTTATCGATCGCAAAACTTAATCCGCAAGTTTCCTTTCCGAGAATGGCAAAATTGGCGGATATTTTGGCCCGCTGTGCCAATTTTGTTCTATTTCAAAGAAATTAACAGCATTCACTTTCTACCG
>Ga0209724_1003432_pt1 | contig 12951 bp, 14 predicted proteins | sample grotaG_FD_184143 | JGI IMG/M metagenome (GOLD analysis project Ga0209724, IMG submission 184143) | Glacier valley bacterial and archeal communities from Borup Fiord, Nunavut, Canada, to study Microbial Dark Matter (Phase II) -... | ecosystem: Environmental > Aquatic > Freshwater > Ice > Glacier ... | reverse complement strand
CGGCTGGTCTGCTCGCAAAGGCAAAGACCTGGATAGTTATCTCAGCCGTTTGGCAACGCACGGACCGCGCCTGACTGCGCTCGGCGTCAACTTTTATCGTTCACCCGAAGTGTCATGGCCGCATTAGACTGATTCTATATGGCGTCCCAAAGGCGAACATCAGATGGATATATGCAGCAGACATGTGCCACTGTAACCGCCGATCGCCTTACATCAGCGTGACACAACGCTGCTTCCGCTTATAATGCGGCGTATAGGCGGATGAAAAGCGGTTATCATGCGGTGGATTATCCTTGGTTTGATTGTTGTTCTGCTTGTCAACACACATTCCGATGCTTTGGCAAGCCAGCCAGAATTATCGACTCATACAGCGTTGATCGCCGCTTTGCAGCAAGGCAGCATAGACAGCGCTATTCAGTTGATTAAAACTATCACAAAGCCCCAACCGGTTGATCTTCAACCGCTTAGCATGGGGGTACGGCTGATGCTGGATCATTTGTATATTGTCGATGCAAGCGACCTGACAATGCCGTCCGTCAAGGCGAAAATGGATGAAGCACTACATACCGCCGAGTTGGCTATTTTGGCCGATCCGGCTGCCCTTGACGGTTGGTGTGCCAAAGCATTAGCGCTTAACTGGGCGTATCGAAGTCAGGAAGCGTTGTCTTTGATCGTATCGATACGGCTCAAATATCCTGACAGCCCAACACCTATGGTTGTTCAAGCCGAGATTGAGACGGACCTTCGCCAATATGCGGAAGCGCAAAATCTGCTGGATCAGGCTGTGATGCTGATTGAAAAGAAGACTCCTATCAATAAAGCACTTCGCGCGCGTGCTTTTTATATCAGCGGAAATATTGAGCAGATACTCGGTCACACCGATCAAGCGATCGCCGCTTATGAAGCTGCCTGGGCGATTGCCAGCGCCCCCTATGATCCGTCTGATCCGTGGATGGTTGTGCCGCCGGGCTACATCCTTTACCAGTTAGGGCCAATGTACTTGTTCAAAAATCAAGCTGCTGCTGCGCTTGAGCGTTATACGCAGGCAATGAAAATTGATAAACAAGACCCTTTTCTATATTATTTGCGTGGGCGGGTGTATCGCTATAATGGCCGCACTCAGGAAGCGATTGCAGAGTTTCAAGCCTGTTCAGCGATGGCTGCACAGCAGTGGCGTTGTGCCCGAAACCTGGGGCAAATTGCGTTCACGCAGTCCGACTGGAACAACGTTGTTCATTTTTTCCAGCCAATCATAAGCGACAATTCGCAGATTTCTGACGATTACTACTTTTTAGGAATGGCCTATGCCAAATTAAGCAAGTGCAAAATCGCTGTGCCCATCATCCAAAAAGGGGCAGTGCTTGTTAAGCAAGCCACAGGTCATCCGTATTGGAACGATACTAATTTCGCGACATTGGCGAAGCTTTGTCCAAAAGTTCAGTAATCTGTACGCACCAACACCCTGAAAATAAAAAGGGCGACTCAGGTAGCGAGTCGCCCTTTTAGTTTGGTTGCGGTTACATGCTACAAATTGCCGCGCAAATCCTGTTCACGCTCGATCGCCTCGAACAGCGCTTTGAAGTTACCCTTGCCAAAGCCTTTTGCGCCGTGCCGTTCGATGACTTCAAAGAACATCGTTGGGCGATCCTGAATCGGCTTGCTGAAAATTTGCAGAAGGTAGCCTTCGTCGTCACCATCGATCAGGATGCCGTACTTTGCTAGTTGTTCAATATCTTCTTTAATCGATATGCCGAACTGACTCAGGCGCTTGGGCGTATCCTCGTAGTAGGCGCTGGGGGGTGGTGCCAAGAATTCGATGCCGCGCTTCATCAGATCATCGACCGTTTTCAGAATATCACCCGTTGCCAGCGCCAAATGCTGAACGCCCGGCCCATGATAAAAGTCGAGATATTCTTCGATCTGACTTTTCTTGCGACCTTCGGCGGGTTCGTTCAGCGGAAACTTGACGCGCCCGTTGCCGTTCTGCATGACCTTCGACATGAGCGCGCTGTATTCGGTGCTGATGTCTTTATCATCGTAGTGGATCAACTGCCGAAAGCCCATGATCGCATGATAAAAGTTGACCCAATAATTCATCTTGCCGAGTTCAACATTACCGACAACGTGATCGAGCGCGGCAATCCCTGCATTCGACAGCTTCGGATCAGCACCCGCAATTGGTCGGTAGGTCGGCATGAAAAAGCCATTGTAATCACTGCGATCGACAAAGCGGTGAATGGTATCCCCATATACCTTGATCGCGCTCATACGCAGTGTGCCATGTTCATCATGATATTCAGTAGGCGGCAAGGCAGCTTCCGCGCCCCGACTGACGGTCGCTTCAAAAGCGGCGCGCGCATCATCCACTTGTAACGAGACTGCTTTTACGCCGTCGCCGTGAACCATTGTGTGCGCGGACATGGCATGGTTGGGATGATAAGGCGTACTCAGCACCAGCCGGATGTTGCCCTGTTGCAGCAGCCACGACGCATACTCACGATTGCCCGTTTCGAGTCCGCTGTAAGCGACCGGCGTAAAGCCCCATGCGTGCTGATAATAGTAGGCGGCTTGTTTGGCATTGCCTACCCAAAACTCGATGTGATCCCAGGCGCGGATTTGTAGAAAGTCCGCTTCCTGATCGATAGGCCGCTGATCAACTTCTTTTAACGCCATTTATAAAAATCTCCCTTGCTGTAAGCTAAGCCAAAAAACTAACTAACGCTCATTAGAATCATAGACCTGAATCGATCGGGTGTCAAGCGTGTGACTCGCGATGCATTGCCAGCAGATCGGCAACGATCGCAAAACCCGTTTGCGAACGCCCCGCGCCCGCGCCGATCAGCGTGACGGGTCCGAGCAAATCCGTGTCATAGGTGATCGCGTTGGTGACACCATTCACGATTGCCAGCGGGTCGGACAGCGGTAACCGTTCGGGGCGCACTTGTGCAGTGATTCGACCGTTCGGCTGAACCGATGCGCTGCAAATCAGCTTCCAGCGTTCACCAGACAGCCGCGCCGCCTCAATGTCCGCAGTCGTGAGCATCGTGATTCCGGTGCGATCGACTTCACTTGGAGTCAGCGCGCCACCCAGGATCACATTTGCCAGGATTGCCAGCTTGCCCGCCGAATCATACCCTTCGACATCACCTGTCGGGTCAGCTTCTGCATAGCCGAGCCGCTGCGCTTCGGACAGCACATCAGCGTATGAACGTCCGGCTTCCATTTGCGTCAGCATATAATTGGTAGTGCCGTTCAGAATGCCGCGTACACCCGTAATCGTACAGCCCGCCAACGCTTCACTCGCCAATCGCAATGTCGGTTGACCGCTCATGACCGTACCTTCATAGCCAAAAAAAGCGCGCTTTGATTTTGCCAGTGCTGTAAGTTCCGCGAAGGCGAGTGCTATTGGCCCCTTGTTGGCGGTGATCACGCTTTTACCGGCATCAAACGCGGCGCGACAATAGCTTAGCGCGGGTTCGGCGGTTGATAAATCGGTATAGCTCACTTCGATGATCACGTCCGCACCTGTGTGCTGAATGGTTGCCAGCGCATCCATATCGCGAATCAGATCAGGCGCTTCTGGATAATGTGCCAACGATCCGCTGCCGATCGCCGTGAGCAGCGCGTCGAGATTCAAACCGTCGCGCTGATATAAGCCGCCTTTTCGCAAGGTGGTCACCGCGACGACCTGCGCTTCAAAGCCATATCGATCGCGCAGCATGGCCGCCTTATCGCGCAAAATCTCGACTGCGCCTTGTCCCACTGTGCCGAATCCAATAAATGCCAGGCGATACACGGCAGCTCCTATGCTCAACCCTAACGTATGGAAAGCGCATTATAGACGCCTAATGGAAAATCGAACAGAATTGCATGTCAGGGTCACAGGGCAATTGCATCTAAATTTGAATGGCCTTTTCTGAACTCTAAAAGTCCTTACTCACTCAACATGTAGAAACTTTTGAGATGTAATCAAATCAATTCCTTAGTTCATAATGGGCTAGGAAAGGTCTCTATAGATCATTTCAATTTAGATGCAATCGCCCTGGTTAGGGTCAGGGCTATTGCAAAGTCGTTGACCCCTAACCTCGGCTTTGACCCCTAACCCCCGCCCTTTCCCCGATTACAGGGCAAGGGAGTCAGACGCTGTGAAAAGCTCTGTATTAAGGCTCAAGACTGTTGTAAAGTTCTCCTTGCGTTACAATTTCCCAAAAGGAACGTAACTTTTAGATCACGTAAGGAAGCTCGCATGAAAATTATCCCTCAAACACCGCACATGCCCGTATTGCGCACAGATTTTTCCGATGACGCCATGTGGCAAATCGTCTGCAATGCAATGGCGAAGTCGTATCACGATTTGACATTGAAATATGGTGTAGGACTTTCTGATGTCACGCTGGACTTCATCAGTGATCCCGAATATAGCGGGATTACCCCGGAACAGGTGCTTGCGCTTATCACTATAGAAGATTTTTGGCATAGTTGCATCTTCATCGTGGATCACACGACAATTTCGGAGTCAGAACATCCAGTGCTTGCGATGAACTTGTCTGAATTGTTCTTTGAGGATGGGGATGAAGATGAAGAAACTTACAATGAACAGGAGCACACTTTTTGCCTCCTTCCTTCGGAGGTAGCCGCGATGGAAATCAACCTGACGCTTGGCAATATGGATTTTGAAGATTTCTCCACCTCTGTCAAGACCGATGGAATCTTTCGCGGGTTTTAGGGTAAATTTGCCCCTTAAATACGTAAGGAAGCTCGGATGAAAATTATCCCTCAAACACCGCACATGCCCGTACTGCGCACGGATTTCTCCGACGATGCGATGTGGCAAACCGTCTGCGATGCGATAGCGAACTCGTATCATGAGTTTGCGTTGGAAATCGGTGTAGAACCTTTTGATGTCACGTTGGATTTCATTAGCGATCCCGAATATAGTGGAATTACTCCGGAGCAGGTTCTTTCACTTGTTGCGCTGGAAAACTTTTGGCATAGTTGCATTTTCATCGTGGATCACACGACGATTACCGATCCAGAGCATCCGGTGCTTGCGATGAATTTGCAAGCCGATGAGGGGGGGTACACGAAAGGTGGGCACACTTTTAGATGTCTTCCTTCAACGGTGAGCCATATTGAAATCAATCTGACGCTTGTCAATGTGAATTTTCGAGATTTCTCAGAGTCCGTTGATGATGGAATTTATCGCGGGTTTTGAACAGACTCGTCGCTAATCCTCGCTAAGTGCGTCCGACCAAATATCGGTCGCTGAGTGATCGAGTTCCAGCGTCGAATTGACATAATGTTCAGTGGTGGCGATGTTCGAGTGGCCGAGGCTTTGCCGGATCAATTCAAAGCTGGCGCCCGCTTCATACGCGCCACGGGCAAATGATCGGCGCAAATCGTGCGGCGAAATCTTCGACAGTCCGGCGGCGGTAGCGGCATCTTGCACGACGAGCCAAACCGTTTTATCGGTGATGTGCGTTGGCATCACCAGCCCGGATTTGAGGATGCGCGTGAACATGGCGGTATTGTCTTCATCGGCGGTGGGATGATACACGCGCCACGCCTCGATCGCATTGACCACCACGGGCGACAGCTTGACCTGTCGCAGCTTAGCGCCTTTGCCGTGAACGCTCAAAATGCGATTTTTGCCCTGCTTTTGCAAATCACCCCAACAAATGCGTGTGATCTCGTCGCGCCGTAAGCCGCAAATTGCCAGCAGCGTGATCATGGCAGCGTTACGCGAAGCGGCTTGCGGCGTCTTGGCGGAAGCCCGCGCACCCCGCAAAATCTGCCGTATCTCCTCAACGGTCAGCCACGATCCGGCGCGCTGCCCAGACTCGGCGCGTGGCGATTTGACACGGCTCAGCCCGGCGGCCAATTCGTAGGTGGCGCGCTCCATATCGCCCATCAACTGCGCCAGCCATACGATCGACGCTTTAGCCTGCCCGATCGACTGCTTGCCGAGATTTTTCATTTTGAGGCGACCCAACCACGCTTTCAAGTTTGCCGCGCCGAGCGCTTCAAGTACGGCGTCGATCGGCACTGCGCGCGCATCATAATCGACTTTTTGAATGCCAGTCACTTCGCACAAAAAGCGCCCGATCCAGCGACGGTAAGCGCGCTGCGAATGCTCCGATAAACCTGACATTGCCATGACCAGATTCACGGTTTGCAGAGTGCGCGCGGGTGGATCCAGCGGTACCAGCACAAGCGGCGCGGCGGGAATGATGCTGACAGCCAACGCTTCGCCTTTGTCGATTGCTGGCGGTTCAGTGGGCGCTTTTTTGACTGCTCTCATGACGCCTGATCTACCCCAGTGCTGTTCTCACCCTGTTGATCGCCCTGGAATATCGGCAAATGTCCTAACGCGATCACGTCCGTCCACAGCGCCCGATCGCCTTCAGTGAAAATGGCGGCCTGTGCTACGACGATCGCGCCGACTTTATCCATAAGCAGTCGCATCGCCTGTAACGTGCTGCCCGTGCTGATCACGTCGTCCACAATGGCGACCTGTCGCCCCGTCAGCATCTTCTGATCTTTTTCGTCCAAATACAATGTTTGCGGCGTGCCCGTCGTGATCGACAGCGTTTGCGCTTCAAGCGCTTTGCCCATGTACGGCTTGAGCGTCTTACGCAGCACGACATACGGCATATCCATCAAAGCGGACATGGTATGTACCAGCGGGATGCTTTTCGTTTCGGCGGTGACCAGCACTTCCGGGTTGCGATCGGCCAATTTGAGCGCTAACTCGTGCGCCGCTACTCGCACCAATTCGGTATCGCCTAAAATATTCAAAATGGCGATGCGCACACCTGGCGCGATCTCGAACAGCGGCAAATCGCGCTTGACGCCGGAAACTTCGATTGTGTAAACGCTGTGATCGGTCATCGGAAACGCCTTTCGTTAGCGGCTAAAATTCAGCGCCGCGCCACTAAATGATAAATCGGCTGCATCACGCTGATCGTCTGTGCCAGCAAGCGAGCAGTATTCGCCAGCCGCGCTTCATCCAACACTTCATAGGTGAACGTCGTGTAGATTTTCGTCCAACCGCGATCCCACGGCTCGGCACACCATTCATCGCCAAGCGCTTCGCGCACCTCGAACAGATAGCGCTCAAAACCGTTCAACAGTGTACCATTCAGCGCGCGATCCTTGCTTTCAAAGTGCAAGCCGAGTTCCATCCGATTCTCAGTAAAGCGTGACGGCAGCTTGACCAATTCGTAGTGCATCCGCTTATCGTCATAGTACGCTTGCGACAGCCACGGCATCAGGCTCACTTTGAAGTGGCGCAAATCGTCGGGCAGCAAGCCGCGAGCCACTTCCGGCACTTCTTTTACAAACGTCGAAACTTTGATCACACCCATAGCAGCAATATGCAATAAACCAACACAGCCGAACGGTTCAATTATCAGGAGCGTTACCAAGTCGTTGACCCCTAACCCCAGCCCTTCCCCCGTGTACAGGGGAAGGGAGCAGGCGGCTGCCTGAAAGTCCCGCCCTGCCGTATCACTTAAGTGGGGAGGGAATTTAGGGAGGGGTCAACGACTTTGCACGCGCTCTGGTTCAATTATAGCGACTTTTGCGACAATCGGACGGGTCGGGTAAAATCTGTCAGCTACTTAACAAGTGGGGGTTATAGATGCTGATCAACTTGCGCACGATCCATAAGCCCGCTACCCTGGATGAAGCCGTTCATCTGCTGCAACAGCCGGACACGCGCGCGTTATATGGCGGTGCATTCGTCCGCGAAAATGCCAAAGAAGTGACGGATGCAGTCGATCTTTCAGCGCTTGGCCTGAGTCGTATCACGCGCGACGGCAACACCTTGATCATCGGCAGCACGGCCACCCTTGAAACGGTACGCCAATACTGCCTGACGATCGACAGCGTGGTAGCCCTTGCACTGGCCGATGTGCTGCGTGAAGAAGCGCCGCTCAGCCTGCGCAACGTGTTGACCCCTGGCGATGTAATCAGTGAAGCGCGCGGTAATTCGCTGCTGCTGACGTTGTTCGCGGTGCTCGGCGCACGTAGCAGCATCACGCGGCGCGGTGGTGTCCTGATCGAAGCACGGCGCGTAACGCTCGACTCACCGACTGAAAACTGCGGCTATGCTTTTGAAAAGATCGCGCGCACTCCCGCCGATGCGCCGATTGTGGGCGCGGTCGCCTGGGCAGAGGCTGGCGAGTCGCGGGTTGCGATATGCGGCTTACTGCAAATGCCGACCCTCTACACGTTCGGGATGCCCGCACAGATCAGCGATTATTTGGGCGGCACTGAATACCGCACCGAAATGGCAAAGGTGCTGGCACGCCGCACACTGACGCGCGCCGAAGTCATGGCCGGACAGATCGGATAGCGATGGTTGAATATGGTCAGCAAAGCGAAACGGCGGACGACTAATTCTGGATACACGCGGTATGATTCAGAAAATCCGCCAACAACTCAACAAGCTATCAAGATGATGCGTAACCACGATCCGCAGACGATGGAAGATGGATTTCACACTTTGCTGCCTAAAGTTGACGAGGTTTTGGACGACCTCATCGCGGCACTGGATGATCCGATCAACAGTATAATCGCGGATGTGCTGGTCGAGCTAATTGGCGATTCCAAGCGACCACAAGCGCTGCCTGTGTTGATCGAGAATTTATACAGCGAAAATCGTGGTAGACGTGAGTGGGCAATGCTTGGCTTGCTACACTGGAACACCAAAGAGTCGCGGCAAGCGCTGCGAGATGCACGCCATTTTGAGTTTCCGTCGCCTGTTATGACCGCTGAATTTCAGGAGCTTATTGAAAGAGCGATCGGACCAGAACAAACGTGGGAAAAGCGCAACAAACGCTACCGATAAGGAGTAATCATGCAGACGATTTTGAGCATTAATTTAATTGCCAGCGATCCAACAGTCCGCAGCGGGCGTCCGGTCATCGCTGGTACCAGCATCGAAATTTCCGATATTGTGTGTGCATTACGTCGCGAACCCGAACCCCGCACGCTTGAGCAAATCGCAGTAAGTTATGCTTTATCACCTGCACAAGTTTACGCGGCAATGGCTTTCTATTATGAACATCAAGCTGATATAGACATGGCAATCCAAGCCAATGACGCGGCAATTGAGGCAGCAAAGGCTAAGCGCGTTGAGCGACTTAGTTAGTTTATACGTTTTTTCACACATTGAATATTTGTAGGAGATAATCGCTGTAATGCGCGTTCCATTGTCATGGCTGAAAGAGTACGTTGACATCACTATTTCGCCCGAACTGCTGGCCGAGCGCTTGACATTGGCCGGGTTGGAAGTCGGCAAGATCGATTACATTGGCGTGCCGCAAGGTGCAGCGCCCGCCGGGATCAACGTGCCGCCGTCCGATCATCTGGTGTGGGCGCGTGATAAGATCGTGCTCGGCGCAATCCGTGAGGTGAAAGCGCATCCGAACGCGGATAAACTGGTGCTGGCGATGGTCGATTATGGCGCGCCACAGCTTGAACAGGTCGTCACCGGCGCGCCTAACTTGTATCCGTACAAGGATCGCGGCTCGATTGATCCGCCGCTGTACACCGCGTTGGCGTTGGAAGGCGCTGAGGTTTACGACGGCCATTCCGAAGAAGTCAAGCGCATGATCCTGAAGGAAAAAGCCTTGCGCGGCATCCCCAACCGTTCGATGGTGTGCAGCGCCAAAGAACTCGGCATGGAAGACAGCGAAGATGGGATCATTCTGCTGAGTGATCCGGGAGTCAAGCCAGGGACGCCCTTTGCCGATGTGATGGGCGATGTGATCTTCGATATCGAACTGACGCCGAACTTTGCGCGCGCTTATAGTATTTTGGGCGTGGCGCGTGAAGTAGCGGCGCTGACAGGTGGCAGCTTGCGCGAACCATCTTTTGATCTGGATGCGACAGGCGATCCGATCGAGGGGCAAGCTGCGGTCGAGATCAAAGACGCCGATCTGAATCCGCGCTTTTCGCTGATGTTGATCCGCGATCTGACGATCAAGCCGTCGCCGGAATGGATGCAGCGCCGTTTGCTTGCTATTGGCGAACACCCGATCAACAACATTGTCGATATTACGAATTACGTCATGTTTGAACTCGGCCAACCGCTGCACGCCTTCGATTACGACGTGCTGACCGCGCGTGCCGGAGCAAGCACGCCCACCCTGATCACGCGTCCGGCGCACACTGGCGAAACGCTGATCACTTTGGACGGCGAAAGGCATACACTTGAAGATTTCAACGAATTGGTATGCGACAGCGAAGGCATTCTGAGCCTTGCCGGAATCAAGGGCGGCGACGACAGCAAAATCCAGCCGACGACGCACAACGTCCTGTTGGAAGCGGCCAACTGGAATTACATCAACATCCGCAAAACGATGACCACTCAAAAGATGAACAGTGAAGCGGGCTTGCGCTTCAGCCGGGGCGTACATCCTGCGCAAACAGTGCGCGGCTTGCGGCGTGCTATGCGGCTGATGCAGCAGTCCGGCGGCGGCACAATCGCGGCGGGCATGATCGATCGCTATCCACAGCCTGCGCCGTTGATCCATATCGATCTGCCGATGGCACAGGTAACGCGATTGCTCGGCATTTCGATCAGCGCGGACGAGGCGGCGGGCATTTTGCGACGGCTGCAATTCACTGTGGAAATCGACGGCGATACGCTGCGGATCGATGTACCCGATCATCGCACGGATATCAGCACCGACGGGATCGCGGATTTGACAGAAGAAATCGCGCGCGTGTACGGCTACGATCGGCTGCCCAACACGCAGATCGAAGATCAGATGCCGCCGCAAAGCAACAATGACGAACTTGGGCGCGAAGAACAAACGCGTGATGTGTTGATCCGGCTCGATCTATCCGAAGCGATCAACTATCGGTTGACTACACCTGAAGCTGAGGCGCGGCTCAATGCGCCGGGGCTGCCGTCCGCGCTGTCTGATGTGGGCTATGTGACGCTGGCGAACCCGATTAGCCTGGATCGCGTGGTGATGCGTCATACGCTGCTCAATGGCTTGCTGGAGAACATCGCCGCTAATCAGCATCACGTCGCGGGCTTGCGCCTATTCGAGATCGGACCTGTATTCTTGCCGCGTCACGATCAAGCGCTGCCGGATGAGGTGCGCCGCCTTGCCATTGCGATCAGCGGCCCACGTGCGATTACTACATGGCAGGATGGCCCGCAAGCCGAAAAGAGCGCTGAATCGGTCACTTTCTACGATCTGAAAGGGCTGATTGAAGCGTTGATCGGCGGCTTGCATATCCCTGCTGTGAGCTTCAAAGCGGCGCAGCATGGCGCATTCCATCCGGGGCGCTGTGCCGCGCTGTTGATCGGCGGCAAGCAAATCGGCGTGTTGGGTGAACTACACCCCATCGTGCGCGATCGATATGATTTGCAGCAAAATGTGTTCGCCGCCGAAATTGATCTGGAAGCGCTGTTGGCAACGTTTGCGGCTGATTTTCGCGCTGTGCCAGTACCGTCACAACCCGCCGTTTTCCAGGATATTGCGCTGGTGCTGGACGCCAAAACACCCGCCGCTGATGTTTTGCGCGTGATCATAACAGCGGGTGGCGATTTGTTGCGAGAAGCGCGGCTGTTCGATGTCTATCAGGGCGATCCGATCCCGGCGGGCAAAAAGAGCCTGGCCTACGCGCTGACGTATATGGCCGACGATCGGACACTCACCGATAAAGAAGTCGCCAAAGTTCAACAGCAGATCGTGAAAGCTGCCGAACGCGAACTCGGTGCTGCCCTGCGCGCATAATGTTGCTTGCTAGTTACGCGCCGCGCGGGCCACGCCGATAGAACAAGCCGAGCAGCAGCAGCACGATCACCGCGCCAATGAACGACACGATAATGTCGATATAGCGGATCGTGATGCCGCCGTCCAGGCTGGCCGGGATGGGAATGTGCAGAATCGTAAACAGGAAGCCGCCGACGAATGCGCCGATCAAGCCCACGATGATGCTGCTGACGAACCCATAGCGCCGTCCGCGAATGAGCGCGCCCGCCAAAAATCCGGCGATCGTGCCAATGATCAACCAGGTAACGATTTGCGCAGCATCGAACGTCACGGTGACTTGCTGCGCGGTTGGCGTATGCGCTACATGCAGCACCGCATTTGCGATCTGAATGAATGTGTGAGCCATAATTGCTTGAGTCCTTTTTTCTGAGCCGGGTAACTGCCTGATTTGTTGCAAGAAGAGTACCACAAAAACAAGCTCAGCGATTGGCGGGTTGAGCGAGTAATGGATCGCACCGATCGCATAAAGCATTTTGCGCATATAATAATAACTGTGCAAGGTGACAGATTATCAAGTTGTCCATAGTGGCAGCGGAGAATTGGTTATGCTAACGGTCTTATCTCTACGTAATACGCTTCAGGCTGTTTTATCAAAGCGCGTGAAAATTGTGCGACTCGTTATAGCGGCTATCCTCACCTTCATCGGTTTACAATTCAACGTACTGTCTGGCGCGCCGATCAATTCGGCACACGCTGCCACTTTCGATTGCGCAAGTGTGACGGAAATCCCGCTGACTGAATGCAATACGCTGGTGGCGCTGTACAACAGTACGGGCGGCGCAAACTGGATTAATCACACGAACTGGGTAACTACGAGTACCCCGTGCTCATGGTATGCGGTGACATGCGATGCGGGTCATGTAACGAAGATTCTGTTAACATCTAGCTGTAATCCCTTTTGCGATGGCGGAGGGGACAATTTAACTGGCACATTACCCGATGTGAGCGCTCTGACCAATTTAGTGACTTTTGAACTCGGCCAAAATCAATTGAGTGGGAACATGCCCACCTTGACTAGTTTAACTAATGGTGAAGGCATATAAAGCTGGCATAGTGTATACTTAAAGCATGAAACAACGGGAATTTAGCCTCGGTGCAGAGGCCATCCAACAGTTCGAAAAGCGTGAGCAAGAGACACGTGAGGCGCTTG
>Ga0209724_1003425_pt1 | contig 12976 bp, 11 predicted proteins | sample grotaG_FD_184143 | JGI IMG/M metagenome (GOLD analysis project Ga0209724, IMG submission 184143) | Glacier valley bacterial and archeal communities from Borup Fiord, Nunavut, Canada, to study Microbial Dark Matter (Phase II) -... | ecosystem: Environmental > Aquatic > Freshwater > Ice > Glacier ... | reverse complement strand
TGAGGTCGTACTTGATGTAATTTACAATCCGGTAAAAACAAAGCTTACCCTTCAGGCAGAAGAATTGGGAATGAAAGCCTTTACCGGACTTGAAATGCTGGTCGCACAGGCGAAGCAGGCGGTGGAGTATTTTTTAGATATACAGTCAGAAGAGGCGGTAATTGATGTGATATACAAGGAATTATTGAAGACGATATGATTGATTTCGATATGATTGATTTCGATATGATTAATTCGATATGATTAATTCGATATGATTAATTCGATATGATTGATTTCACTATGATTAATCCGATATGATTAAGTACGATATGATTAAGTACGATATGATTGAATTCAATATAGTTAAATTTGAAAATTTGATAAAATTAGATAACCAGTAATTAATATATATTTGAGAAGAGGATGTATTGTATGAATAAAAAGCTAGGATTATATTCTTCACTACATGTAACCATAACTGTTACATTATTTGCATTATTTATGATAATCGGAAATGTTACTATGTCTTTTTTTGTTAGCATGCTTCTATCCTGGGGTTACTTATTACTTATTTGTAGTTTCGCAACGGAAATTATTGCAGAGCGGAAGTCCTTTGCCTTTGTCGGAATAGCATTTGCCTGTGTTTATGTTATGTTTATTAGTCTGGTATATTTTATTCAATTGGCTACTGTTGCAAACCAAACTGGCTCCGCAGAGGCTTCGCGGGTTTTATCCTATCAAACCGTGGGAAGTCTTATGTTTAATTTAACCTTATTTGGATATGGTATGATGTCTTTTTCCACCTTTTTTATCGGCACCGCTATAAAACCAACCAATAAAATCGACCAATGGTTAAAGGTTCTTTTAATACTTCACGGTCTGTTTGCACCTGCATGTATACTTCTTCCCTTGTTAAATGTCTTTAATTCTTCCTCGGGGAAGGCGGTAACTTCCTTGGAACTTTCGCATTGCTGTTTTGGTGTGCTTATTTTCTCCCAATTGGAATACTTTCGTTATTTCATTTTAAAATCAAGGTGAATGAATTATACTAAACTTTTTTTTAAATATATTGACAACCTGAGCATTTTAATAAGGGCTGTTGCTTTCGCAACAGCCCTATATTTATTTTACTATTAATTTCTTTACTTCTGTAAAATATGTCTTTGATCGGATTTAATTCTAATACACTATGAATCGTTATAATTTAAACTCTCTTCATGTATTCGCCGGATCTAGTATCAATACTGATTCTATCGCCTTGTTCTACAAATAATGGAACATATACGGTAGCGCCTGTCTCAACTATTGCTGGCTTTGTAGCTCCCTGTGCGGTATCTCCTTTAAAACCAGGCTCGGTATCTGTAATTAAAAGCTCTACAAAAAGAGGAGGTTCAATCGCAAAAACATTACCGTTATGGGCAAGCATCTTAACCATATCATTTTCTTTTACGAACTTAAGAGCATCAAGTGTAGCTTCCTTGGTCATTGCAATCTGTTCAAAGTTTTCTACGTTCATAAAGTGATATAGATCTCCATCGCTGTATAAATATTGCATATCGCTTCGATCGATGTGCGCTAATGGGTATTTTTCTGTCGGACGGAACGTTTTCTCAGTAACCCCGCCATTCACAATATTTCTTAATTTTGTTCTTACAAATGCTGCACCTTTACCCGGCTTTACATGTTGAAATTCGATGATTTGATAGATGCTATTGTCCATTTCTATTGTTATACCGTTTCTGAATTCGCCTGCTGAAACCATACTTAAAACTCCTCCTTAAATTGACTACTCACTAGTTTATAATAAACTGACATTTTATGCAACTGTTTTTTTCAGCGTAGCTATTCGTGGTTTATTTCAATCACACTGAGGATTTTGCTAACGCTTTGATGTAATTACTTTATATATTGACATTTTATTTATGCCCTTGCACTTAGAGTTCAATTAGTTTCTTTTCAGAATGAGTGAAATTCACACAACCGTCCTCTGTCACAACTACTAAATCTTCAATCCGCACGCCACCAAAGCCTTTTATATAGATGCCGGGCTCTACCGTTTCCGTCATTCCTGCCAGAATAATTTCTTCCTCCAGAAGTGATAATCTGGGATTTTCATGAATATGAAGCCCAACACTGTGTCCAAGTCCATGTCCAAAGCAGCCTTCATAGCCAGCGCCGTAAATAATATCTCTCGCTACCTTATCGACCTCCTTGCCCTGATATCCTGCCTTAATAAATTCCAAAGCTGCAAGCTGTGCTTTTAATACCGTTTCATAAATTTCTTTTTGTTTATCCGATGCCTTACCAATTACAATGGTTCGTGTCATATCAGAGCAATAGCCCTCGTATACACAGCCAAAATCCATCGTAAGAAAATCACCAACTTCTATCTGCTTCTGTGATGGAACCGCATGAGGCATAGAGGAATTGATACCGGAGGCCACTATGGCAGGAAAGCTTATCCCCTGAGCTCCACTTAATTTTAAAAGATATTCAATTCTCGCGGCCACTTCAAGCTCTGTCATTCCCGGTTTAATAAAGGTAAGAATCTCGGTGAAAACCTGATCCCCGATTTCTTCTGCCTTTTTGATGAATTCCAGCTCCTTCGGCGTCTTAATTCTTCTTAAGCGGGTTATTTCATTACCGATTGGGGTAAGCTCTTTAACCTTGAGTTTTTCTTTCAGTTGATTATAACTTGCATAGAGCATATCCTCTGCTTCAAAGCCAAGGTTTTTCACCTGCTCTGCCTTTAGAATTTCATTAATTACTTCCTCATATCCGCCGTTTCTGATGGTAATAATTTCATAACCCGCAGCTTCCATTTCCGCTTGAATCGTATACCTGAAATCCGTGATTACGGCATGCCGCTTTTCGGATATATACAGGTATCCTGTCTCGCCTGCAAAGCCGCTGACATAACGCATGTTATTTCCATTGGATATTAATATTGCATCGATGGAAAGCTTTTGTAATATTTCCTGTACTCGTTTGTAATTGTTCATTTGTTATCCCTGTCCTTCTGTGTAAGTAGTATCTGCATTTTTATTTCTTTAGTGATCCGTTATTATGTTACTTTATTGAAAAAATCGAATGTTTCCATTCATTATTTGTAAAATTTATAAATGTATGCCCAACAAATTACCTTATAAATAATTCATCAGCTTCCCTTATTCGGCTGCAGGTTTTTTATCGCATCCACTGCTAAGAGATAGCCTTGCAGACCAAGACCTACTATCTGTCCGTTGCAAACGGCAGCCGTAACAGAAAGTTGCCGGAATTCTTCTCTTTGATGAACATTTGAAATATGTACTTCGATCTTCGGTGTCGTAATAGAGGCCAGCGCATCCCGGATAGCATAGCTGTAATGCGTAAATGCTCCCGGATTAATAATAATACCATCAATCTCATCAAAATAAGCCTTTTGGATTCGGTCAATGATCTCTCCTTCGCTGTTACTTTGAAAGGTTTCAATTGTGATGTCCAGTGACTTAGCTTTTTCTTCAAGAAGTCCAAGCAAATAGTTATAATCCTGGTTTCCATAAATTCCTTTTTCCCTGATTCCGAGAAAATTCAAATTAGGTCCGTTGATTACTAAAATCTTCATCTTCTTCCTCCTCCGTTATTTCGCTATCATTAAATAAATATTTGTATTAATCAACAAGTTCTTAACTTTGTAAAATATATTTTCATCAGATAAGCCTCATATACGATTCCATAATTAAATTAATTATTTCATCAAAGGATTTATCATCTGTTGCAATCACCTTATGAGCGGCTTTTTCATAATAGGGAGTTCTTATTCCGAGAAGCCGTTCTATCTTTTCTTCCAAATCTTCGCCTCTTAGTATAGGTCTTGTTATATCGCCCTCTAAACGCTTTCTTACCGTTTCTTTCGATGCTTTCAGAAATACAACATAACCCATTTCCATTAATAGCTTCGTATTTTGCTCCCTTAAAGGCAATCCGCCTCCGGTGGAAAGCACGGTACGACTGAGAACCGGTTGAAGCTCCAGCAATAAATTTGTCTCCAAAGTCCGAAAATATTCTTCTCCGCGAAGCTCAAAGATATGATTAATCGTCTCGCTTGCTTTCCTCTCAATGAGCCTGTCTGTATCCTTGAACTGATAAGACAAACGCTTTGCAAGAAGCTCACCTACACTGGTTTTCCCTGATCCCATAAATCCGATTAAAATTATATTATGATTAAACTTTCTTTTCATCTTATCCCTCGTACTGTTTTCTGGCCTGTCCGAAAATGTAAACTTATACAATAATGTTAAGTAAAATTCCTTTTACTTATTTCTTTTTGTTTATTTCTTTATTCTAATACCTTCATGCTAATTCCATTATGAAATTCCTTCATGTTTATTCCTTCATGCTAATTCCTTCATGCTAATTCCTTCATGCTAATTCCTTCATGTTTATTCCATTATGCTAATTCCTTCATGCTTATTTAATTACTGAATTTTGCCTTTTTTCTTATTTTTACGATAATAATAGAGTACGATTCGTTCTAACTTTCGCTTAAGAACAATTTGAATCTCTTCCTTCGGACCTATGGGCTTTACAAAATACGTCATTATGCCCACACGGTTGGCTCCATACACATCGGTAAATAATTGATCCCCGACAAATACTGAATTATCGATTGTAGTTCCCATGAGCTTCGTAGCATTAATAAAGTTTTTTCTACCCGGCTTTTTAGCATTATGAATAAATTTTACTTGAATTTCCCGGTTAAACCTGGCGACTCTTTCTTCTTTATTATTCGAAATCAGGCATACCTCAAAACCTATCTCCTTTAGCTTAGCAATCAAATTAATTGCCCTTTGGTCTGCATCAGCACCATGTTCCACTAATGTATTATCAATATCAAAAATGATTCCCCTATAGCCCTCGTCATATAATTTCTGATAATTAATTACAAAGGAGGAATCTGCTATTCTCTTCGGATAAAATTTTCGTAACATTCTTAGTCTCCTAACCTATCATGTTCCTGTACTTACGCACATCATGTATAAAGAAATGCACGTTATCACATGCCACCTAATATGACTTTCTCAAGCTCCTGTAATACAGGAAGTGAGAAATTATGTGATATATTCTATGCATTTTCACGCATTCTAATCCCTGCTTCATTATAACAAGTAACTAAATATTGTACAAGAAAAAACAAGATGAATGTGTAAACAATTTCACTTGTCATGCAATATAGTGAACCGTCCCCTTGTTTAAGGTCTTAGCCCCTGGATTCGTGAAGGGATAACCCAATGCAGCCATGCCCCATACAACGTGACTACCTGGAACTCCTAATTCATTCAGAACTTTTCTTACCTCGGGCTCATCGCAGATTCCTTTAAGTTGGTTTATCCATACCGACCCAATTCCAAGTTCATGGGACATCAGAAAAATATTTTGCAGTGCACAGGCACAATCAGCGAATCCATTCCCATTATCCCTGACATTGGAAGCCAGTATCAGAACATCAGCTGAATAGAAATCGTAATCATCTTCCTCTTTGTTTAATTGTCTTGCGATAATCCTTGCAAGCTTTATCATCAATTCTTTATTCTGAAGTACGGTAAAATGCCAGCTTTGCCTATTCATCCCACTCGGAGCATAAACCGCTGCTTCCATAATCTGTTCTAAATCTTCTTTGCTGATACGCTTGTCAATAAAAGAACGTATACTTCTTCTGGTTATAATATTTTCTAGTATTTTATTTTTCATATCTGTATCTCCTCTTATCACTCAATTCAGGCATTTTAACTTCTAATGTTTAATTAATCATGCATAGAATTCAATTAATCTATAAGCCTAAAAATTGTAGGAGCATTGTGATATCTCTGATTTAGACTTATAGCCCTCATTAAATAATACATCGTCTTCATCACAACTGCAACAATATCTACTGTTTTTTTAACGGTTTCATTTTCATCGACTGCTACTACCTTAACATCATAAGTGTTACTAACGCTTGGGTATATTCATAATTTCATGGAAGTATCAAAAATATATGTATATTATTGTAATTATGACTCCTATAGATACTAATATCTATAACAAAGAGATTCAGCTCATTCTATTCAAAAATCTCATCAAAAAAAGAGTGAGATTGTTAAATCCCACTCCTACTACTGACATTATTCAAAAAATTAAAACCCACAGTTTAAAACAAGATGCATTGGTACACCAATTCATATGTTATAGATAAAATATTATTATCTCTTTGTATACACTATTCAGCCTTAATATCGGATGTACAGTGCGGGCACTTTGTCGCGTTCAGATTAATGTCTGAAAAACAATGAGGACATTTCTTAGTTGTAAGTGCTTCAACTGGTTCCGGTCTCTTCATTTTGTTAATCCATTTTACCATTATAAATACTACAAATGCCATGATAATAAAATTCAATACGCCGGATAGAAACAATCCATAATTTATTGTTGCTGCAGCATCATCTATAGCTGCCTGCAAGGAGTCATACGGTTTTCCGTTTAATGAAATAAATAAATCTGCAAAATTAATGTTTTTAGTAAAAATGCTAAGTAATGGCATAATTATGTCTTTCACTAGTGAATTAACAATTCCGCTAAATGCTCCTCCTATAATGATACCAACTGCTAAATCAATCATGTTACCTTTTAAAGCAAATTTTTTAAATTCCTTTAGCATTTTAATATTTCTCCTTTCGCTATTTAATGATGATTATTTATTAAGATTATTTTCCGATGATGTAAACAATATAATTATAATACTCCTATCTAATTTTTAAAAGTTTAATTTTTCTTATGCTGTAATATTATTCATCTGTGATTCTTTTCCCATACACTGCACAATCATAATAGCTTCCATCCCGTCGCACCCCAAAATGATATTGAATTTTTTCAAATTGCATTCCGGCCTTTTGCATAACCTTGCCGGATGCAATATTTAAAACATCATGCTTTGCCCAAATACGCTGATACCCCACCTCATAAAACAGATAGTGCATTACCGCTAGAAGGGCTTCTGCCATAATCCCTCTGTTCCAATATTCTCTTCCGATACAATACCCCACTTCACAGGACTGTTGTGTTTCATTGGAAATCTCTACACTAATGGATCCGATTACTTTATTCCTACCCTTTAAAAATATTGCCCAATTATACGTATTTTCATTATCATAATATCTAATCCAACCTTCTACCCGTTTTTTACTCGCTTCGATATCCTTATGAGGTCCCCAAGGGAGGTATTTGCACACTTCGGGGTCACTGGCCCAATTTAAGAACATATCCTTTGCATCTCGTTCTTCAAATCTACGAAGTATTAATCGAACGGTCTCAATCGCATTCGTTCCCTTATGATGTATCATTTTCCACATCCTTTCAGAAAATGAATATACAAAGACCTGCTTTTTTATACCTATTAATTCTTCTTTTGATCATCAGAATCGCAATCTAGGATATACCGCTCTCTAAACTTATTTTCTGAATTCAATACCTTTCACTTTGAGAACTTCCAATAACTCTTCCACCATTGCTGAGATTTCCTGACCTTCCAGAGTTCTCTCCATAGAACCAAACTCAAAGCGAACGGTTATACTCTTTTTCCCTGGAAGAAGCTTCTCATCCTCGAAGATATCTACAAGTCTAAACCCTTGTAATGCACAGGCACCACCGGAATTTTCCTTTAAGGAATTCTTAGCACTTTGGAATTCTCTCACGTACTCCACAATCTTTTCATAACGAAGGGATTTATCAGTAATCATGCTTAAATCCACAGTAACTCCCGGATATTTGGAAACTTCGGCATAACGTAAATTTTCAGCCTCTACCTTCTCTAGGTTTTCAATATCTATCTCTGCAAAAGCAACATTTAATTTTTTATCAATTTTATTTTTCACCTTTGGATTCAGAATAGATAAATATCCGATTTCATCTCCCTTTAAACTGATGCTAGCAGAATTTATAGGATGTACATAATTGTACTTCTTCAAATCCTCTTTCATCATAAAAGTAGGATTGGTATTCTTAATTGCAAGCAGCAGTTGCTCTACTACTTCCTTCATTTTAAAGTAAATCTCTTTTTCAGTCAGCTTTTTACTGGCTACAACAATTCCTATTCTCTTTCTTTCATTACATAACCCGTCTGCCCTTAGACCGTCTGCTACACGACCAATTTCAAACATTCCCATCTCTGGGTTGGTATCTACGTTCTTAGCTACAAAGCCAAGTAAGCTTGGAATAATAGTGGAACGAATGGTATCATTTTCTGCCGTAACAGAGTTAATAACACGAATATTAGGCTCTGTTAGGATACCAAGCTCCTTATTCATCTTGGATTCATACCAAAGATAACTGTGTACCTCGCTCATGGCATAACGTTCTGATAGTAGAAGCTTCATTTGATATTCATTGTTTCTTTCCACGCTATGGCGAATCGGAGTCAGCAGACTCTTGGTGGATCTGATATCAAAATTATCATAGCCATAAATTCGGGTGATCTCTTCGATGATATCTGCTTTCATCGTAACATCCTTTGTTGCACGCCAGGAGGGAACAGTAAGTTCAAAATCATCTTCTTTACGTATTACACCAAATCCAAGGGCGGTTAAGGTCTCCTCGATTCGATCTGCCAAAATGTCAATCCCAGTGTATTTATCAACATAAGCTTTATCAAATTTGATTGTAATCTTCTCATAATGTTTTACATAACAGTCCGTTAAGGAGGAAGTTACCTTTACACCCGGATCAATATCAATGAGTAGCTTTAGGAAACGTTCAATTGCCGGAATGGTAAGCTCAGGATCGATAGTTTTCTCATATCTGGCACTGGCATCTGTACGAATTCCCAAGCGAGCTGCAGATCTACGAACCGAGGTTCCATCAAAGTTAGCGGATTCCAAAAGCACGCAAGTGGTTTCTCCTGTTATTTCGGAGAGCTCTCCTCCCATGACTCCCGCAACCGCAGCCGGTTCCTTCTCATCACAAATCATTAAGGTGTCCGTATCTACCTTTCTCTCTATACCATCCAAGGTTTTGAAGGCAATCGGCTCTGCAAAGGTCTTTACCCTAATCTTTGATACTTTGCCGTTATCAAAGGCATGCATCGGTTGTCCAAGCTCCATCATTAAATAGTTTGTCAGGTCTGCAAGAAGATTAATCGGGCGCATACCGCAATAAGTAAGACGAATTTTCATGTTAATCGGAGATTTTTTCTTATTGATATTGGATATGGTGATACAGCTATACCGAAATGTCTTATCCGTATCCTCCACCTTGACATCAATTGGTGCCAAATCTTTATATAAGCTTGTATTTACTACCTCAAGCGGTTTCAAGGAACGCTTAGTCAGTACAGAGATTTCTCTAGCAATACCATAATGACCCCACAAATCAGGGCGATTGGTTAAGGATTTATTATCAACTTCAAAGACAGTATCCTCCAATTGCATGAATTCCTTAATATCCGTACCCAGAGGGTATGATTCATCAAGCATCATAAGACCGGAGTGGTCTTCACTAATTCCAAGTTCTTTTTCAGAACAGCACATTCCGCGACTCATTACTCCTGCAATCTGTGCCTCTTTAATCTCCATATCTCCTACCTGTCCGCCAAGCTTTGCAAACGGAACAATTGCGCCAACGAATACATTCGGCGCACCACAGACGCATTCCACTACCTCGGTTCCTATATCCACCTTTACTAAATGAAGTTTCTTGGAATTTGGGTGATCATTTAACTCAATTATTTTACCGACAACAACATTTTTAACGTTTTTTCCTTTTTCATAAATATCCTCAACCTCAGCGGTAGATAACGTAAATCTACCAATTAATTCTTTTAAATCTACTCCACTAAGGTCTGTAAATTCTGAAATCCAATTCATTGATATTAGCATTTTCTCCTCCATTCTGCTACCCGACGGCAGCATATAAATATTACCGAAGATTTTCAAAATAAAATTTCTCGCAATTTCTTTTTGAAACTCTTTTATGCATGATTAAGAAAAGTTTGCGAAGCTACCTTTCTTGATTTATTGGCGTTTTGTCTCTACGCTTTATATCGTAAACTGTTTTAACTGCTTTAGATTTCCACTGTTAAACAGACGAATGTCCTTAATATTATATTTCATCATCGCAAGTCTCGTAAGTCCAAGGCCAAAGGCAAATCCGGTATATTTATCGGGGTCGATGCCTCCCATACGAAGTACGTTAGGATGAATCATTCCGCAAGGTAGCAGTTCCAGCCAACCGGATTGCTTACAGGTAGGGCAACCAACACCACCGCAGATAGCACAATTAATGTCTAGCTCAAAGCCAGGCTCTACGAAGGGGAAAAATCCAGGCCGTAAACGTACCTTAACCTCTCTTTCAAAAACCTCAGTCAGCAGCACCTTCATAAAATAAATCAGGTTAGAGATTGAGATATCATCACCAATCATCATTCCCTCCAACTGAAAGAAGGTATTATCATGGCTGGCATCAATATTTTCATTTCGAAAGCATCTTCCCGGAAATAATACCTTCAAAGATTCGCCCGATTTTGGAGCACCATACTTTTTCATAATGGTATTTTGTGCAGCGGAGGTATGCGTTTTGAGAATCTGCCCATTCTCTAAGTAGTAAGTATCCGTCATATCTCTTGCGGGATGGTTTTCGGGGATGTTAACCGCTTCAAAGTTATTAAATTCCGTCTGAATCTCCAAACCGTCCTCGATAACAAAGCCCATGGTCTTAAAGATGTCCTCTATCTGTTTCTGAACAATTGTAATCGGGTGAAGAGTTCCAACTTCTTTTCCAGATGGAATGGAATAGTCATAGTGCTCTACATTCTCGATATCCTTTCGATATTCCTTTTCTTCCAAAGTTTTTTGATATTCAATAATTGCCTGTTCAATCTCATCCTTAAGAATATTTACCTGCATTCCGGCAATTTTCTTTTCCTCGGCGTCAAGATTACGTAGGTTTTTAAGTACCTCCGTCACAAGGCCTTTCTTTCCAAGAAAGGATACCCTGATTTTCTCCAGTTCATCTTTTGATTGTGCTGCATTTAATTCTTCCCTAAACTGCACTTTGATTTTTTCTAAATTTTCTAACATGTCAATTCCTCCATTCTATAATGCACAAATTTTTGGTTAGTATTATAGGAGGAATTTATCCTCCATTCTATAATGTACAAATTCCTAAAAGCAATTCTTATCCTGTTATACAGACTAGCTCACATACACTCAGAAAGCCTTCGCTACTGTTCGCTAATGCAATTGTTTAATTGATTGCATTAAAAAAGCTCCCATCCGTAAGGGACGAAAGCATCGTGGTACCACCCAAATTCAAGCCTATTATCCTAGGCTCCTCAACAGTTATAACGGAACTGAACCGGCTTCTCTTTTATCCTTAGAATGCATACGAAAGCATTTCCGAAAGGATATCTTAAAAGCAACTCCGGTGCCGAACTTCGTGATATATCTGAACCCCAAATGTGCTCTCAGCCGGTGGCACATCTTCTCTGGTGGGAAAACATATCCTACTAAATTCACCTTCAATGTTTTTACTTATTTGTTCCTATATTAAATGACTCTTCTCATATTGTCAAGAAGTTATTTACAACTGAATCTCTGAAATTATTTACAACTAAATCTCTGAAATTATTTACAACTAGATCTCTTTCTTCTACAACTCACACAATTTGGCTTATTCTTTTCCTTTCCCTTTTTGACTAATAAGCTTTCGTCCAACAAGGGACGAAAGCTTCGTAATACTAACTCAAGTGAAACCAAGTTAATCAGTGCGGATAGTTAATTGTAAAGGAGTTTATAGCAGAGGGAAGAACTAAACTAATATTTTTATTTGCACTTATTCCCTTCCTCCTAACATAAATCTTGCAGGAGTCCGGTGATGATGTTTTAGAAATCGTCATAATCTTTGAAGATATCACAGCTTTCCAAATGGCAGTGGATTCATTAAAAGTAGAATCCGGCTTGATAATGGCATATTCATAGGTATTCGTTTTCGATGCTTTAGGGAACTGAAGTATCAGCTTTGAATTGACATAATAATAGGCAACATCATCTGAGTTATCACCAATAACTGGTGCAGCTGCCTGTCCATTTACAGTAATATATGCTGTTTTTGAGTATGATGTATACGAGGTTGCTGCCGTTCTTATCATAAATGTTAAATCATTTGCCCCATTCTTATATAATACTTCAGGAGCAATATCTTCAAGAGACATTGCTTTTGTGCATTCAATCCATAACTTAGTTGTAGAATTATAATATTCCATTGCTTCAGTTGTATTTATGTTTAGCTTTGATACATTTACCTTGATGCTAGGAGCATTTGATCTTTTAGTAATGGACACTAAAACTTCTATGCTAGGCCGACTCCCCTCATTATTACTATTGGTCCCTATCATCTGTGGCGTACGAATATACACTTTTGCACCCTGTAAACGGAGCGTTTCCATTGTGTTGATAAAAGATATATAGGAAGAAGAGGATTCATCAAGCTCTACCGTCGCCCAACTATAATCTGTAGATTTTCTCCATTGAAAGTACTCTGCATCCCAGGTATTGGAAAAGGTAAATTCACCTTCCACTTTGTCATAAGCTACCTTGACGGATTTGTTTTGTGCCGGCAGAGTTATTGGTTTTATCGTTTTAATCGTATTTCCCTTAAAATACAAGGTAACGTCACTGGTATTGGACACCCATGAGATATCCAAGGAATAAGAATCTGTTTCGCTATTGTAGGGTCCCTCTACATCAATCCAGGTATCTTTATCGATAGAATAATATACAGCCGAATTGTTGTTATCATAAATTTGCATCGTCAGATTGTCATAATCAATCTTTCCGATAGTTATTACTTTAGCATCTTCTGCGCTAGCCTTTCCTGATGATATTAAGCAGAGTAGAAGAATACCGAGCAGCAGAACTGGTAATGGAACCAATTTATTCCTTACTATATTAACTTTCATACTTACCTCATTCCTGCGCATGTTACC
>Ga0209724_1003424_pt1 | contig 12977 bp, 6 predicted proteins | sample grotaG_FD_184143 | JGI IMG/M metagenome (GOLD analysis project Ga0209724, IMG submission 184143) | Glacier valley bacterial and archeal communities from Borup Fiord, Nunavut, Canada, to study Microbial Dark Matter (Phase II) -... | ecosystem: Environmental > Aquatic > Freshwater > Ice > Glacier ... | reverse complement strand
CTTGATAAGGTCGAGGTTGTGCTCGATGATGAGAACGGTGTTGCCCTTGTCGGCCAGCTTCTGGAGCACGTCGGCGAGGTGGTTAATATCTTCAAAGTGAAGGCCGGTGGTGGGCTCGTCGAGGATGTAAAAGGTCTTGCCGGTGTCTTTTTTGCTGAGCTCCGTGGCCAGCTTCACGCGTTGCGCCTCGCCACCCGAGAGCGTAGTGGCCTGCTGGCCCAGCGTGAGGTAGCCGAGGCCCACCTCGTTCAGGGTTTTGATTTTGCGCAGGATGCGGGGCTGGTACTCGAAGAACTCCACGGCCTTCTCCACGGTCATGTCGAGGATGTCGGTGATGGACTTGCCTTTGAAGCGCACTTCCAGCGTTTCGCGGTTGTAGCGGCGGCCTTTGCAGGTTTCGCAGGGCACGTGCACGTCGGGCAGAAAGTTCATTTCAATGGTGCGGATGCCGGCGCCCTCGCAGGTTTCGCAGCGCCCGCCCTTCACGTTGAAGGAGAAGCGGCCGGGGCCGTAGCCGCGGATTTTGGCTTCCGCCATCTCGCCAAACAGCTGGCGGATTTCGGTGAACACGCCGGTGTACGTGGCCGGGTTCGAGCGCGGCGTGCGCCCGATGGGCGACTGGTCCACTTCAATCACCTTATCCACCAAATCCAGCCCTTCGATGGCGCTGTAGGATAGCGGCTCCTTCTTCGAATTGAAGAAATACTGGTTGAGAATGGGGTACAGCGTGTCGTGGATGAGCGTGCTTTTGCCCGAGCCCGACACGCCCGTCACGGCCACCAGCTTGCCCAGCGGCACCTTCAAGGTCACGTTTTTGAGGTTGTTGCCTTTAGCCCCTTTCAGCACCAGCTCGGCACCTTCGCCCTTGCGCTTTTTCTTGCGCATTTCGATGTGCTTCTGCCCGCTGAGGTACTGCGAGGTGAGCGAGCCGGAGCTGAGAATTTCCTGCGGCGTGCCCGAGGCCACGACGTGGCCGCCGTGGATGCCCGCGCCGGGCCCAATGTCGAGCACGTGGTCGGCGTGCAGAATCATGTCCTTGTCGTGCTCCACCACGATGACGGAATTGCCAATGTCGCGCAGGTGCTGCAGGGCCTTAATGAGCCGCTCGTTGTCGCGCTGGTGCAGGCCGATGCTGGGCTCGTCCATGATGTAGAGCACGCCCACGAGCTGGGTGCCAATCTGGGTGGCGAGGCGGATGCGCTGGCTTTCGCCGCCGCTCAGCGTGCGCACCGGGCGGTGCAGGTTCAGGTACTCCAAGCCCACTTCCAGCAGGAAGCCGATGCGCTTGCGGATTTCCTTGAGCAGCTCGCGGGCAATCACGTTCTGGCGCTCCGTGAGGCGGCTTTCCAGGCCCTCAAACCAGCCGGCCAGCTCGTTCAAATCCATCACCGACAGCTCGCCGATGTTCTTGCCGTCCATCTTGAAATGCAGGCTTTCCTTTTTCAGGCGGTAGCCCTGGCACTCCGGGCAGGTTTGGGCCTGGGCGTATTGCGCAATCCACTCCCGAATGTTATCCGACTCCGAGTCCATTTGCCGGCGCAGGAAGGGAATGATGCCCTCGAAGGGCTCGGCGTAAACCGACTTGTTGTTGTCGGCCTCGTCCTCGGTGATGCCGTGGAGCAGGCGCTTGAGCACGTCCTCGGGCAGCTTGTCCAGGGGCGTGTTCAGCGTGGCCTTGTGCTTTTTGAGGATGACCGACAGCTGCTGAAAAATCCAGATGTCGCGGTAGTCGCCCAGCGGCGCAATGCCGCCGCGCGCGATGCTCAGCTTGCGGTCGGGCAGCACGCTGTCCTCCGTGATTTCCTGCACCTCGCCCAGGCCGTTGCACGTGGGGCAAGCGCCGTAGGGCGAGTTGAAGCTGAACGTGTTGGGCGCCGGGTCGTCGTAGGCGATGCCCGTGGTGGGGTCCATCAGGAAGCGCGAAAAAAACTGCGGCTGGGATTTTTTCGCGTCGGGGTCCAGCACCAGCATGGTGCCTTTGCCGTGCGTCAGCGCGTTTTGCACCGAGCCGCTGAGGCGGAACCGGTCCTCCTCCTTCACCACCAGCCGGTCAATCACGATTTCAATGTCGTGAATCTTGTACCGGTCCACCTGCATCTTGGGCGTAATGTCGAGCAGCTCGCCGTCGACCCGCACCTTGGTGAAGCCCAGCTTGGCAATCTTCTGGAAATCCTCACGGTAGTGGCCCTTGCGGCCCTTCACCACCGGCGCCAGCACCACCAGCTTCTTGCCGTCGAAGTGCCGCAGGATGTAATTAATAATCTGGTCGTCGCTCTGCCGAATCATCTTCTTGCCCGTGGCGTAGCTGAAGGCTTCGGCCGTGCGGGCGTAAAGCAGGCGTAAAAAGTCGTAAATCTCGGTGATGGTGCCCACCGTGGAGCGCGGGTTGCGCGAGGTCGTCTTTTGCTCGATGCTGATGACCGGCGAGAGACCCTCAATCTTGTCCACGTCGGGCCGCTCCAGCCCGCCCATGAACGAGCGGGCGTAGGCCGAAAACGTCTCCATGTAGCGCCGCTGCCCCTCGGCGTAAATGGTATCAAAAGCCAGACTCGACTTGCCCGAGCCCGAGATGCCCGTGAACACCACCAGCCGGTTGCGCGGAATTTTTACCGTCACGTTCTTCAGGTTGTGCTCGCGGGCGCCGTACACTTCAATGAAGGGCGCTTCGAGGTGCTGCGAAGCGGGGCTGTGGCCGTTGAGCTGGCCGCTGACGTGCGCCGTGGTGGGGCCGGCGGCGGGCAGCTCAACGGTTTTCCGCACTTCCGCGGCAGTTGCGGCGGCTCCGGAGACGCCTTTTTTGGCGGGGGATTGAGGCGCGGCCGTTGAAGCTTTGGAGGCTTTAACAACCGGGGTAGCAGTGGATTTTTTGGCCATTCAGAAACGCAGCGAATAAGTGCGCAAAGGTACGAAGCAGGCGGCCCGAAGGCTAATAAGAACGGCAATTTTGCCAGCCGCATTAGCCGCTTGCTGGGTGGGGACGTCGGGGCACAACAGCAACCGCCCGCACTTTGTGCCCGCGCAAGCAGAATGGCTGCCCACACCCATCGGTTGGCCGCTGCGTACAAGCCCCAGGCTTCCTGGCACCGTCCTTGCCAGTGGCGAGCATCACCCAACGCTACTTCAGCATTTCCTTATGAAAATTCCTCATTTCCTGCGCGTGGCCACACTGGCAATTGCCGCCCTAGCGGCGGCCCCGGCGGCCCATGCCCAAATAAACATCAGCGTGGGCCCGCCCAGCTGGGGCCCGGCCGTGCCCGCGGGCCAGCAGTACTACTACATCCCCGAAACCGGCGGCTTTTACGACGTGCCGGCCCGCCAGTACGTGGTGCGGCGCGACGGCCGCTGGGTTCGCACCAACAGCCTCTCGGGCTACAACACCGCCAACTTCCACCCCGTCATCGTTGATTACGTGGGCGCCGAGCCGTGGTCGCGCTATGACGAGTACCGCAACCGCTACCCCCGCGGCGGCAACCCCAGCAACGGGGGCCTGCCCCCCGGCCAAGCCAAAAAGCTCTACCGCCGCGGCTACCAGGATGGCCGCGACGACGACCGCCGCTACGAGCGGCGCGACGACGACCGCCGCTACGAGCGCGACGACGATGACCACGGCAAATACAAGAACAAAGGCAAAGGCAAGAAGGACAAGGATTAGTCCGGCCCGCTGCGGCCCGCATCAAAAAAGGCGACCCGCTCCGGGCCGCCTTTTTTGCCTTAAAACGCCGCGTTCTTCGGGAATCGCGGGAAGGGAATCACGTCCCGGATGTTGGCCATGCCGGTCACGAACAACACCAGCCGCTCGAAGCCCAGGCCGAAGCCGGCGTGCGGCGCGGTGCCGAATTTGCGCAGGTCGAGGTACCACCAGAGGTCGTCTTCGGGCACGTGCATGGCGGCCATGCGGGTGCGCAGCTTCTCCAAGTCCTCCTCGCGCTGCGAGCCGCCGATGATTTCGCCGATGCCGGGAAACAGCACGTCCATGGCGCGCACGGTGCGGCCGTCCTCGTCCAGCTTCATGTAGAAGGCCTTGATTTCCTTGGGGTAGTTGGTGAGGATGACCGGCTTCCGGAAATGCTTCTCCACCAGGTACCGCTCGTGCTCGCTCTGCAGGTCGGTGCCCCAGTCCACCGGAAACTCAAATTTTTGCCTGGCGGCCTTCAGGATTTCGACGGCCTCGGTGTAGGTGAGGCGCTGGAAATCGGTTTCGACCACGGACTGCAGGCGGGCCAGCAGTTCCTGGTCGTACTGCTCGTTGAGGAAGGCCAGGTCGTCGGGGCAGTGGGCCAGGGCGTAGCGCACCAGGCTTTTGAGGAAGTCCTCGGCCAGGTCCATGTTGTCTTCCAGCTCGTAAAAGGCCATTTCCGGCTCTATCATCCAGAACTCGGCCAGGTGGCGGGCGGTGTTGGAGTTCTCGGCCCGGAAGGTGGGGCCGAAGGTGTAGACCTTGCCCAGGGCCAGGGCCGCAATTTCGCCCTCGAGCTGGCCCGACACGGTGAGGTTGGTTTGCTTGCCGAAGAAGTCCTCGGAGAAGTCCACCGAGCCGTCGGCGGTGCGGGGCGGGTGCTCGGGCGCCAGCGTGGTCACCCGGAACATCTGGCCCGCGCCCTCGGCGTCGGAACCGGTGATGATGGGCGTGTGGACGTAGAAAAAGCCGTTTTTGTTGAAATATTCGTGCACCGCGAACGCCAGCGCGTGGCGCACGCGCAGCACCGCGCCGAAGGTGTTGGTGCGGGGCCGCAGGTGGGCGATTTCGCGGAGGGTTTCCAGCGAAATGCCCTTTTGGTCGTTGCCGCGCTTTTGCAAGGGATAATCTTCGGGGGCCTTGCCCAGCACCGTGATTTCGGCGGCTTGTACTTCCACGGCTTGGCCCTTGCCCTGCGAGGCAACGAGTTGGCCCCGCACGGCCACGCACGAGCCCGTTGTGACGTCCTTCAGGCTTTCCTCCGGGAATAGTTCGGCGCTGGCCACGATTTGTAAATTGTGAATGACCGAGCCGTCGTTGAGGGCGATGAACTGCACGAACTTGTTGCCGCGGCGGGTGCGGACCCAGCCTTTGACGAGGACTTCGCGGTCGAGCTCCTGGCTTGAGAGCAGCTGCTGCACGGGGGACCGTTTGAGGGACATGATTTGCGGGGAAGCGGGTGAACGGGCAAAGGTAAAGCAGAACGGGTGCCGCGGAATGCCCTTTCGTGCCGAGTGCTGCGCGTTCTGCTGATGGCCCGGAAACGGAATTTGGGGCGCTCGTTGCCAAACGAAATTCCGCGGCACCCGTGCCCCCTCAACTTTTCGGGCCAAATTTTGGCAAAAACGACCGCCGGCCCGCACTTTCCGTATTTTCGTGTCTATGCAACGCCTCGACCTCAAACAACTCCTCTCCCAAAAGCTTAGCCCGCAGCAGATTCAGTTCATCAAGCTGCTGCAAATTCCGACGGCGGAGCTGGAGACGCGCATCAAAGAGGAGATGGAGGTGAACCCGGCCCTGGAAGAGGACGAGGCCGACGACGAACCCGAAGACCCGGACCGCGACGAGGACGACGACGCCGACGCCGACGACCCCGACGCCGGCCTCGACAACGACGAAAGTACCCTGGACGAGGACTTCGACGACCGCGGCAGCAACGATTCGGAACCGGCCGACGACCTGCCCGAGCCGGACCTGACGCCCAAGGACGACGGGCCCGCCGACACCGAAGCCAACGCCGACAACACCGACCTCGACCTGAGCGACTACCTCAACGACGACGAGATAGCGGGCTACAAGATGCAGGGCGACGGCCCCGGCGAAGAAGAAGAGCGCGACACCCCGCTGGCCGACACCAGCGGCTCGCTCATGGACTCGCTGCTCGACCAGCTGCATTTCGCCAGCCTCGACGAGCGCCAGGAGGCCATCGGCCAGCAGCTCATCGGCTCAATTGACGGCGACGGCTACATCCGGCGCGACCTCTCGGCCATTGCCAACGACCTGGCGTTTTCGCAAAACCTGGAGGTGACCGTGCCCGAGATTGAGGCCGTGCTGCGCGTGGTGCAGGGCTTCGACCCGCCCGGCATTGCCGCCCGCGACCTGCCCGAGTGCCTGCTGCTGCAGCTGGAGCGCCGGCCCCAGGACGAGCACACGGTGAACGCCGAGCGGATACTGACCGACACGTTTGAGGAGTTCAGCAAGAAGCACTACCCCCGCATTCAGCAGAAGCTGGATTTGGAGGACGACGAGCTGAAGGAGGCCATCAACGTCATCCTCAAGCTGAACCCCAAGCCCGGCGGCAGCGGCCCCAGCGGCCTGGGCAAGACGCAGTACCTGATGCCGGACTTCATCCTGACCAACGACAACGGCGTCTTCAACCTGACCCTGAACGCCCGCAACGCCCCCGAGCTGCGCGTGAGCCCGGCCTACACCGAGATGTTCCGGACCTACGACAAGGCCGCCAAGAAGGACCAGAAGATGAAGGAGGCCGTGACCTTCGTGAAGCAGAAGCTGGACTCGGCCAAGTGGTTCATCGACGCCATCCGGCAGCGCCAGAACACGCTGCTGCGCACCATGAACGCCATTGTGGAGCTGCAGCGCGAGTTTTTTGTGGAGGGCGACGAAGGCAAGCTCCGGCCCATGATTCTGAAAGACATTGCCCAGCGCATCAGCATGGACATTTCGACAGTGAGCCGGGTGGCCAACTCCAAGTCCATCCAGACCGAATTTGGCATTTACCCGCTCAAGTACTTTTTCTCCGAAGGCATTGCCACCGATTCGGGCGAGGACGCCAGCAGCCGCGAGGTGAAAAGCATCCTCAAAGACCTCATCGGCAAGGAAAGCAAGGAGCGGCCCCTGAGCGACGACAAGCTGGAGAAAATGCTCAACGCCCGCGGCTACAACATTGCCCGCCGCACCGTGGCCAAGTACCGCGAGCAGCTCAACATCCCCGTGGCAAGGCTGCGCAAAGAGCTGTAGGGGCCATTCGGGTGGTGTCCGGTTGAAACCCCGGACCTTCCGGCCGCGCGCAGTCGACGCGGCATGACGTTCTTTAGGGTGTTAATTACTACCTGACGGATGACCCCCGACCTTCTGCCCACCGACCCCGCCGCGCTGCGGGACCTGTACTTGGCCGAGCGCGCCCGCCGCAAACGACTGGAAACCGTGGTGGACCAGTTGCACACGGCCAGCCGCATTCCCGAGCTCAACCCCAACCCGGTGCTGCGGCTCAGCGGCGCGGGCGAGCTGCTGCTGGCCAACCCCGCCGCCGCCTACCTGGCCCAGGAGCTGCTGAGCGCCGGCCCGTCGCGGGTGCGGCCACAACTGGTGCAGGCCGCCGCCCAGGCCCTGCGCCTGGGTGAGGTGTCGCGGCGCGAACTGGAGGCCGACGGCCAGTGCTACCTGCTGTTTACGGTGCCCGTGGTGGAGGAAGGCTACGCCCTGCTTTACCTCACCGACGTGACGGCCCAGCGGGCGGCCGAACAGAAAGTGCGCGAGCAGCGCGAGTTTTACGAAACCATCCTGGCCCACGTGCCGGCCGTGGTGACGGTGCTCGACGCCGACCAGCGCTACCGCTACATCAACCCCTACGCCCAGCCCGACCCCGAGCAGCGCATTACCCACCTGGGCCGCACGTTTGCCGAGCGCTGCGTGGACCGCGGCCTGCCCCCGGCGCTGGCCACGCGCCGCCACCGCCTGTTTGAGCGGGCCGTGGCCTCCCGGCAACTGGTGAGCTGGGAGGAGCGTTGGCCCGGCCCCGACGGCACCCCGGCGGTGTACTGGCTGTGCTACTTCCAGCCCGTGTTCGGGGCCGACGGGGCCCTGCGCATGATGATGGGCTACTGCCTCGACATCACCATCCGGCGGCAAGCCGAGGTGCGCACCCGCCAGAGCGAAGGCCGGCTGCTGGCCCAGCAGTCGTTCACGACCCTGGTGCTCGACCTCAACCCCAACCTGATTTGGGTGCGCGACGCCGAAGGCCGCACCGTGTTCAAAAACGCGGGCATGGCGGCCCTGCGCCGGCTCATCCAGGGGCTGGCCGGCACCGACACCATGGAGGCGGCCATGAGCGTGGACACCCTGGCCACCCTGGCCCGCGCCGACCAGGAAGTGCTGCGCGCGGGCCACCCGCTCACCACCGAAACGCCGGTGGCGCTGGCCACCGGCGAGGTGCGCTGGTACCAAACCGTGCGCTGCCCCCTGGTGCTGGCCGACGGCACCGCCCAGGTGCTGGGCGTGAGCACCGACATCACGGCCCTGAAGGCGGCCCAGCACGCGGCCGAGGCCTCGGCCACGGCCCGCGAGAACTTTCTGGCCAACATGAGCCACGAAATCCGCACGCCGCTGAACGGCGTGCTGGGCATGACCAGCCTGCTGGCCAAAACCGGCCTCAACGACCAGCAGCGCAACTACACGGCCGTGATTCAGCACTCGGGGCGGCACCTGCTGAACGTGGTGAACGATGTGCTCGACATGGCCAAAATCACCTCCGGCAAGCTGGAGTTCGACCAGGCCGCCTTCAACCTCTGCGACTCGATGGCCCAGGCCGGCCAGCCGCTGGTGATGCAGGCCCAGGAAAAGGGCATTCGGGTGGTGGGCACGCTGCTGCGCGACTCCTGCCCCCACCCCTGGGTGCTCGGCGACTCGTACCGGCTGAACCAGGTGCTGATTAACCTGCTCTCGAACGCCATCAAGTTTACCCCGGCGGGGGGCACGGTGGCGGTGGGCGGCTACTTAGTGAGCGAAACCGACACCACGCTCACCACCGAGTTCCGGGTGACGGACACGGGCATTGGCATTGCGTCCGACAAGCTCGAAAACATCTTCCAGGAATTCACCCAGGCCTACGCCGACACCACCCGGCAGTTTGGCGGCACCGGGCTGGGGCTGAGCATCAGCCGGGCCCTGGTGGCCCAGATGGGCGGGCACCTCACGGTGCAAAGCGCGCCGGACCAGGGCAGCTCGTTCTCGTTCGTCACCACGCTGCCCAAGGCCAGCGCCGCCGCCAAGGCCGCCGCCCTGGCGCCCCAGGCCCCGCTGCCGGCCGCGGCCGTGCGGGGCCGCCGGGTGCTGCTGGTGGAAGACAACCCGGTGAACCGCGAAGTGGCCCAGCTGCTGCTGGAGGGCCACGGCGTGCGCGTGGACGAGGCCGCCAGCGGCCCCGAAGCCCTCGACCTGTTCGAGCGGCACCGCTACGACGCCGTGCTGATGGACATCCAGATGCCCGGCATGAACGGCCTGGAGGCCACCGCCCGCATCCGCCAGCACCCCGACCCGGCCCGCGCCGCCACCCCCATCCTGGCCCTCACCGCCAACGCCTTCCGGGCCGACGCCGAGAAGTACGCCGCCGCCGGCCTGAACGACACCCTGCCCAAGCCCTTCGACGAAGCCGAGCTGCTGGGCAAGCTGGCCGCGCTGATTGCCGGCGGAGCGGGGCCGCTGGCGGCCGGGGCCGCGCCGGCCACCGCCGGCCCTCCGCAAAAGGCCCCGCGCAAGCCCCGCAAAACCGCGGCGCTTCCCGCGCCCCCCGCCCCGCTCCCGCCCTACGACCTGGCCCTGCTGCGCCAGACGGCCCACGGCAGCGCGGCGTTCATGACCCGCGTGCTGGCTTCGTTCCACGCCCACACGCCCGGCAGCGTGGCCGATTTGCGAACGGCCCTGGCGGCAGCCGACTGGCCCGCCGCCGCCGCCCTGGCCCACAAGCTGCGCCCCTCGCTGCGGTTGGTGGGCGCCGGCGGGCTGATGCCTTGCCTAGAAACGCTGGAAGCCCCCCCCACTGCCGGGGCGGAGCGGCCCGCCGCCGCCGAAGGGTTGGCGGCGGGGCTGGAGGCGCTGCTGGCCGTGCTGCCGCGGGAGGTAGCCGCCTGACGCGGTTTTGGGGTCAGTGGACAGCCCGCAAGCTTGCGGGCGGCCGGACCCTGAAGCCGCTCTGACGCAACAGGCCCCTACCGCTGGTGCGGCCGGGGCCTTTAAATAGTCGTGCAGAAGTGACCGTGCAAACGGCGCGGCCGGTGTAGCCTCGCAAAGCCCCTGTAGCGCCGCCGCGTGCGGCGGGTGCCGTGGGCACACCGGGTAGCACCCCCGCCGCACGCGGCGGGCCACGTCGGCACACCGGGCAACCCCCTTGCCGCGTGCGGCGGGGCCCTTCGGCACAGTGCCCGCCTGGCTCGCCGCGTGCGGTTGGCCAGGTGGGCACACCGGGGTAGCCCGGCACCGCGTGCGGCGGCGGCAGTGGGCGCTACGCCTTGCCGGGGGTGCTGCCAGCCTTGGCTTTGCCGCCGGCGCGCCGGGGCAGCAGGCCGTAGTTGAAGTAGGCCTCGGCCAGGGCGGGCTGTTCCCAGTGGGCGGCCAGGGCGGTGCAGTGCAGCTGCCACAGCAGCTGGCAGGCCTGGCCCCACTGCCCGCCGAGGCTGCCGATGGTTTCCTTCACCACTTTCAGGCCCGCGTCCTGGGCGGCGGTGGCGGCGGTGAGCTCGGCGAGCAGGTCGGCGGCGGTTTTGCCCAGGGCCGGGCCCAGGTCGGCTTTGTGGGCGGTGAGGGCGTTGGCAAAGGCCTCGAAGCGCACGGGCAGGTCGGCGGCATTGGCGTCGGTAAGGTGCATCAGGCCCTGGGGCAGCAACTCCTTCAGCCGGTCGGGCTGCTGGCGGTAAGTGGGCACCAGGTGCACGGCGTTGGCGTCCTGCACGAACACGCGCATGGCGCGCAGCACGTCCTTCTTCGAGCGGGTGAGGGTTTGGCCGGTGCCGCCCTGGTCCTCGCGGGCCACCACGGTGCCGGTTAGCGCGGCAGCGGCGGCTTGCAGGCCGGGGGCCAGGGCCTTGAGGGCGGCGGCGGGGCTGGCCGCGGCGGCCGTCGCGGTGTAGTTCAGGAAGCCCAGAAACGTGGGCCGGCTGCACCGGATGTTGGCAAAATGGTTGGCGTAGAGGTCGTGGTAGGGCGCGGCCATGGGGGTATCGGGGTTGGTGGATAAATGAAGTGGTGGAAAACGCGGAATCAGTCCGTGCGCAGGTCGAAGCGCCCGTCGGTGATGTGCACGGTTTGCCCGGTGGTGGCGCTCACCGCGTCGAATTCGAACGTGCCCGACACAATGTGCTGCACGGTGTCGAGGCGGGTGAGGTGGAGCGTGCCGGCGCCGGGGTCCACCACCTGGTACTCGTCGGTGAGGGTGTTGAAGTAAGCCACCACCCCGTCCTGCGCCGCCAAATCGTGGGCGGTGGTGCCCGGCGGCAGGGACTCGACGTGGATGCCCAACTCCTCGCGGGTGGTGCGGGTGTACTGGTTGGCCACTATCCAGAACACCTGCTGGTCGTAATGCCCTTGATACGCCGGCAGGGCATCATTTCCGGCCGGCGTCCACACCTCGCCGTCCACCCGAAAGCCGAAGGTGTTGCTCCCGCTCTGGCTAATGGGTGGCAGCGTGGGCGCGGCCGGCTGCGGGTCGTTTGGTTGGTGGGCGCACGCACCCAGCAGCCCGCCCAAAACCAGCAGCAACAACGGAAGAAGTGGGCGACGGGCAGGCTTCATAGGGGGCAGGGCGGAAACTGGAGCAATATATATCTTTTCTGGCGCCGCGTCCTACTGCCGGCCCACGCGCCACTCCGCCGTCAGCTCGAAGTAGGGCAGCACCCGGCGCGTCTCGCGGGCCAGGTCCAGGGCCGAGTAGCTGCTGCCCACGAACACGCCGGGGCCGGGGGCGTAGGTTGAGAACGTGCGCAGCCACTGCAGCCACACGCTGGCCACCAGGTTGAAGCCGGGGGCGTGGCGCTCCACGGCCACCTCGGGCCCCTGCTGCCGGGTGATGCCGTGCAGGTAGATGAGCGTGGTCGCGGGGTTGGGCGCCGAGGGCTCGGGCAGCAGGGCGGCGCGGCCGTAATTGCGCTGCTCCAGCAGGCGGTAGCCCAGGCGCAGGCTGGTGCTGCCGCGGGGCCCGGCCCAGCTCTGGCGCAGGCCGGCCGAGAAGTCGTGGGTCACGCTGGTGTCGAGCGGGCTTTCGCGGAAGCGGGCCCAGTCGAGCTGGCCCACCCGGTTTTCGCGGCGCACGTAGTCGGCCAGCAGCAGCAGGCGCGGCCGCAGCTGGTAGGTCAGGCTCTGGGTTTGCTCCAGCACGCGGCTGGCGCGGTTGCGGGCCTGCTCGGCGGCGCGGTCGCGCACCTGGTAGCTCACCCAGAGGTGGTAATTCGAGCGGATGCTCCACTTGCCCGGCGCCCAGGTGAAGCCCGGCTCCCAGTGCAGCAGGTGGTCGGCGTAGTTCTCGGCGCTCTGGCTGGCCCGGATGAATACCGTCTGGCGGTACTCGCCGGCCACGCCCAGCGTGGTGCGGAAGGCCCCGGCCCAGCGGCCCGTCCAGGTCAGGCGCAGCAGGTGCTGGGCCTCGTCGCGGGTTTGCTGGTTGTCCTTGCTCGGGGCGTCTACGCGCAGCAGCTGGGCCGTGCCGAGCAGGCCCAGGGCGTGGCGCGGGCTGGGCAGCCAGGTGAGGGTGCCCAGCCAGTTGGTGGTTTGCTCGGTGATATCTTTCACCTGCTCGCGGGCCAGGGCCGTGCCCAGTCGGAAGGCGCCCAGGTTGCGGGAGTTGTCGAGGTAGTACGCCCGGGTGCGCTCGCGGTACCCAAAGCTGATACTGGTTTGCAGCTTGGGCCGGCTGATGCGCAGCTCCTGCCGGGTGTCGAGCTCGCGCTGCCGGTAGCCCACGTCCTGCAGCGTGTCGGCCCCCGCGCTCAGCCGGCGGTAGCGGAAGGCCCGGTTGGGCACCAGCAGGCTGTTGTCGGAGCGCAGCGTGGCGTAGGGCGTGAGGCGGTAGCTGGCCCCCGCCTGCACCGCCACGGTGTCGCTCTGGATGCGCTGCACCGAGCCCAGCAGGTAGTCCTCGGCGCGGTTGGTGCGGTAGCCCACGCGGCCCTGCACCAGCAGCGGCGCGTTGGGCAAAAAGGCCTGCTCGCCGGCGGCCTCGGCCACGAGGCGCTGCATGGTGCGCGGGCCCAGGCGGGCGCGGGTGCCCAGCACGCGCAGGGCCAGCGGGGCGGCC
>Ga0209724_1003420_pt1 | contig 12982 bp, 15 predicted proteins | sample grotaG_FD_184143 | JGI IMG/M metagenome (GOLD analysis project Ga0209724, IMG submission 184143) | Glacier valley bacterial and archeal communities from Borup Fiord, Nunavut, Canada, to study Microbial Dark Matter (Phase II) -... | ecosystem: Environmental > Aquatic > Freshwater > Ice > Glacier ... | reverse complement strand
ACATTCCACCATTGTAATTGGTGTTCGCAGTGGCGGAATATTTGGTCTTTCCTTTTACAAAAGCATTTACCAAAACATCGGGAGTTTCAGAAACCTGAAAACCTTTGGCCTGCATCTCTTTTGTAATGGCATCTTTTAGCCTGCGGCGGTTTAAATCATTCAACGTCACCTTGTCAACTTCTTTGCTGAAATTGAATGTTTTGTATTTCGAGAAGTCGGCTTTCCGATCATAGTCGGAACTCACTTTAATACTGGCGCATCCGGCCATTACAATTACCAGCATGACTGGTAAAATTGTTTTTAAAAAATTAATTTTCATAGCGGTAAAATTTAAATTATACATTATTTTGAATTATAACTGATTGATCTAACGTTGTCTTCCATTTCCTCTTTCTCTGTTAGCGTTTTGAGAAGATACAGTTGGCGTAGAGGATTTGTTTTCACGCGCCTCTCTTCTATTTGATGATTGCGTATCGGCTGCTCTGCTTTCGCGTTGTTGGGGTCTGCTGGCTGCTCGTTCCGGAGCTGCAGATCTTTGTTGAGGCTGTGCTGCCTCCCTTCTTTGCGGGGCAGAAGATCTTTCATACTGTGAAGCATTTCGACCTGATGTGGCTCTGTTTCCCGTGTTGTCAGGTGCTGATTGTTGGGCTCTTCCTGTATATGCTCCACTTCGATTGGTGCTTGCAGGTACTGATTCCCTGCGAATAGTACCGTTACCAACTCCCGAACCTCTTCTGTTTATTGAGCCTTCAGATCGTACGGGATTTACTGTATTATATTCTCTTCGATTGACGGTTCCACCCGGTCTTTCAAAACTTCTTTGTCCATTATTTCCACCCTGGTTTATTGATTCATTTCCACGACGGTTTACCGTACCGCTTGTTCCAGCTCCCTGTCGTGCATTTGAATATTCGCGTTGTCTCGTGATTCCTGAATTGCCTCTTCTCGCAGATCCCGATTCCATTGAATTTGGCCGGCGGACAATGTTATTGCCTCTCTGATGATCAATTCTTTCAAGGTTTGAGTTATTGACCCTCGGATTGTTGATTATGTTTGATTCAATAGATCTATAAAATGTATGATGAGAAACCGGACGATGCGAGTCCCTATAACGATTCACATAATGATTTTGGTAATAGCTGTAGTAATTATACGATAAGTGAGGGAACAATGTCGGATGGTTATAAGTTTGCCAATGCATAAAGTGATAGGATGGCAGTCCGACAAAAACAACATTCCCATAGTTGTTTCTGTAAAAACCTGTGTGATAATAGGAAGGGCGTGGTCTCCAATAAGGATCTGAATACCAGTATGGATATCCAAACCAGTAAGGATAACTATTGATGATCCTCACGTTTACAATTGGATCTGATGAACTTTCATACCTTGACTCATTATTTTCCTGTGCATATTTATCTGATGCTTCAAGCATTTCGTTATATGCTTCAGGATCGTTCTGTAGCTGATTCTTATAGGCATCTAAATCTTCTTTGTTTTGTTCCGCCAGTTCCTTCGAAATTCTGTTCAGATTACCTTCAATCCAATTCGGATCTTCATTATATACAGCTCCAAGGAGAGTAGTAAAGTCTTTATCTTCAACAAGAATAGAAACGATCTCAGGGTAGGCAAGTAACGTATTTACACTTTCGCGGGTCTCTGTATCGTAAGGCTCGAGATATGATTGAAATGCACCGTCTATTTCGCTGTTTAGCTGGTCAATGCGAAGAAAGACCTCAAAATACATCCGCGCATATTTTTTTGCTGTTTCATGAATATCTTCCGGGTAATTCAATACGATCTGATTGACTTCCGCATTGGATGGTTTTCCGTCTTTTACCAAGTCGGAAATAAGGTTTGGATAACGAGCCATTTCGTAGAACGCGGCTTGCGCATCACGGTCGTAGTCATCGATAATTGCCCTGAACTGACTCTTTGATCTGTTTTGTAACTCTTCAATTTGGTTAAGCACTTCCGGGGTCTGCGCAACCTGAAGAATGTCGCGTTGAACGTTTTCGTCGTAACCTGCAATTGCGTCAACAGTAGTGCGATCTTCATCAATCATTTGCAATAGTGCGGTTTGATTCTCTGACTGAGCATTCCCTTGTATTGAAAGGCTCATTAGTATGGCTAAAAATATAAAAGGCAGTATGTTATATTTGATCTTTTGGTACTTTATAGAAGTTTTCATGACTTACAATTTTAGTTGTACACCTAATCGCAAACAAAAATTCTGCCAGAAATGAATAAACACTGAAAGTTTAATTTTTATTTTAGATGTTTTAAAACCGTTTAAAGGTTAAATAATTGGGATATAGATTATTTCGAAATTTTAATTTTGGTAGTTGTAAATCTGTTTAGTAGATTTCGAAAATAGGCTTAATCTGTTGTATTGTAGTTGTTTAGTGTTTTTGTTGGGGAGAATATAGGGAGAGGAACCCGATTATATCACTATTTTTAGCTGGTTTTCTTCAATCATTGCCTGTCAAAAAAAGACAGACAATGATTTTAAAATATGGTTTGGCGACCAGCTGCACTACAAATATAGTATAAATACAGATGCCGTTGTAATTGCAATACGAATGGTAATTGAATTTCATAAAATCAGAGGAAAAATAAAGAATCTCACAAATCCTATTTTCCTTTATTAATTTTCACAGCATCATCAACATCACTCTGCTCTAAAACTCCAAGATAAACGAAGTCTTCGAATTGAATTTTCAAAATTTCAGATAATCTCCAAACATCCTTTTCTTCGTTCAATTTTTCAGGGTCATCCAATTTTGCAATAAACTCATTCATCCTTTTAATAAGAAAATTTCTTACATTTTTATTTGTTCGTGAAAAATATAGCAACAAAGAGTCTTTATCTTCAATCTGCATTTTTAATTCTTTAACTCTTTCATTTAGCCTCTCAATTTGCTTGTTTAACGCGTCAATTTTCTGACTGTCACCTTCAATTTCAAACAATTCATTAAAGCTTACTCCTAAAGCTTTTGCAATTTTTCTTCCTGTCTCAATATTAATGGAATCGGTTATATCATCTTCAATATTAGAATAGGCAGTGGGTGTAATATCACATGCTCTTGACATATAGGCTTTTGAAAGTCCATTGTCATTTCTAATCCTCTTTATTTTCCCCTCAATACCCTTCATTCGTTAAATTTTCAACAAAGATATATCAAAAAAAAATCATTTAAATTCACAAATAATCCATAAATGTTTTGTTTATGTGAATTTATATTTATATTTGTGAATTAATTGTTCACAAATAAAACCATAAAAAAATGGAAACAAACACAAAAATCGAAAAGATCAACGTGGCAATAGACATGCTCCAGAGATTGAAAAACGATGAGATCAACGAAGAGGCATCTATAGTTAAAACTCCTGATTTTGAAGATGACGTAATTTCAAGGCGTGGAGCTGAAAAATTGGCTGGAGTAACTCAGCCAACATTTGATAAACTCTTGAAAGCAAATAAATTTAGAGTTCATAGAGTAGGACGGAAACAATTTTTTTTGCGATCCGAAATGTTGGAAGACCTAAAACGAAATGATTAATTAAAAACCCTTAAAATTTATTACCATGATACAAATAACGCTTGATGAAACAAAATTAGCGGAGTTATTCCGCAAAACGCTCCTGGAACAACTGAACTCCATAAACCAGGTACCAGTTCCCGAAAAATCGAATACGTTACACTCGCTTAAAGAACTGGCCGATTTCCTGCATGTGAGTATTGCCACTGCCCAGCGATACAAAAACGAGGATATTATTCCTTACATCCAGTGCGGGCGCAAATGCATGTTTAACACCAACGATGTGATGACGGCAATGAAAAAATACAGCGATAAATAATGGACCAATTACAATAGTCTGGATATCTTGACAGTATAAGCCTGTTGTGTTATGTTCTAGCAACTCGCTTTTTTGTCCTTTCGTATTCGAATACGTAATACAACCTTCGCACCGATAATTTAAAAACGATAAAACGATGAAAGCTAAAATTGAAAAAGACGCTGTCAGGAATAAAATTCTAACAACACGGGTGACAAAGGATGAATTAAAGGTGCTGAAAAATCTTTGTAAGATCCAAAAAATTACGATTAGTCGGTTAATCAGGTACTCCCTGGAGAAAACAATGAATAATAATTAGTACCCACGGAACGAAGTAAAATCATGTCTATCAGAAAAGAAATAGCGTTGCCAACAATCCCCGACAGTCAGGAACCTGAGGAATATCAGCGGAAATACGGATTTTTTATAAAAGATGGAATATATGCTTTCACAAAACAAAACGAAAAGGGTAATCCAACTATTATAGAACTTTCAAATTTTGTTATGAAAAGCCTCTTTAACCTGGATAATGGAAGCAACAACAGTCAACGGATTATTTACCTCCAACGATCTACCAACGAAACCCATATCATCGAAATTTTATCATCTGAAATGAAACCGGAAAGCTTCGAGACGATTCTTAAGACAAGGCGCTGCACATTTTACGGTACTGCTTATCAGCTTAAAAAAGTTTTTGGTCAATTGATGGATGAGGAGGACCAAGCGTTCATCCTTTCAGAAATGGGATGGAATCCAGAACACCTGGTATATGTTTTTGCCGACGCTATATTTTCGGCTAAAAATATTGTTTTAAAGATTAATGAAATTGGCATCATTAAAGAAGATGACAAACAATATTATTTACCTGCTTATGGATTTGCAAACCTCAATAATGAAGACTTCAAAACTGAACGTCTCTATCGTTTTATAGACGGGACAACCAATTTTAAACAATGGTCCGATCTATATTTTAAAGCTTTTGGCGAAAATGGTGTAGTTGGAATACTCTTTTTGATCCTGGCATTATTCCGGGATATCGTTTTTGAAAGTGTTGGTTTTTTCCCGTTTCTATTCTTATTTGGTGATTTTGCGACCGGCAAAACATCTTTTACTGAAAAGCTTTTATCACTGTTTGGAAAGGATATAATTGGTACACCTTTAAATAATGCCACTACAATTGCACTTAGCCGGTTAACTTCTTCCAGAACAAACGGGATATTCTACTTTAAAGAATATACCAACGAAACGGATGTAACCGCTGAAGACTTTATCTTAACTGCCTATGATGGAGCAGGAAGAACAACTGGTGTAAAATCGAACGATAATAAAACGAAGAGTTTACCCGTTAAATCTGCGATGATCTTTGATGGAAACCATTTGCCCACCGCAAAAGCAGCGATACTATCCAGAATGATTTTGCTGATCTTTCAAACACAGATTTTTTCAGAAGAACAGAGAAATGCTTTCGACAAGCTCAAAACTTTAAGTACAGAAGGATTCGGAACGGTAATAATTGAAATCCTTTCCTGCAGGGAATTTTTCAAAGAGAGGTTTAAAACGGTATTTTCAGAAACGACACATAAAATAAAGGGAAAGGGAACCAGACTGCCAGATCGATCGATCAATCATATGGCTTTACTTTTTTCAGCTTTCGATATCCTTAATCAAAAATTAAGTTTCCCGTTTGATGCTGATCAAGTAAAAAGAATAATTGGCAAAATCACTGAAGATCAATTTGAATTACTAAAAGAAAGCAATGCATTGACCATTTTTTGGGTTGCTATTAATTTTAATATTAAAAAGGGATTGGTCCTACCTTATTTAAATGATCTAAACAATGTAAAAACAGCTCATTTCAGGGTCAAAGTTGTTTCAGGTTCAGAGTATATTCTCCAGATTAAACTACAAAGTGTATATCCTTTTTATACTAAATACTGCAATGACAATAAGCTAAGATTGCTTGATTACTCTTCGCTTAAGATGTTACTTACCAGTTCATCGAATCTTATATTTCTTCCTGCTAATTTAAAAAATCGTGGTTCAGCAAATACCGATAAAGTTTTCGGTTCCTGTTATCAATTTATATTAACTAAAACCGACAATGGTTTTAATATTGGAGATAATGAATTATCAGTGTAAACTATGTAAACCTTGTAAACTATGAATACTATTCTATTAATATATAACTACATATTGGATTACATACGGTTTACATGGTTTACATCTGTGTTTTTTGCTAAAAAAGGGCAATGTAAACCATGTAAACCAAAACAGCAGGATCAATAAAGAAAACATTACTATATATCAAATATTTAAGATCAAAGATTACAAGGTTTACAGGGATTACATGAGTTAGATGATACAGCCACAATATTTTAAAACAAAGAAGATAAATTTTAAATGTATGTTAAATATAAGTCATTTGAAAAATAAAAATTGTCATGGAAGCATTTGAAATCCAAGTAGAGGTCTACACAACGCATGGTACAAAATATAAACATGCCAGTAAAACGTTCGCAGCCACCGGATGGGAGGCAGCACATAAAGTGAAAGGAGTAATTCATAACCGAATGGCCGATATTGAGTATGTGAAATTTCTCGATTGGACCATTTTAAATCCGTTCCAGGCTCACTTTCCGAAAGATGATTTTTGCCATTCAGGAAAAAAAAGAACAAAGAAATGAATTGCATCCAAGCGAATGCTCTAAGTATTGCCGGGTTCCTGATGTCCAAAGGCATTAATCCGGATAAAGCAGATGGTAACAACTTTTGGTATTGTTCCCCAATTAGGAATGAGAAAACACCCAGTTTTAAGGTGTGCCGGTCCAAAAACGTCTGGTTCGATTATGGGATGGGTACTGGTGGTAAATTAGTGGATCTTGTTTGCAAAATGTACAATGTTGACATAAGTGGTGCACTTCTGATCTTGGGCGGTGCAACGGCTGAAATTTCTCACTTTTCTTCTGATAAGCAAGAATCATTCGATCAGGAAACACGAATTCAAATTAGGCACATGCAACCACTTCAAAACAAAGGGCTGATTCAATACCTGGAGAGCAGGAAGATCAACACTGGCATAGCCTCCAAATATTGCAGCGAGGCATATTATACCACGACCGGCAACGACAAGCAATATTTTTCAATTGCTTTCGAAAATGACAGTCATGGTTACGAATTACGCAACAAGTATTTTAAAAATTCCACCTCACCGAAAAACATTAAAACCATCCCAGGAACGAACCCATTAATCGTGAATGTATTCGAAGGATTTATGGATTTCCTATCAGCTTTGACCTGGTTCAATACTGATAGCCCTGCCGGTGACACCATCGTCTTAAATGGCGTCGGCTTCGTCGATCGATTTATTCCCCTTTTGCCTAACTACAAAAAAATCAATTTGTGGCTGGATAATGACCGGGCCGGAAAGGAAACTGCAGTTCGTATCCAGGAACAAAGGCCGGACGCAATAAACCGCTCACTACTTCTGTATCTGGATCACAAAGATTTTAACCAATACCTGGTATCTGCCAGTAGTACTAAGGAAACAACTATAAATTCAGTCAATTGCGTAAAGAAATGAAAATAAATCAGTCAGAACAAAAATTGATCAGACAAGCAGTAACGCTATATTTCAGTTCCTGCAAAAAAGCCGGTTTGCCGCGACAAATACTAAATCCTAATTTGTGTGAAATAGGTATCAAAAATATCATCCTGAGGAACAATTCCGGAGAAGTCGCTAAAATAAGTTACTGCAAAATATTCCTGAGTCTGGTTTTGGCGGGAAATGAGTATCGAAGTATAATATATGCAAAGCAGTATTTAGATTGTAACAACTTTAAAATTAACATCATGGAAAAATCACCTTTCGAAAAACGAATTCTGGATCAGGCTATAGAATTTTATAAGCAGGTATGTATAAAATGCCTGGTCAATCCTAAGACTATAGATCTGGATCATTCTGACGTTGGTCTACGAAATGTTTTTTTGAATACTTCCAAATCAGAGGTTGCCAGGATTCGTTACGACCGTACACACCTCTATTTTGAACTTCATGGCGTGGTCTATGATGAACCAATCAAATTAAAGTAACCGAACACCTGGTAATGTCATCAAAAAATAGAATAATGATGAATTCACTTGCATCAACAATCAACCAATCACAAGCCGTTCGGCAATTTGCCGATAAGCTTATCAATGAAACCCCGGAACGGAACGCCGTGAACGAAGAGGCTTTTCACCTGATTAAAGAAATTGTCACCTTGCCCAATGTTGACAAGTTTACACACCGCATCAAATTTGAGGAAGAAAAGATCTGGTATTTCTACCTTGCTGATATACCTAACAGGGTACAAATCATCATCAACAAAGCTTTTCTTCTGAATAACAAGGATGGGAATTTGTCACAGGCTACCATCCTAAACAATTTCATTTCAATGTGTGCTCATGAAGGGATGAACTTTAACAATCCATTCAACCTATTCACGCTTTCTACAAAAAATTATCATGGTCTGCTAAATGACAAATTTTAATATAATCAATATCAATAATTTAAAAATGAAAGTTATGGACAAGAAAGAGTATGAATTTTCTCCTGTAATCGTTTCGTATCTTGAAACTGACTGGGAAAAATGGCGACGTGAACACATAATGGTTCTTGAGGTGGACGGACTGCCAGTTGACGAAATAAAATTAACTGATTCGGCTGAGGATAGGAATTTAAAACGACTGATTGCCGATGTAAAAGTTATTAATAAACGGACTGAAAAAATTTATAAGGATGGCATTAAAGCTCAGAATAAATTCAGGACGAAGGGTATATAAATAAAAAAAAGGATCAATCAGTTAATCAATATTTAAATAAATTCAATAGCAATCAAATTTCCAAAATTATATCAACAACTTATATTTCAATTAATCACTTAATTATTTACATTATGAAAACACAAAATGTTCAAATCGAAGAAAGTACTCTAAACCTTGATTGTGTAACCTTGACACCTGAAATTTTAGGTGAACTTCAGTCTATCCAGGATGACTTGAATAATGATGATCAAGCCGGGCTTGATAAACTATTTAATTTTCTTTTCGAAGTCTATCAGAGATATTCCGACGACTTCGCTGGGAATGAGAAAGCAATATTAGATCATCTTTGCTTCATAAAGGAATTGAAGGCCCACTTCGAAATCTTCAGGATTAAGCATACATCAATAATATCCAGCGTTCCCAAAGAACTTATTTCTCAATTGAAGATTCTCAATTAAAATGCACAATCGGGTGCCTGGTTTATCCTGAAAAATAGATCAGGCACCCGACATTTCAATCTTTAGCCAATATCACAAATCCATTTTTTGGGTTACGCTGGCAGGCCCTCGCGACCACCTAAAATCGTTGCAATCTTCCGAAAATTAACATTGCTAAAGGAATCAAGTAGATGATTGATTTTAAACGTATGTGTATTATATGTTAAAAATACACGTGTTTAATTCTTAAGTACTTATCAGTTAACGCTCTGAAAATGTCCTTTGACAACATAGGTTAAACAGCTTAGATTTAAGGAAAAATTTCAAAATATGAAAGAGACTCCTTTAATGTTTTTGGGTCTGAGAGTTGAACGGTCAACTCACCTGAAGCTTTCCCGAATTGTGAAAGCTTCAGGTAAGACATTGAGTGAATACGTGAGAGAGATTATCACTGAGTATTTAAATCAAAAGAAATCTTAATTCGGCACTATATGAAAACATTAATTTGCATTATCGAAAATCATCCGGCCAATAAATCAACATTTGGCTCAATTCTATCAAAACAAACTGGTATACCACTCTTTGATCTGAAGCAATACTTAACTAAGTACGCCAATGCACCAGGTGGAACCGGCGAACAAAAAGCCCTGGATGAGTTGGAGGCAGATATGAGTATAAAGGAAACTGCTATACTTGATCATACCGGCACCACAACCGCGCTGAAAGTTTCCCAAAACTTCGACAGAAAAATAATTTTCTTTTCTCAGGGGCAAAATAATTCCCTTGCATATCGCTGTTTTAAAGAATCCAAACACGAACCAGGTATTAAAAGTTCGGCTAAAAAAGGGAACTACACAGGCCTACCAAAATACATGGCAGACAATATAAAAAAGATGAAACCTGACCTTGTTATTGGCGAGTGGCACGGATCGGTTGAATATCTGGTTGGGAGAATTGAACAACAATTAAGGCAAAAATAAACATCATGGCAAGTTACGATCGCAGAATAACACTTTATATAAACGGGAAAGAGGTTATTAATAGTGTTGCAAACATTCGTAGAGAAATGACAATGCTCGTTAACCAGCAATCCCGAATGACAATTGGTAGCCAGGAATATATGAATAGTATTCGAAGAATTCAACAGTTAAGAGGTGTCCTGGCACAGCATAACCAACAACTTGCAGCAACGAATGGCATGTGGGGAAGACTTAATTCAAAGTATGACATCTATGCCTGGTCCGATTGGTGCAGTTATAAACGGTCTGTTAAGTACAGGTAAAGCCATGTGGGCACTTGTAGCTAATCCAATAGGTGCTACAATTGCTGTAATCGTTGCTGGCTTAACCCTACTATACAAAGCATTTACCGCAACCGATACTGGGGCCGTGGCAATGGCCGGTACCTTAAAATCGATTGGTAACGTAATGGATATACTTATTGATCGGTCAATGAGTTATTATAAAATGCTGTGGTCGTTGGTTACTTTCGATTGGGAGGGAGTAAAGAAAAATGGGAAAGAAGCTTTTGGAGGAATTGGAAAAGCGATTAAAGATGCAGCCGGGGCCGGTTGGGAATATGCCAAGGTAATGGATGATATCGACGATCGCGAAGCTGCAGCCATAACACGAAGCTCAAAACTTCGTGCCGAGATTGAAAAGCTAAAAAACGAATCCAAAGATCAGACAAAGACGAATAAAGAACGCCAGGAAGCTGCACAGAAAGCAATGGATAAAGAGATCGAACTGAATGGCATTGAAAAGAATTTTTTAGTCGAACGCAACGAAGCCGAAACGAAGAACCTGGCATCGAAGATCAATAACAGTAAGATGACCATGGAGCAAAAGGAAGCTCAACTGAAGCAGTGGTTACTCATTGATGATAAAGAATTGGCTTCTGCGATGGCAAAAGATGCTGCCTTTGCCGAGTTTGAAAATAAAAACGAAAAAGCCTTCCAGAATCTTCAAAAGATGAAAGCTGATGAGCATATGAAAGATGCTGAATTTCAAAAAGAGACACGACGGTTGCAAACGACATTATCAAAAGAGAAAAAAGATATAGCAGACGATGCTGCAAAAGCAGTTGCCGACCGGCAGAAAAAAGAGAGCGAAGAATTAAAAGCAGCTTACGATGACAGACTTCTAATCATCAAAAATGCTTACCTGAACGAAGGGCTAAGTAAGGAAGAGTATGAAGCAAAAACAGCGGTTGCCGAACTTGCGTATATGACAGCCCAGAAAGAACTGCTCACCCTTCAGGGAAAAGACACGACCGAAATAGAAACACAGATTGCCGATTCCCGGATAAAAATCCAGACTGATGCTTATAAGGTTATTGAGGATCTTGCAAAAGAGAATGAAGATACAATAAATGAAAATTATGAAACGGTATTTAGCTCGATACAGAACACAATTCAATCAGTTGATGATTCAATCAGCCAATTAAAAGCTATCGAAAAAGAGGAGAAGGACACAAACGAAAGCCGTGCAAAATCCTATCTCGATCTTGCAAGCTCTGTTGGCGATTCGTTTGCCGATACATTGATGAGCCAGGAGCAGGATTTCGGGCAATTCCTGCGCAATACGTTGGTTATGGCGCTCGATGCATTAGAGAAGATTCTCATTTTATCCATTGCTGAAACAACCATTAAGGATATTACGACAAAAGGTTTTCTCGGTATTGCAACCGCGATGGCAAAAATTGTGCTGATGAAAGCAGCCTTTGGTACTGCCAAGGCACTTGTATTGGGTGGCAGCAAAGCCCGCGCTGTCGGTGGTTTTATGGAAAGCGATGAGACCTATCGTGTAGGCGAAGCTGGCCCGGAATGGATAGCACCCAACTGGCAGCTGAAAGACCCACGGACAAGGCCACTGATCGGATTGCTTGAAAGCTTCAGGCAGAATGGATCATCTAATAGAGTAACCGTAAACCCTGAACTTATAGCGATGACAAGCAATCCCAATCGTACAAGTTCAGGTGGATCATCCATTTCAACCAACCAATCCGCTGAATCTGGAAGTGGCAATGAGCAAATAAAACTTCTTCTGACATTGGCTGAAGAAGTAAAGATACAACGTCAGATAATGATTGAAGAACTGAAAGAACTACGATCAACACCAATAAAGGCTACGGTTGCTGGTTATGGTGGTGCAGGTTCAGTTACCGGTGAACTTAACCGGATTATGGCATGGTGGAAACACGTTAGTTGATATTATGTTGTGCTTTCTGCATATATCCTGTGTTTTCTGCTCATTCGGTCACGTTCAGGATAGGGCGAGTTCGGTTTAGTTTTGACATGATTGGGGATTTTTTCGGTTTGGATAGCCCTTTAAGCGGTTTTAAAATGATGACATATAGACACATGCATAAAATTAAAGAAGGAAATAGGCTGCACAAGATTTTAATTGATAATGATTCTAAATAAAGTTTTTAAAAAATAAATAAAATGGCAGAAATTGACGAAAATTCCCTTGAATATGCCCGGAAATTCAAACCAAAATTAAGATTTGATATTGGCGCGGTTGTGTATTTGAATTCGGATCTTAAAAAGAAATGCCCATTGGTAATATGCAAAATTTTTCCAACGGATGATGATTATGACTATCTATGTGAGTGGTCTACCTCCCAAAAAGAGATCAATCGCGATTTTTTCTTCGATAAAGTACTCTGTTTATTATGAACGACGAAACTGTAGAAATGGACTCTCCACGAATGGAGAACATGTATTACCGTTATGGTAATCAATATACGTCTCTGTTAATACATCTTATTGATCAATTGAAAGATATTCCTAAAAAATCTCCTCCAAAGAGTCTTTCAACTGAGCTGAGTTATATTCTTGGTGATTTTGGCGAAGTAAACAAACGATATGCAATTTGGGATGCTATTGAAAATTGCTATCACGT
>Ga0209724_1003415_pt1 | contig 12993 bp, 13 predicted proteins | sample grotaG_FD_184143 | JGI IMG/M metagenome (GOLD analysis project Ga0209724, IMG submission 184143) | Glacier valley bacterial and archeal communities from Borup Fiord, Nunavut, Canada, to study Microbial Dark Matter (Phase II) -... | ecosystem: Environmental > Aquatic > Freshwater > Ice > Glacier ... | reverse complement strand
GACCGCGCCGACCACATCGACCTGAATTTCGGATGCCCGGTGCCCAAGGTCACCCGCAAGGGCGGGGGCGCCGCGCTGCCGTGGAAGAGGGAACTCTTCCGTGACATCGTCGAGGGGGCGGTGAAGGCCGCAGGCGACATCCCACTCACCGTCAAGATGCGCAAAGGAATCGACACCGACCACCTCACCTACCTGGAGGCGGCTCGTGCCGCGGCAGGCGCCGGTGTTGCCAGTATCGCGCTCCACGCCCGCACCGCGGCCGAGTTCTACTCGGGGCACGCTGACTGGTCCGCGATCGAGAAACTCAAGAACACGATCACCGACACCCCGATTCTGGGTAACGGCGACATCTGGAGCGCCGCGGATGCGGTGCGCATGGTCGATGAGACGGGATGTGACGGCGTGGTCGTCGGCCGGGGGTGCCTGGGGCGTCCCTGGCTTTTCGCCGACCTCGCCGCAGCGTTCGGCTCGCCGGATGCGGTGAGCCCGGGCGAGCGCACCGAGCTGAGCGAATCCGCAGAACGCACGCCGTTCCAGCCGACGCTTGGATTCGTCGCCACCGCGTTCCGCCGTCACGCGCAACTACTGGCGGAGTTCTTCGACGATCAAGACCGCGCCTGCCGGGACATCCGCAAGCACGTCGCCTGGTACCTCAAGGGGTACTCGGTGGGCGGCGAGCTGCGGGCCGCGCTTGCCACGGTGCGAGACCTGGCGCAGCTGGACGAGTTGCTCGCCCAGCTCGATCCGACTCAGCCCTATCCCGGTGCTGACGCTGAGGGACCACGCGGCCGGGCCGGCACGCCGAAGAAACCCGCGCTGCCCCAGGGCTGGCTCGACAGCCGCGACCTCGGCGAGAGCCACCGGGCCCAACTCGCCGACGCCGAACTCAGTATCAGTGGCGGCTGAGTACACCGAGTCGGATGCCACGCGGTGGCTGCCCGAACAGCACTCGAGCCGCCGCAGCGACTTCGCGCGCGATCGTGCCCGTGTGCTCCACTCAAGTGCGTTGCGCCGTCTCGCGGCCAAGACCCAGGTGTTGAGCCCCACGTCCGGCCTCGATTTCGCGCGCAACCGCCTGACGCACTCGCTCGAGGTGGCGCAGGTCGGCCGCGAGCTCGCGGACAGCCTGGGGCTCGACCCCGACGTGGTCGACGCGGCCTGCCTTGCACACGACCTGGGGCATCCACCGTTCGGGCATAACGGTGAGCGCGCGCTCAACGATTGGGCGTCGGCGGCCGGGGGCTTCGAGGGCAACGCGCAGACCCTTCGGGTGCTCACCCGCATCGAGCCCAAAGTGTTCGGCGATGACGGCCGTTCCTACGGCCTGAATCTCACGAGAGCGTCGCTCGATGCGAGTTGCAAGTATCCGTGGCCCGCTTCGCAGGGAGTGCCCGACCCGAGCGGACGCAGCAAGTACGGTTTCTACGACGACGACCGTGACGCCTTCGACTGGCTGCGGTTGGGCGCTCCACAACGTCGGCGCTGCATCGAGGCCCAAGTGATGGACCTCTCGGACGACATCGGATACTCGGTGCACGATTTTGAGGATGCCATCGTGAACGGCTACGTGGACGTCGCGTCCCTCGGCGCCAGGGTCGACCACGACGAGCTCGTCAACGCGATGTTCGTTTGGATCGGCGGCGAGATCGAGCACGATGAGCTCATCGCCGCTTTCGATCGGCTGGACAACCTACCGTTCTGGCTCGACCACTGGGATGGCAGCCGTCAGGCCCACGGCCGTCTCAAGAATCTCACCAGCCAGCTGATCGGCCGGTTCGCCGGGGCGGCGACGGCCGCAACCCGTGAGGCGTTCCCGCACGTCGCCCTCGCACGGTTCGGCGCGGACTTGGTGGTTCCTCGCGAGATCCAGGCCGAGATCGCCGTGCTCAAGGGCATCGTCGCGGCGTTCGTGATGTCGACCAACTCGCGTCGGCCGATCTATGCCCAGCAGCGCGACATCCTGACCGGCCTCGCCGACCTGCTGCTGACCTCCGCGCCGAGCGCCCTCGACCCCGCATTCGCCGCGGATTTCGAGAATGCCGAGACGGATGCCGGTCGGCAGCGTGCGATCGTGGACCAGGTCGCCTCCCTCACCGATCAGTCGGCGATGGCGTGGCATGAGCGCCTCGTGCACGGGCCTCGCGGCGCAGCGGGCGGAACGTAGAATCGCACCGTGGCCGGCCTGATTCGACGAAGCGATATCGATGAGGTCAGGTCGCGCACGAACCTCGCCGACATCGTGGGCGACTTCGTCACGCTCAAGAGCGCCGGCGTCGGCTCGTTGAAGGGCCTGTGCCCGTTTCACGACGAACGCAGTCCGAGCTTCCACGTGCGCCCACAGGTGGGTTTCTACCATTGCTTTGGGTGCGGGGAGGGTGGAGATGTCTTCACCTTCCTGCAGAAGATGGACCATGTGAGCTTTTCTGAGGCGGTCGAGCGCATGGCCGCTCGCATCGGGTTCGAGCTGCACTATGAAGACGGTGGGGCGGCCATCGACCACGGCAACCGTGCTCGGCTGCTCTCGGCCAACAACGCGGCGGCCGACTTCTACCGCGAGCGGTTGGCTGGCGCCGACGCCGAAGCGGGTCGTCGATTCCTCGGCGACCGGGGGTTCGATGAGGCGGCCGCCCGCCAGTTCGGGGTCGGGTTCGCACCGCGGGGCGGGGCGCTCGGCATCCACTTGCGTTCTCTCGGCTACACCGACGACGAACTGATCACCGCTGGCCTCACGGGTCGCGGTGAGCGCGGCGAGGTCTACGACCGGTTTCGTGGGCGCTTGGTGTGGCCGATCCGGGATGTGACCGGCCAGACCCTCGGCTTCGGTGCGCGAAAGCTCTTCGACGACGACAGCGGGCCCAAGTACCTCAATACGCCGGAAACGATCGTGTACCACAAGAGCCAGATCCTGTACGGCCTCGACCTTGCCAAGCGCGACATCGCCCGTGGCCGTCAAGTCGTGGTCGTCGAGGGATACACGGATGTGATGGCGTGCCACCTCGCGGGAGTCACCACGGCGGTCGCCACGTGCGGTACCTCGTTCGGCGTCGACCACATCAAGATCGTGCGGCGGGTGATCGGGGATGTTGACAACGTCGACACCACCGGAACCGGGGAGGTGATCTTCACTTTCGACCCGGATGACGCGGGCCAACGCGCCGCCAGCCGTGCTTTCAGCGAAGAGCAACGCTTCGCCGCCCAGACCTTCGTCGCCATCGCGTCCGAGGGGTACGACCCGTGCGATCTACGGCTCAAGCGCGGAGACGACGCCGTTCGACGGCTGATCGCCAGCCGCAAGCCCATGTTCGAGTTCATGATCCGCCGGGTGTTGGCAGGCCACGACCTCGAGACGGTCGAGGGTCGGGTGGCGGCCCTTCGGGCAGCGGCCCCGGTGGTCGCGGGGATCCGCGACCAGGCTCTCGGGGTGGGGTACGTGCGCACCCTGGCCGGCTGGCTCGGCATGGAGCCCTCCGAGGTGTCGCGCGCCGTGGCATCCGCCCGCTCGAAGCCGGCTCGAGACGGCAACGCGCAGGCACTCCGGCCCGGTGAATCGGAAGCGCAGCGCGGGGATGAGCCCTCCCTTACCCAGCTGGGCTCGGACACGGTCACCCGCACTGAGCGGGACGTGCTGATGGCCATCCTGCAACACCCCGAACACGTGGGAGCCGCACTCGTGGACGCGGCCGTCCGCAGCCCGTTTCGCGATGCCGCCCTCGCGGTCGTGCGGGATGGCATCGCTGCTTCCTTGCCCCACATCGAAGCCGCAGACTGGCTCGGAGCGGTTACCCGGGAGGTGCCGGCGCGCTACGAGACTCTCGTCAACCAGTTGGCGGTCGCACCCATCCCCGAGCGCGAGGACCGGTTGCCGGCCTATTGCCGACGTGTCGTGTCTGATTTCATCGACCGCGATCTGCTGCGGCAAAAGGTGTCGCTGCTGGGTGCCCTTCAGCGCCTCGACGCGGTCGAGGAGCCTGCGCGCTATCAGGACATGCAGCGGGAGCTCGTGAGCATCGAGAGCGAACGGCGGGTTCTGCGTGACGACCAGTGACGTGACGACCAGTGACGTGACGACCAGTGATGTGACGACCAGTGACACGACGACCGGTGACGTGATGACCGGTGGTCAGAACGCGCCGGCCGTTCGGGCGGTCGACCTCTCCCTGCTCTACCCGTCTCGCACCCCCGAAACCAGGTCGGTGGCGGTTGACGGTGTGAGCTTCGACATCGCCGTAGGAGAGATTCTCGCCCTCGTCGGCGAGACCGGCTCTGGCAAGAGCACGGTGGCGCGGGCGGTAGCGCTGACCGTGGATATCGCCGCCGAGGGCGCGCCGCGCATCATCGGCGGGGGGTTGCAGGTGCTGGGCGTGCAGGTACGCTCGATCTCGAAACGGCGACGCGACCGTCTCGCCCTGTGGGTCGGGTATGTGCCGCAGGAGGCGGGGGACAGGCTTGCGCCGCGCCTAACGGTGGGCGAGAACGTCGCGGAGCCGATCTTCTCGCGTGACCGTCGCTTCGACCAGGATGAGGCCGGCCAGGCCGTTGCGACCCTGATCGACGCCATCCGGCTGCCCCTCGCGACGATGAACAAATACCCGCACGAGCTGAGCAAGGGTCAGCGGCAGCGGGTCGCTATCGCCCGGGCCATGATCCTCGAACCGCAACTGCTGGTCGCGGATGACCCGACCGCCGGAATCGACGTGACGGTGCGTACATCCATTCTCGACACGATCGTGGCCCTGCAACGGGAACGGGGCTTTTCGGCCCTCGTGGTGTCCGCCGACCTCAGCGAGGTGCGCCGGGTTGCGAGCCGCATCGCCGTGATGCATCGCGGTACCATCGTGGGCATCGGGGGGCTCGACGAGGTGCTCGATGACCCGCGGCATCCCTACATTGCGCACCTCGCGGCTTCCCGCACCGGGCACGGAGAATCACATGGCTGAGCTTTCTTCCCATTCCCTGCGTTCACCGGGGGAGCATCGCGACCCGCTGGCGGGCACGGGCCGTGCAGTATTGTCGGCGCAGCGCCCGTCGCCCGGCCCGGTGACGATTCTGCCCGCCGACATTCCCCCGACGATGATCGATCGCATCGCGGCGGCCGTTGCCTCTGCGGGCGGTGAGGTCGAGGCCCTCTCGCAGAGCACTCGCGCGCTGGTGTGGGTGGGTTTCGACGTGCCGGCTCTCGAGGCCCTGCTCGCGTCGCATCCCGGTATCGGTTGGGTGCAGCTTCCGCTGGCGGGGGTCGAGCAGTTCAGTGACATCGTGGCGCGGCATCCTCACCTGCTGTGGACCAGTGCGAAGGGATCCTTCGCCGAACCTGTCGCCGAGCACGCTTTGGCCCTGACACTCGCGGTGTTGCGCGACCTGCCCGAGAAGAGCCGGTCGGCCACGTGGGACCGTGCCCGTTCGGGCCGGTCGCTCTACGGATGCCGCGTGGTCATCGTCGGGGCGGGTGCGATCGCGGATGAGATCATCCGACTGTTCGCGCCGTTCGACGTCGTCGTCACGGTCGTGCGCCGCTCCGATGCAGCCGTACCGGGCGCGGATCGCACGCTCACGGCAGCGCACCTGCTCGAGGCGATCGGCGACGCCGACGTGGTGATCGTGGCCGCCGCCGCAACCGCCAGCACCGAGCGCATGTTCTCGGTTGAGCAGTTCGCGGCGATGAAGCCGGGAGCGTTGATCGTCAACATCGCGCGCGGCAGCCTGATCGACCAGGATGCGCTGGTCGATGCACTGCGCTCAGGCCACCTGTCCGGGGCCGGGCTAGATGTGACCACGCCCGAGCCGCTGCCGGACGGGCATCCACTCTGGACCGCGCCGAACGTGGTGATCACCTCTCACTCGGCCAACACGGAAGCGATGTCCGAGCCGCTGCTCGCGGCCCGCGTGGCAACCAATGTCGCCGCGATGCTGGGTGACGGCAGGTTCGTCGGGCTCGTGGATGCGAAGGCGGGCTATTGAGCAGCTTCTGGGTCGGCGGGTACGGCGCTGACATGAAGGGCACAGCGGCCGGGATCGGCCTCCTGACATCCCGCGACGATGGCTCGCTGGAGTATGTCGGCGTCGTCGCAAAGTGCCCGTCTCCGTCGTTTCTCACCCTGCGGGGCGACCGGCTCTATGCCGCGCTCGAGGGTACGGCCGAGGTGCAATCGTTTCGCGTAATGCCTGGCAGCGACGGCGAGAAGGCGCCGGCTCCGGCGCTCATCAGCACCGGGCGTGCGCCCTCCGGTGGTCAGTGGCCGTGCCAACTCGCGGTCGACTCGCACCTGGTCGTCGCGGCGAACTACCTCGGCGGGTCGTTCGGCGTGATCGCTCTGACCGGGGAGGGTGATGTCGACCGCCTCGTGCGGGTCGTCGCGGGTGAAGGCTCAGGGCCCCATCCCGATCAGGCGGGGCCGAGGGCCCATTCCAGCATTTTCGTGGACGAGGCAACCCTGCTCTGCCTCGACCTCGGCAGCGACGAGATCGCCATCCACCGGGTCGAGGCCGACCGGCTCGTGCGCACCGCGTCCGTCCCGCTCCCGCCCGGAACCGGCCCACGGGATATCGTTCGCCATCCGGTCTCCGGAGCCCTCTACGTGCTCGGCGAGCTGAGCGGCGATCTCCTCGTGTTCGATTGGGTCGATGGGATGCTGCGCCTCACGGCATCCACACCCCTCCCGGGTCGGCAAAGCGGCGATCAGGCGGCCGCGATCGCGTTCGGCGATGAGCACGCGTATGTCGGGCTGCGGGGTGGTCACCGCATCTCGGTGCTGGCGACGGGCGCCGCGGGCTCGGCGGGCCATGCGGCAGATCCGGTGGGCTGGATCGACAGCGCGGGGGACTGGCCGCGCAACCTCGTGGTCGACGGCCGCCTTCTGCACGTTGCCAACGAGCGCTCGAACGCGGTGGCGAGTTTCTCCCTCGGCGATGATGGGATGCCCACTCTCATCGGCGACCCGACGCCCGTTCCCTCCCCGACGTACTTGCTTCAAACGGCGTGACCGAGCAGTCCGCAGGATTTGGCGCGCAAGCATCCTTTGGTACTGTGGGGACGCCCATGGGTAATGTGGGCATCCCATCCTCGATAGCTCAATTGGCAGAGCAACGCACTGTTAATGCGTAGGTTCTTGGTTCGAGTCCAAGTCGGGGAGCCATCAGCGGTCGGAGGGTTCGCACGTGGCATCCGTTGTCGTGTTCCACTCGGTTCTCGGGGTTCGGCAGGGCGAGATGGATGCCGCTGAGCGCCTGCGCTCGGCTGGCCATCACGTGATCGTGCCCGACCTCTACGGGGGCCGACGCTTCGACGACTACGACCTCGCGATGACCTTCTCCCACGACCTCGGCAATGACACGATCAACCGGCGCGCTCTGGAGTCGGTCGCCGACCTGCCCGACGGCTTCATCACGGCGGGATTCTCGATGGGCTCAGGCGTCGCGGTGTACGTCGCGACGCAGCGTCAGGTTCGCGGAGTGGTGCAGTTCGCTGGCCTCAACGTGCTCGAGTGGTACGGCCCCGAAGTCAGGTGGCCGACCGGCATCGACTCACAGAGTCACCAGACCGTCGACGACCCGTGGCGCGAAGACGAGTTCGCTGAGCAGGCGATCCGGGATGTCACATCCGCCGGCGGCACAATCGAGGTGTTCGTCTACCCCGGCTCGGGCCATCTGTTCACAGATCCGACACTGCCGGACGAGTACGACGCCGCGGCGACCGAGTTGCTCTGGACCCGGGTGCTGCCGTTCGTGGCGGCGAGGTAACCTCAGGGCTAGTGCTCGACGAGGCCGACTTCGTGTCTGCCTTACGGAAGATGCCGACCTGCTATCGACGACGACTGAACCGCGAGCACCGGAGAACGATCACGCCGGTGACGTTCCAGCCCAGAGTCGCGAACTCCAGGCCGAAACCCCGACTCCGTAGGTCTAGCAGCGCGTCATCCCGCCGCCGACGCGGCGATAGAGTCTCCCTTCTGGCCCATCCGTCGGAAGGGAGATTCGTCGTTGGCCGAGCGCAGTGTCGAAGACAGGGCGGCGATCCGTGCGGCTTTCGCCGTCGGCACCGCGGTATCGGCGTACGGGATCTCGTTCGGCGCCCTCGCGGTGGTCAGCGGCCTGGACGTCTGGCAGACCATGGCCCTCAGCCTTCTGATGTTCTCCGGCGGCTCGCAGTTCGCCCTCATCGGCGTGCTCGCATCGGGCGGCCTGGCCGCCGCCCCGTCGGCGATCGCCAGCGCGGTGCTTCTGGGCGCTCGCAACGGCCTCTACGCGATACGCCTCTCCACGATCATCGAGGGCTCTTGGCCCCGGCGGCTTCTCGCAGCCCACCTGACGATCGACGAGTCGACCGCCGTCGCCACCGCCCAGCCCACGCTCGCCAGTCAGAGAACCGGGTTCTGGGCCACCGGCCTCATCATCTACGTCGGGTGGAATCTCACCACCGCAGCCGGCGCGCTGCTCGGCAACCTGATCGGTGACGTCAGTGCCTGGGGGTTGGATGCCGCGGCTGCGGCCGCCTTCCTCGGGTTGTTGTGGCCGCGACTACGGCAGCGTCAGCCGGTGGTGGTGGCCATCGGCGCTGCGGCCGTTGCCGCCGTACTCACTCCCGCCCTGTCGCCGGGAGTGCCGGTGATCGCCGCCGCGCTCGTTGCCGTGCTCGTGGGCGCGACGAACTGGTTCGGCGAACGCCCGGGGGCTGTCGCGTGACGGTGTGGCAGGTCATCCTGCTGGCATCCATCGCCGTGTTCGGGCTGAAGCTCGCGGGCTACCTCGTACCGGTCGGTATCTTCGACCGTCCCACCCCGGCGCGAATCGCGGGCCTGCTGACGGTTGCTCTGCTCGCGGCCCTCATCGTCGTGCAGACCCTCGGGGCGGGTCGAGGCATCGTCGTGGATGCCCGCGTGCCGGCCATCATCGTGGCTGCCGGCCTTCTCGCGCTCCGCGCGCCGTTCATCGTGGTGGTTGCGGCGGCGGCGGCGACGGCAGCACTCATCCGCCTGATCACCTGAGGTTCAATCCTCCAGGTGATCCTCGCCCGGCACCCACGAGAGGCCCGGCTCTGCCCAATTGCGGCGTTTGATCGCCTTCGCCGCCGCCTTGGCGTGCGCGGCACCGAGTCGGTCCACGTAGAGGATGCCGTCGAGGTGGTCGTATTCGTGTTGGAAGATACGCGCCAACCACCCGTCCGCGTCCACCTCGAACGGCTGCCCCTGCAGATCGACGGCGCTCAGCCGCACTGACGACGCACGGCGCAGGGGAAAACGCTCACCCGGCAGGGACAGGCATCCTTCGGAATCCTCATCTTCATCGGGCTCGGAGACCGGGATAGGGCTCTGCCACAGAGTCGGATTGACGGCAACGCCCTGCCAGGTGAGAAGGTCGTCGTCAACCCAGCGATACACGAACATGCGGAGCGGGACGCCCACCTGGGGCGCAGCGAGCCCGACGCCGGGTGCCGCGAGCATGGTGTCCACCATGTCGTTCGCTAGTGACCTCAACTCCTGGTCGAACCCGGTGACCGCGGCGGATGGGGTGTGCAGCACAGAATCCCCGGTAATGCGGATGGGAAGCACGGCCACCTGGCAAGACTAATCCTGCGAGCGGACGCTCGACGGGGTGTGACGTGTCGCCTCCGGGCGCATCTGGGTCGGGGCGGGTAGATTCATGGGGTGTCGACCGCGCTGCAGGACCTCACCGGATCCATCACGTTGTCGACCATCCCCGTCGTGGGGATCGGGTTGGCACTGATCGCTGCGGTTCTGCTTGCCATCGGAACACAATTGCAGCATCGCGGGGTCGAGTTGGTCGAGGCCGCATCGGCCAAGACGATCAGAACGGGCCTCAGCCTGAGACAGCTTCGCTCGCTCATCGCACGCCGGCAGTGGGTGTGGGGCACGCTGCTGCTGGGTCTCGCCATCGTGCTCCAGTTGACCAGCCTGAGCTTTGCGCCCCTGATCGTGGTGCAGCCGCTCGGCGCCGTCGCGCTCGTGATCACCGCCATCCTCAATTCCCGGATCACCGGCATCCCCCTCGACTCGACGTCGAAACGGGCGATTCTCATTTGCATCATCGGCGTCGGAGCGTTCGTGACCGTCGCAGCTTTCGTCGCGAAGTCGCATCCCATCACCGCAACCCAGCTCATCATCGTGCTCGTGATCCTGGTCGTCGTGCTGGGAGGCTTCGTCGCCGTCTTCACCGTGATGAGGTCTCGCACCCCGCGACCGATCTTCTACGTGGTCGCCGCCGGCGTGCTGTTCGGTTTCGTGGTGACGCTCGCAAAGGTCGTGATCGACCGGGTGAAGACGTTGACGACGGGCGATTTCACGATGGATGGCACGGACATCCTCACGCTGCTGTGCGTCATCGGCTTGATCGCGGCGGCCCTGCTCGGCACCTACTTCGTGCAGACCGCGCACGCGTCCAACCCGCCCGACTTGGTTGTCGCCGGGCTCACCGTCATCGATCCGCTCATTGCGGTCTCGATCGGAATTATCGTGCTGGGAGAGGCCGCGGGCGCACCGCTCTGGGCGATCCCCGCCTTCGCTCTTGCGGCAGCCGCAGCCATCTGGGGTGTCGTCTCTCTGTCCCGCCACCATCCACAGGCGTTGAACAATGCTCTGATCGGCGTGGATGTTCCGCAGGACTCTCCGCTGCAGCCCTAGAGTACGGTGGGATCAGTGGCCTGTTCAGCACTGGCAACGTAGGCTTTCGCCCTCGGCAACCGTGGAAAAGGAAACCCGCCCTCGTGACAGATGACCTACCGGCCGAAGCCCAGGCTCTTTCTGGACATGCCTCCAAGCCGCGGCTGACGATCTTGATCGGCGCGGACACGTTCTGGCCCGAGATCAACGGCGCGGCGAGCTTCGTCGCGCGTCTCGCCGCAGGGCTTGCCGAACGCGGGCATGACGTGCATGTGTCGGCTCCGTCGTACAGCAACAGGGTCCTGGGGCCCCAAGACGAGGTGCACGAAGGTCAGCACATGACGGTGCACCGCATCTACTCGTGGCGGTGGTACCCACATCCGTGGCTGAGGGTCATGTTGCCGTGGCGGCTGCGTCGAAACAGCGCCCGTATTCTCGATCTCGTCAGGCCCGATGTAGTGCATTTCCAATCCCACCTCTTGATCGGGCGTGGCATGACCTACGCGGGCGCGCGCCGCGGCATCCGTCTGATCGGTACCAACCATTTCATGCCCGAGAACCTGCTGGCCTACACATTCATCCTCCCCAGGTTCTTGCAGGCGTGGGCGATCGGACTCGCCTGGAAAGATGCCGACCGCATCTTTCGGCGTGCCGAACGGGTCACGACACCCACCCTCAAAGCCGCCGAGTACCTCGAAGCCAACACGTCGGTCCGAGGGGTCCTCGCGATCTCGTGCGGAATCGATGCGCATAATTACACCGCCAATATGGCGCCTCGCACAGACAACCTCATCGTGTTCCTCGGTCGGGTCGTGGAAGAAAAGCAGATCGACAAACTGATCCGCGCCTTCGCGCTGCTCGACCCGAACCTCAATGCTCGGTTGGAGATCGTGGGCGGTGGGGATTTGGAGTCACGGCTCAAGTTGCTGGCGGCCTCTCTGGGCCTTCAAACCCGGGTCAAGTTCGCTGGCTACGTTGAAGAGGACTATTTGCGGCGAGCGCTCACGCGGGCCACCGTCTTCTCCATGCCGTCGGTTGCGGAGTTGCAGAGCATCTCGACGATGGAAGCGATGGCGAGCGGGTTGCCGATTGTCGCCGCTAACGCGATGGCCCTGCCTCACCTGGTGCATGACGGCGAGAACGGCTTCTTGTTCGAGCCGGGGAACATAACTCAGCTCGCTGACCGGCTCACGCGCATTCTGACGATGCCGCACGAGCAACTGCTCGCCTTCAAGCGCGAGAGTCTGCGCATCGTCGCATCCCATGACATCCAACGCACACTGGACACTTTCGAGAGCCTCTACCGCGGCGAACCGGTCTGGGAAGCTCCCGCCGCTGCCCCGGGCGCGTCCAGACACGTCGATCCGGTGGAGCGGTAGACCTGCCGAGCGTTAGGCCGGTAAGCGGTAGAACCGCGCTACTAAGCCTGCAAGCTCGCGACGATGCGATCGACTTCCGCATCGGGGAGGTCGAGGGTTCCGTCGTGCAGACGCTGCTCCACCATCGCGCGGAGGTCCGAAACGTGCCCGAGCAGAAGGTCGGCTTTGATCTGGCTGACGATACCGGAGACTCGGTCGGCATCGCCAGCATCGTCGTTTCCGGATTCGACCGGGCCGCCGGGTGCCAAGCGCATCAGTGCTGCCCGGCTGTCGGAGTCCGGTTCTCCGCCGAGACGAGCCATGCGAGCTGTTCCAGGCGCTCGAGGATGGCGTGCAGCACGTCAGCGCTCGTGGGGTCCTCTTCGTCGACGGCGTCGTGCACACCGCGGATCGTGGCGATGGTGGCTTCTAACCGGTCAGTCGTCAGATCGATGGTCTCAGAAGTGTCGACCTCCCCCTTCGGATACTGCGTTAGCGACGTCGTTGCGGCGACCGTCTCGCTTCGCCCGTCGGGTGACGCATGGAGAGCGCGCAACCGCTCGGCCACCGTATCGCTGAACTCGCGAGCCGCCTCAACCACCTCGTCGAGGATCAGGTGGGTGTCGCGAAAGTTCTTGCCCACCACATTCCAGTGCGCTTGCTTGCCTTGGATTTGCAGTTCGAGCAGGTCGATCAGAACTTTTTGAAGGTTGTCCGCAAGGGTCTCGGAAGCCACAAAACCCCTCTCGGTATTTTCCGGCCTGGTGGTGTGGGCGCCGTCAGAGTGTGACGCTGCGGTGCGTGCTTTCGTCGTTTCCGTCATGCGTTCACGCTAGATCAAAGAGGCACGGCCAGCTAGGGGATGCGCCCGCCCGATGAGCGTGGTACGGGATGCGCCCGCGGTAGTCTCGGCCTTGTAACCTTGACCCGCCCGGTCGCGGGCACGGGGCGGTAGCTCAGCTGGTTAGAGCAGCGGACTCATAATCCGTCGGTCATGGGTTCAAGTCCCATCCGCCCCACCA
>Ga0209724_1003413_pt1 | contig 12999 bp, 10 predicted proteins | sample grotaG_FD_184143 | JGI IMG/M metagenome (GOLD analysis project Ga0209724, IMG submission 184143) | Glacier valley bacterial and archeal communities from Borup Fiord, Nunavut, Canada, to study Microbial Dark Matter (Phase II) -... | ecosystem: Environmental > Aquatic > Freshwater > Ice > Glacier ... | reverse complement strand
TATTGCATCCAAATTTTTCAGTCAAAGATAAAACAAGTTTCCAAATATCACAACATTTATTAGCCAATTTTATCGTCTGCGGTTGATATTAAGGCATCGCATAACTTAAAAATAAGCTAATTGCATTCCTATTTACGAAACCAAAAACTATTGTTTTCTTGATCTCAATTATTCGCTCTACAATTATTTCCTCTTCTGATCTTCCAACCTATATTCCTTCTTTTCCTTCTGATCGGTTTGCATATCTTTCACATCATCAATGAGCGGTGATTTTTTCACAGCTTCCCAGTCAAATTTTTCATCCAGCGGCGTTAATGCCTCCTTCGGATCAAAAATCAGTGGATCAACAGAAACTGCGTTGTAAGGTCTAAAATCGGGTGTTGATGTAAACATATCAGAAAAATCGTTTGCAGCCGCATCATACTGATTAAGATACGGCATTCCGAGCACATTCCAGAAGGTTTTAAAAATGCTTCCAAAGCTATAGTGGACCTTCGAAACAAAATTCCGCTTCACATATGGTGAAATAACCATCAGTACACTGCGGTGAGCATCAATATGATCAACTCCGTTTTGAGCATCATCTTCGGTAATTACGATGGCCATATTCTTCCAGAAAGGAGTGTGCGACAAATATTCAATGATACGTCCAACAGCTAGATCATTATCAGCCATGTAACTTTCCCTGAATGGATAACCAGCCTCCGGACGTTCATCGGCACCGTGATCGTTGGGGATGATCACTGTAATGATGGATGGCATTTCGATCTTAGGTGTTATCCATTTTTCGTCAAATTCCTTCATAAACTGGTGGACCCGGAACTGATCCGTAATGGCCATATTGTAAGTCGGATAAATTTTTGAAGTTCTTGAAAACATGGGAAGCGGGACCGGAAAATTGACATAGTGCTTTATACCAGTATATTTAAACGATTCTTCGTAAAAAGCCGGTTCGAACATGGTTCCAAAACCGAAGTTATAGAATTCGACTTTGTTCCGTTCAAGATGATCCCACATCGAACCGGCTTCGTTGTAATCTTCGGGATAGATAGCTCCCGCCGAGCCGTTCATCCCTAAACTGCCGGGAGCTTTCGAATTTGGATTGTATTTCCGGTTGCCACCGTAACTGGCCGGAACTGTTGCTTCTACCCACTCATTCGGATAAGTATTTACGAGCCAACGATGTCCATCTGCCGAAACATCCGAATCGACATAGAAATTGTCCGACATCGCGAATTCCGTAACCAGTTTCAAATGATTTGGCATCACCGATGCATTTTCAACTTTCAATGTTTTTTTCCGGTTCGTGAATGTTGCGTTACGACCATAGCGGGCGATCGTTGGATCACCCTTGCCGTTTTTCATTTGCCCGAAAATCTCGTCATAAGTCCGGTTTTCTTTCGAGATAAAAACCAGGTATTTGATTGGCGATTCCTTTTCGCCTCCATAAATTGGAATGGGATTTCCTGCTCGTCGTTTTTGTACTTTGTTGAAATCTTCAATCCGGTAATTATTGCTGATGACCAGTTTGGTGAGCCGTTGAAGTTGTTTGTCGGAAGGAATCTCCATCACGGAAACAGTCCCTGTCATCAAATTACCAATGTAGCTTCCAGCCTTTCCTTCCTTAAATACTTTACCTCCGTTTGGGCCGCTTCCAAAACCTTTTGCATTGCTCACTACGAGCGTCTTGCCGTCGGGAGTAATTTCAAGTTTTGAAGGAAACCATCCAGAAGGAATGTGACCAATAACTTTCAAAGTTGGAATATCAATCACTCCGATAGCATTTACCCCTGATTCGGCGACATAAAGTCTTTTCCGATCGGGCGAGATGGCCAGTCCGAAAGGTATCACACCACGAAACTGTTTCACCGCAGGATGCAACTTGAGAGATATCTCCGTAGCAATCGTATCGCGAATAACATCGATCACCGAAATATTGTCGTTTGTTCCATTACTTACAAAAACATATTTGTCGGTAACGGCCAATGAATTAGGACTTGCACCTCCAACTGCAGGAATTCCCTCAATGGTTTCACCAACAAGTACGCCCGTTTTTATTTTAGCCTTAATTTCGGGTTTAGCCTGATTTTTCAATGAAAACGACCATACTGAAAATGATTCTGGCACATTCGGGTCACCGAGTCCCGCGATATCCAGTGAATCAATGCGAATTCCCTTCTTCATCTCTTCTGATCCATAACCAAACGGAGGGAAATCGAGCGCTTTTTTATAATCTTTTTCGGCTTCGATATTGCCTATTTTGCTGTATTCGAACATCCCCACATTTGCGACATAGACTTTTTGATTATCGGCGGAAAGAATCACACCAAACGGGTATCGCCCGGTTTTTGCACTTCCGATCAGCTTCTTTTGTTGCGTATCAATCACAATCAGGCGAAACAACGTTTGATCCACAGCATATAAATACCGGCCATCCTTACTCAGTTTCATATCGCCAATATAGCCATCAGGCGTTTTCTCTCCTTTTTCAGATACTGAGCAATCCACCGAATCAAGTTTAACCCCCGAATCGACAGAAAATAGGTAAATCTTATTCTCCTGACCTCCTGCCACATAAACGATCTTATTATCCGGAGAAATCGCCAGTCCCATAAAAACGGAAGCCAGCACTCCCTCGTCAGTTGACGAGCCCGGAGGAACCTGTAAAACCGTAGGATGAGCCGATTTAAGGTTTTTAATAATTGAAATTGAGATGGGCGAAGTTCCCGAATTGGCTGTTACAGCAACTGTTCCGTCAACGCTCAGTGTTAATCCGAACGGATGTGGGGCAACTTCAATCGATCTCCCGAAAGGTGTGATAAAACGACCATTGGGAATAACTGTTTTCCCTTTTTTATTGATCTGTGTATACAAACTTCCGGAAGGAGATGAAACAACTTTCAGTTTTGAAGATGCCGGTTGTCCGTAGGAGGAACTTATTATCAGGCAAAAAAGGAAAGGGAAAATTATTTTGACGTTCATTACATTCTACTTTTAGTGGAAACATAAAGGTAGCAGTTTATTGATTAAAAAAATACGCATCAAATCCAATTGCAGCATTCAACATTTAACAATTTACATGATTTAATACGGATAAAACCGGTTACTTTATCTGTTAAACGAATATAAGCGGTTATTATACGACTGTTAATGTGTCTATTATGTACCTTTAATATGATTTGCGACTAAACCAAACATGACTCCTCTAATTTACTTACGACAATAAATGCCAGTAATGTCTTTAGTGTGTCAACCATTTAATTGATTGAACTCATGGGAATCGTTACGGGACGCTATACTTATCGCATTCTACTTGCGTTGATGAGCGTAATGGTGTTACTATGGGTTCCTGCGAGTGGACAGATATCAATAACCTCAGCAACATATTTTCAGGATTTTAACGGACTAGCAAATACAGATTCCTCCGGCACGGTGCCGTTAGGTTGGGCTTTTAATGAAACTGGTTCTTATGCTAATGCCTTTTATACAGCAGCAGATGGCTCTTCGACAAAAGGCGATACTTACAGCTTTGGAAGTGGTTTGTCCACTGAAAGAGCTTTGGGATGTCTGCGATCGACTAACCTCATTTCAGCTTTAGGGGCCTCGTTTATCAACAACACGGGAAATACGATTAATGAGATCACCATAGAATATACAGGTGAACAATGGAGACTTGGAGCGACAGGAAGAGTTGACAGATTAGATTTTCAATATAGTTTGAATGCGACCAATCTTAATAACGGTACCTGGATAGATTTTAATGCGCTTGACTTTATTGCTCCGGTTACAAATGAACCTAAGGGTAAATTGGATGGCAATCTTGATGCAAATAAAACAAATATTACTGCTACAATAACAGGTCTAAGTATTCCGGCTGGTGCCAGTTTTTGGATCAGGTGGAATGACTACACAGCAACAGGATCTGATGATGGTTTAGGTATTGATGACTTTTACCTTAGAGCCACTTCTACCTGCAATGTGAGTATTTCAGGATTTGTGCCTTCAAGCGGGCCGGTGGGAACAAGTGTCTTAATTACAGGAGATAATTTTACAGGTGTTTCTGCTGTTTATTTCCATGGTATACTTTCTCCGCTTTTCACTGTTAATTCTGCCAACTCAATCACGGCTACTGTGCCGGAAGGAGCAACTTCGGGACTCATAACGTTGCTAAATTCATGCTCTTCTGCGAGTTTTGGTAGTTTCAATGTATATAACACTTCTTGCACGACAGGGGCGACCGACCTGTTCATTTCAGAATATATTGAAGGTTCATCGAATAACAAAGCGATAGAAATAGCCAACTTTACGGGTAATACAATCAATCTCTCGGGTTATACAGTGGCAGGATACTTTAATGGCAATTCTGCGCCAAATACATTTATCACCCTACCAAATGTTGAACTGCCTAACAATCAAGTATGGGTAGTTGTACCCTCCAATGCTACTGATGCTTTAAAGACATATGCATATCAAATAACTGGTATTGGCTGGTTTAATGGTAATGATGCAGTTGTTTTGAAAAAGGGGGTCGTTAATATTGATATTTTTGGAAATATCGGATGCGATCCGGGAATTGCCTGGACTTCGGGTGGGCTACAAACCAATGATGTAACCCTGATAAGAAAAGCAAACGTATTTAACGGAATAACAACCAATCCTGCGCCTTGTACTTTCCCAACTTTAAGTACCGGGTGGGATCAATACCTGATAGACGATTACGCTCATTTAGGCAATCATACAGTTATCTATTCTGCAACCCCTCCAACAATCACTTCTCAACCAGTTATCACAACAGTCTGTGCTGGAGAATCTATGTCAATATCAATAATTGCGTCAGGTGCCATTTCGTATCAATGGAAATGGCTAAACGGAGGTACCTGGGAAAATGTAACCGACATGACAGGCACTTATTCAGGTGCAACAACTTCATCATTAACTATTACCGGTTCAATCGGACTGAACGGCACACAATACTACTGCGAAGCGCATTCAACGACTCAATGTCTTAGCGCATCAAATTCGGTACAGTTGACAGTTAATTCATTACCCACAACATCACCAATTTATCATCATTAAATAAAACTTATAAGAAATTAATAGTTAGAAATTTTAAAAAATACGAATCATGGAAACACTCTTACGAATTATACGATGGCTTAGATTACTACTGCTTTCAACGGGAATGACGGCCAGGTCGCGCCTGCTATCGCGGTTCCAATTGTGCTGGCCATCTGATGAGCCGGACCTTTACTTCAAAAAAACAGCATTTAGAAAAAAATTACAAACCAATCAATTAAAACGATTAACCGTGAAAATTCGGATACGACTGCTACGATGGCTTACACTGCAGCAATTCCCGGCCTACCCCGGCGGACAGGCATGCAGTTTACTGCAATACACCTTATTCCGACGAATTCCGGCACTATTGCCTATAAACGATAACTATAAAACCTTAAAATATAAATAATTAAAAAATCAAGCGATGAAAACAAAAATTCAAATTTTACGATGGCTAATGATGCTAATGCTCTCGGTAAGTGCATTGGGAGCGTGGGCACAAGTGGGTGTATTAACAAAGACAGGAGATATGACTGTTTGTCTTAATTCAACAGAATCTTACGGCGTTATGCCTACAGCTGGCTCAACCTATACCTGGAACATCAGTGCTGGTACAGGAGGTGCAGGTGTGATAAGAACTGGCGCTGCGCCTAACAATTTAGTATCCATTAATTGGACTAACTCAGGTACATGTACGCTAACAGTGACAGAATTAAATTCTTCTAATTGCTCTGCCGTAATTAATTCCATTTCAATTACTGTTCTGCCATTATTACTTCCAGGAACAGCAGCAGCAGATCAGACCATTTGCTACAATACGGTACCTGCAGCACTCACTTCGGTTGACGCAACCGGCGGAACAGGAAACTACACTTACCAGTGGGATTCTTCACCTGATGGTGCTACCTGGACACCAATAACAGGCGCAACTACTTCTGGTTATGCACCGGCAGCTCTGACAGCTACGACTTACTATCGTTTGCACCAGACTTCGGGTACTTGTGGTACGGTGATAACTAATTCAGTAAAAATCACAGTACAGCCTAACCTGGTTGTAGGAACAGCAGGAGTAGATCAGACCATTTGCTACAATACGGTACCTGCACCGCTCACATCTGTTAATGCAACAGGCGGAACAGGAAGCTACACTTACCAATGGGATTCTTCACCTGATGGTGCTACGTGGGCTCCAATATCAGGCGCAACTACTTCTGGTTATGCACCGGCAACTCTGACAGCTACGACTTACTATCGTTTGCACCAGACTTCAGGTACTTGTGGTACAGTGATAACTAATACAGTGAAAATCACAGTCAATCCATTACCTGATCCAACAATTACAGGCGCTACACCTGTTTGTGCGACTACTATAGGTGTTATTTACACTACAGAAACTGGAATGACTGGCTACATATGGTCTGTAAGCGCAGGAGGCACAATCACAGCCGGAGCTGGAACAAACTCAATTACTGTTACTTGGAATACCGCAGGTCCACAGTCAGTTTCAGTCAATTACACCAATGCAAATAGTTGTAAAGCTGCTGCACCAAAAGTGATGGTTGTAACAGTCAATGCATTGCCTGCTACTTCCCCAATCTATCACAACTAATCTAAACCATTAATTGAATGGGTTGCACCATATATCATATCAAAAAAACCATACTGTCCGCTGCCTTAAAGGTCGTTGGGCGGTATGGCAGTGGTTTGCTGGTTGGCCGGCAACCAAGGGCACCCGATCGCTAACAAAATTCAATTGGCGTTGATGCCACGTTTATCGGGTGTAAAATGCTGATTTGTATCACTTCTTCCGACAGCTGACAGATCATGTCAAACGCTGCCGGATATTGTAGTTGAGTTAATTCCCTCAGCTTGATCCTGAAATGGTATTTATTCATTAACAGGATTTTAATGCCGTTTGGGTATTGTCCTATTTTAGATTTCGAATGATTGTCCGGGTAAACGGGATACTTATGTTGAAACAGTTTCGATATATGATCATGTTGGCCATTGTGCTGTTCGGCACCTTCAGCGCTGGTGCCCAGTTGGCTATGCCTGACTATGTATATATCGGATCCACAAAGCATTATAACGTAGACCCAAATCCAAATCCTTTAACTCCATCAACTTATACCTGGAAAATTGGAGCAGTTACACAAACAAGTACGACAAATGAAATTGATATTACCTGGAATACTGCCGGGAAATTTATATTGTCGGTACAGGAACATTCAACCGCATGTGATGGGCCGATTCGAACGGGTGAGGTGTATGTTTACCAGTTTACGTTGCCAGATCCGTTTATAGGATGTGTTGAAAATATCCATTCAGCTTACTATGATGCTGTCAAGCAGGATATTATTATTGACCGACCCGATTATTTCACCTTTAAGCCGGGAGATACAAGGCTCGATTTAAGCCCGTCCAATTTTGCAGACATCATTACGCCATCGTGTGCAGTAGAAATCCATTGGCAGATTGATTTCTCACCAACTCCGGATCCTGTGACGCATAATCCGGTAACCAAGGCTCCGGTTTCCGGCATTGGTCAGCCATCTGCAATTACCGAAAATATTCTGTTCCCCGGCGATGGGGTTGATTTCAACAACGTGGTTCACACGATAACTTATCAGGTAGTCGATTGCAACGGCCATGTTTCTTATACAAATACCCAAACGATCACAATCAAACCAAGACCAAAAATATTATAAAAGACAATTAATGAAGTCATTAAATATAAAATAAGATGAAACAGATAAGCATGAGTAAAACAGAGGTGCAGAAGCAAAACAGGCAGGGGTTCAATAACAGCTCTACCTGTCAGAACAGAATATCAACCTGCACAGCATTCAAACCGGGTTCGCCAAATATCTTACCGATACGGAACAAGGGGAAGAGTCCTCCTTGCAGGTCACGCAGTCCGGGAAGCTGGCTTGGAAGGCTGAACAGGGACTGTATTCCATTTGTCAGCAAACATTTAATAATCAATAACAAAGAAGGATTATTTCAAATCAATTACAATCAATATTCAAAATCAATTTAATTTTTAAGATCATGAAAAAGCAAATTTTATTACTCGTTTTGGCTTTTTTTGCCTCTGTAACTGCCTTTGGGCAAATGAAAGCCGGTTCCGTACCATTACCGTTGGTGGGATGTACAAATGATGCTTTACATCCTTTAGCAGGAGTACCTTACAATTATAAGGCTGCTGTAACTCCAACAGGGGGAAATTTTCAGTGGTGGGCAACTAAAGATTTTGATTTTATCAAAGACAATGCTGGTGTCCTTGTCAATAATTCAGATAAGAAACTTACTGTTGGAACTGATCTGATAGCCACAAGTGCCAGCTATGGTACTACAACTTCCACAGACAATGTAGATATTACGTGGTCAAGCGCAACAATAACAGGGACAACTGTGACCGCCCCAACTTTTGTGGTTGTGCAATATGATGCAGCAACTCCTGCCTGCGCCAACAATCTAAAAGTTTATCCAATTCTACCCATCAATGGATTCACAGTTGATATCAAGAATATGGACCAGGCGAAAGTATCACTTGATTATGCGGCTGCATATTCAACATGCGTCTCCAATATTGCCAGTGCAAAATATGATGCAGTTACAAAAGCAGTGGTTACCGATTATGGCAAAAATGTGCTCTATTTTGAGGTTGTCGCTGCAAATTTCACCGGCAGTTATACTCCGTCATTCCAGGTTGCAGGTCTTGCATCTGCTGGTCAAACAGTTGCTTCACTTGAATTGTATACCGATGCAGCTTTTGCAACGGCTGCAATTCCAACAACTTTAACTGCCGGAGTTTATAGTCCAGCTTTACCACTTACTGTTGATGCATCGGTTACCAATACAACAAATGGAGTTTCAATTTATGTGAAATTAACAATCGCCAATGGTGCACATGAAACCTTAACTGACGATGCTATTGCATTATCTGTAAATGGATTAAATGCTTCAGGAGAGAAGGATGTAGTCAATACAGCTTGTAATACACAGACAGATTTTGAAGATACAGCAACACAGACATTAACAAAACGTCCAACAGTTGCGGCTGTTGCACCTGGTGTATTTGTAACTCCATAGTTTATTGGGGATCGTATTTTAAAATGATGCAGAATGGTTAAAAACAGAGGTGGACCACCTTTCGGTCATGCCAGAGGCGATCCCCGCGTGAAGCTGAAGGCACGCGGTGATCCTAACCCCGGCAATTACAAACGCAGCAGAGCACCAACGGAATATGCTCACAGATTGTCGTTTAACCGGCTTGTTTTGTCGGAATAGGAAAGGTATGAGCAATTAACAATGAACAATTAACAGTTATCAATGAATATAAAATAGGTATAGGTGGAATTAAATAACTGATAATGAAAGTATATTATCAAATTTTTTCCAGGGACCATTAAAAATCAAATTATTCACATATGAATCGTTTGTTACACGATATTGGTCGTCTGATGCCGGTAGTAATGCTACCGTTGCTGTTTGCTTTGGCTCCCGCCATGGCTCAGACTGTCGTGTATCAGGGTGAAATAACTCCATTGTCTGTTGTTGAAGTTCCGGGCAACACTTACGAATGGGAATTGTACAGTGATTTAACCGTCGACTTTGCAAAGACGGCTGGAAATTGTCCGGCTTCCGCCGCCACTTTTGTGGGAAGTAATACTACCGCAAGCACGAATGTTAATTGGCTGCAACCAGGCATCTATTTCTATAAAATCACTGTTCATGATGCCACCCAATGCGTCATGAACTTTAAAATTGGAATGATAAAAGTTATCATTGTTGATCTGAAAGCAATCATAACTGGTGAGACATTAGCTGGTGCCTGTCAGCAGGTTAAACTTGATGCATCAAAATCTATAGGTGATATAGTTAAATATGAATGGTCATTAATTAATCAGGGCGGTGCATTATCACGGGAAACAGGTCTCACCACCGAATTCCAACTGTCTTCTGTATTTAAAGGTTCGCTGCCTGCTAATTTCCAGATAAAACTTGTCGTGACCGACTGCCTGGGAAAAACGCAAAGTGATATTATCACCATCAAAGTCGATCAGCTTCCTATCGCTGAGGTTTACTCTTCCGGCAAACTTGATAAAGATGGAACTATGATTGTTGATGCGGTTATTTTTGTTGGCAATGCTCAGAACTATAGGTGGTATACTTCAGAAGGGAAAATTGTTGGGTCCGATAATACCTCAACTGCAAAATTATTTGGATCAGGAATCTACTCGCTCGAAATAACCGATAATTATGGATGTGTAACTACGAAGGATTTCAAATTCCCGGCTGAAGTCTATCAAATACTTGCCAATCCAGACTTCGCAAAATTATCCTGGGTTAAAGATACGACCATTCATGTATTGGCAAACGACCTGTCAAGTGTTGGTTTCATTCCCGGTACAATGCACGTTACCGAACCGCCTGCACGAGGTGTTGCACAGGCAAATACCGATGGTTCAATAACCTATTCTCCACGAGAGAGAGGTCGGGGACGCGATCAGTTCGTTTATGAAGTGTGCGATGCATTGAACTTGTGCACCTCTGCTACTGTAACCATCGATATTTATGACCTTACAGTGATTCCTGAAGGTTTTTCACCGAATGGCGATGGCAAGAATGACAAGCTTGTATTTGGCGGTCTCGAAAACTATCTTCAATCACAGCTTTATGTCTACACTCGTTTAGGTCTGCTTGTTTATCAAAGTGCAGATTACCAGAATGACTGGAACGGTAAACCAAATGAAAAAACAATGGAAAGTCTTCAAACCGTTCCGACAGGTGTTTACTATTATGTGCTCAAACTGGGAGGCACAACACGTGTTGTGAAAGGATTTATATATGTTGGTTATTAGACCAAACCAACAACTAATCAACCCCTAATAAATATCGTTTAGATTCATCAAAGTACACTGAGATTGGAAGGATTGTAGCGAAAAGAGCTTGCAAACGAGGGGGATATGGGGTATTTTGCAATTATGGACAGTATTCATTTCCTTGCTAGTAATACATTACCTCCGGCGTCATTAGCGCTATTAATTAAGCTCATGCATTTCTTGTCTAAGTATAGCATGCTCTCGCCTCCTGATGTATTTGAATAACTATATTCTATAACTAAAATGTCTGTCTGAGAGTTTGAAGAACCGCCAAGGTATCTAATCGAATATTTAGCTTTATAAACATTAGCTCCATTTTTTAATATGGTCATAGAATCAGTCGTAAAGATATAATTTATCTGATTATTCGTATTTTGAGGAGTTTCGAAGATTGTTTCTGACCCTCTAATTGGGTAAGCGGTTGATATCCAACTCCATTCTCCTATGATCATCGAATTAGCTTCATCAATTTGATTTGTCGGATTGTCACAATTACATGGAATTATCGATTCTTCAACATCGTGATTAATACATCCAGAAGCAAGAATTAAAACAAACAGAAATAGGCTCAAATTAGTTCTCATGGTTATTTCTTTTTCTTTTAAAGATGTCACGAAAATACAATTGGTTGCGTTGTCCTAATAATATTGGCCATAAATAGTAAACATCGCCAAGTATATAGTACTTTAAAAGTTTTTAACTTTCCGCAAGTAGCTCTGCTTTTTCATTGTACATTAGATATTTATTTTTGTATTATGACAAAAATACAGAATACTTCATTCACAAAACGATTTATTGACTTTATTATTTTATTAAAGTTAAAATTATGATGCAGCACACTTCGATCTCGCAAACACTTGAAATAAATGAAATCATTCTGCATTCTTTCGCCTTTGCACTTTATCTTTTAACCCTTCACCTTTTTTCAAACCGGCTCTATTCCTTTCTCTTTTAACAGTTCAAGACTTAACTCACGCAATTTGTACTTCTGTATTTTACCGCTGGCGGTCATCGGAAAATCATCGACAAAAAAGATGTACTTCGGAATTTTATAACGCGAGATCTTCCCGCGGCAGAAGTCTGTGACATCCTCTTCGCAGAGTTCAACGCCCGGACGTTTTTTAATAAATGCACCGACCTGTTCACCATATTTGGAGCTGGGAACTCCAGCCACTTCAATCGCCTGTATCTGCGGCATCGTATAGAGGAAGTTCTCAATCTCGCGCGGATAAACGTTCTCACCTCCACGGATAATCATATCTTTTATGCGCCCTGTCACCCTGAAATAACCATCCGTGTCCATTACACCCAGATCGCCCGAATGAAGCCATCCATCTTTGTCGATTGCCTTGGCTGTAGCTTCCGGATTTTTATAATACCCTTTCATGACATTGTAACCGCGGCAGCACAATTCACCTTGTTCACCCGGTTTTAGCTCTTCGCCTGTCTCAGGATTGGCCACCTTTACTTCAACCGCAGGATAGGCTTTCCCAACGGTCGTTGAGCGGATACTGGGTGCGTCATGGTTTCTCGTTGCTGTCATTCCGGGTGATGATTCCGTAAGCCCGTAAACGATGATGATCTCCGACATATTCATCTTGTTCATCACTTCGTTCATTGTTTCAATCGGACATGGAGCACCTGCCATGATTCCGGTCCGAAGTGACGAAAGATCGAACATGCTGAACATTGGGTGGTTCAATTCTGCAATAAACATGGTTGGAACACCATAAAGTGCGGTACATTTCTCTTTTTGTACCGATGCAAGTACGACGAGCGGGTCAAAATTCTCGACCATTACCATCGTTGCACCATGCGTGATGATTGCGCAAAGGGCCAATACGCAGCCAAAACAATGAAACAAAGGGACGCAAACACAAAGCCGTTCGTCAGTTGTGTAATTCATGCACTGACCCGTTGCGAATCCGTTGTTCAAAATATTATAATGGGTCAGCATCACACCTTTTGGGAAGCCTGTTGTGCCTGAGGTATATTGCATATTTACAACATCGTGGCACGAAATGGTTGATTTGATCTCATTAAACAATTGCTC
>Ga0209724_1003408_pt1 | contig 13016 bp, 10 predicted proteins | sample grotaG_FD_184143 | JGI IMG/M metagenome (GOLD analysis project Ga0209724, IMG submission 184143) | Glacier valley bacterial and archeal communities from Borup Fiord, Nunavut, Canada, to study Microbial Dark Matter (Phase II) -... | ecosystem: Environmental > Aquatic > Freshwater > Ice > Glacier ... | reverse complement strand
TGGCAATTTGCTGTATAAAAATCAAGCTATTTATTGGCTGACGATTGACAACCAACTCATGATTTTCGGCTTGCGTAAGTAACCGCTGAGTACCAATCTCATCAATTATTTGCTGACAAAGAGATGAACCCATTTTAATGAAGTCTTGCTGTTCCTCTTCATCAATGGAATCGAATAATTCAAAAAAACCTTGTAATCCCGCAGCAACATTTAGAATATCATGGAAAAATATCTTCTCAATTATAGCTCTGCGTTTACGATCTGTTATGTCGACCAATGAAAAGATGGTATAGTTTAAATTCTCATGCAAAAACGGAGTTGCTGTAACTTCAACATCGAGAAAGTTTTCTGTACCATCGACCATTCTTCGTATCCTGCATTCTGATGTTGTTTTGAGTCCGGTTTTCTGGCATTGCAAAATAGCATTGACTGCACCACAGTAACGGCAATGTTCCGTAGTCCCGCAACCGCCAACTTCATCCCCGGCAAAGTGACAGTGAATAGCTTCGCCGAATCGTTTACCTAATACCTGATTAACATCTTCAATTTCAAGTGTTTTCATCAGGATGTCGTTTGTGAAAACGATCTGCCTGTTTTCGTCGAGAATACAGAAAATGTAGGATAACGAGCAAAAAATGTCATTCAGGTAGGGTATCTTTTCGAGACTCAAATTACTTTTCATAATACTCTCGTCAGAACTTCTCTCAGGATTGGCATATTTTGTTTCCATTTCTTATTTTTTTGCGGCGCAATTTACGGTTTTTCCTTAACTTTATATGGTGAAAATCGTGGACCAACAAGCTTTGCCAAATATTCTTTTTAATCAATATTCTCTTGTTCAATCTGCATGTATTTAACTGATTGCACGTTTTTTATTTTGAGAGATATTCTTGTTATTGAAACTGAAATCTTAAAAATAGCAGAATTTGAAATTTAAGAATCTTAAATTATCAAAACATTTGGATAAGTATTTGGTTTTATATGTACAAACTTATTAAGAATTATGAAGACAATTGATAAAAATAAGCCAGTGATGGTAACGGGAGCAACAGGATATGTTGCAGGATGGATTGTAAAAAAACTCCTCGACGAAGGGCTGACTGTGCATGCACCGGTTCGAAACCCGGAAAATATTGAGTTGCTTAAATATCTGGATGCGATTGCTACAGAATCAAAAGGGCAAATTAAGTATTTTAAAGCTGATTTATTGAAGGAGGGTTCCTACGATGAGGCAATGAAAGATTGTGAACTGGTTTTCCATACTGCCTCTCCATTTATCAATACAGTGAAAGATCCACAGAAAGATCTGGTCGATCCGGCGCTGATCGGAACAAAAAATGTTTTGGGATCAGTAAACCGCACAGGATCAGTCAAGCGTGTTGTGTTGACCAGTAGTTGTGCCGCCATTATTGGCGACGCGATCGATTGTCTGGCTTATCCAAATGGCACTGCAACTGAGGAACAATGGAATCTTACTTCTACGATCGATCATCAGCCCTATTCATACTCCAAAACGGTGGCAGAAAGGGCTGCCTGGGAGATCAATCAAAAACAGTCGCGTTGGGATTTGGTCGTTATCAACCCTTCGCTTGTAATCGGTCCGGGCATAAATCCCAAATCGACTTCTGAAAGCTATAACCTGATCAGGCAGTTAGGCGACGGAAATATGAAAATGGGCGCTCCTGAATTCTACATTGGCGTTGTTGATGTGCGCGATTTAGCCGAAGCTCACTACAAAGCAGGATTTCTGCCCCAGGCAAAAGGCAGACATATTATTTCAGCAAATGAAACCTCCTTCCTGACTTTGGGCGGTATTTTGCAAAAGAAGTTTGGCAAGCAATATCCATTTCCGAACAGAACTTTACCCAAGTTTCTTATTTGGCTGATGGCACCAATGGCCGGATTTAAGCGTAAGATGATCAGCAAAAACGTTGGATATCATTGGCGTGTAGATCATTCCAAAAGCATCAAGGAATTAGGAATTAAGTACCGTCCTGTCGATAAATCAATCATCGATTTCTTTCAGCAGATGATTGACAATAAAGTGTTTTCTAAAGTTAAACCATATAAGTGAAGACGTTAATTATTGATATTAAGCAGGGACCGCCTTCCCACTGCTGCAAACGGGCTTCCCATATCTGCAAATGAGCTTCCCTGTGCTGCACATGAGCTTCCCGTATCTGCACATGAGTTTCCCGGTGCTGCACATGAGCTTCCCAGTGCTGCGCATGAGCTTCCCGGTGCTGCGCATGAGCTTCCCACTGCTGCAAATGAGTTTCCCGCTGCTGCAAACGGGCTTCCCGGTGCTGCACATGAGCTTCCCACTGCTGCAAATGAGTTTCCCGTTGCTGCAAACGGGCTTCCCACTCCTGTAAATGAATTCCCGCTGCTGCAAACGGATAGTGTCCATCAATGTGAGATAATGCAGCGGGGAAGATAATAAAAAGCAAACGCCGCAATCATCCGATTGCAGCGTTTGCTAATTAATTATTTTGTAAGTATTTAAACTGTATATGTTGTTGAAGCGGTATCGCCACCTCTACCTGTCCAATTCGTATGGAAGAACTGACCACGTGGTTTGTCAACCCTTTCGTAGGTATGCGCTCCGAAATAATCACGTTGCGCTTGTAGCAAGTTGGCAGGTAATCTTTCGCTGCGGAACCCATCAAAATAAGTCAATGAAGTAGCAAGACAAGGAGCAGGAACGCCATTTGTAATTGCAGTTGCGACAACACGACGCCAGCCGGCCTGTGCTTTTTCAATCGTAGTTTTAAAGTATTCGTCAAGCAGCAAATTTTCGAGTTTTGGATTTTTGTCGAAAGCTTCCTTGATCTTACCGAGAAACACCGAACGGATGATACACCCGCCACGCCACATAAGTGCAATACCACCATTATTAAGGGTCCATTTATATTCTTTAGCTGCTTCAGCCATTAAGTCGTAACCCTGCGCATACGAGATAATCTTGGCACCTAAAAGGGCATCTTTCAAATCGCTGATGAATTGTTTTTTGTCACCTTTGAAGAGCTTTTCAGGACCATTCAGAAATTTAGATGCTTTCACGCGAAGGTCTTTTTGGGCTGAGAGACAACGTGCAAATACCGATTCGCCAATCAGCGTAAGCGGAATACCAAAATCAAGGGCTGACACCGCAGTCCATTTGCCGGTACCTTTCTGTCCGGCAGTATCCAGAATTTTTTCGACAAGCGCTTCGCCATTTTCATCACGGAAACCTAAAATATCACGCGTGATCTCGATCAGGTAGCTGTCCAGATCGCCTTTGTTCCATTCTTTAAATACATCATGCATCTCGTCTGCATTCATCCCTAACAGGTCTTTCATCATTTGATAGGCTTCGCAGATAATCTGCATATCACCATATTCGATGCCATTGTGAACCATTTTCACAAAATGTCCTGCCCCGTTTTCGCCTACCCAATCGCAGCAAGGTTGACCATCGACTTTGGCAGCAACAGCCTGGAAAATTTCTTTAACGGCTGGCCATGCTGCGGGTGATCCGCCTGGCATCATTGATGGCCCTAATAATGCACCTTCCTCACCACCTGAAACGCCAGTTCCAATGTACAATAAGCCTTTGCTTTCCACATATTTGGCACGACGAATGGTGTCGGGGAAATGTGAATTTCCGCCATCAATAATGATATCACCGGCTTCGAGGTGTGGAATAATCTGCTCAATAAAATCGTCAACAGGAGAGCCGGCTTTGACCAGCATCATAACTTTGCGTGGTCGTGCAAGGTTGGCGCAAAGATCTGCGATGGAGTGACATCCGATGAAATTCTTGCCCGCGCCACGTCCAGCTATAAATTTATCTACTTTGTCGACAGTACGGTTAAAAACTGCGACTGTGAATCCTTTGCTTTCCATATTCAGCACAAGGTTTTCACCCATTACTGCAAGGCCTATCAGGCCAATGTCTGCTTTTTTCATTTGTTTTTATTTTGAAATGTTTCTGGTATTTCTATTGTTTCAACTTATTTCTATTATTTCAATTTATTTCTATTATTTCAATTTATAGTTTGAATCCAAGTTTCTTGAGTTTGCCGATCGTTTTAATATTATTAATCTTACAAAGAATATTAAATGTCGGGAACTCACGTCTCACAGGATAATCTCCCCGCTGTTTTTCAAATGTTTCGACGGAAGACCGGAGTTGCTTGTCATCTTTGCGGATATCGTAAGTTGCAAAAATAGCTTCGGCAAGAACCTGTTGTGTCGTTTTTCCGGTTCCGTCAAGGAATATTTCGGTCGATTCCGGAAGTTCAATCCCGGTACATTTCCAGCTGTTGATACCCAGATTGAAGAACTTGCTCAAGGCTCTGACACTCATACTCGTTCCGTTGGCTTTCCCATCTTTTGAATAGCCGGCAATATGTGGTGTTACCAAATCGGCAAGAGCGAGCAATTCACGATCCAGTTCAGGTTCATTCTCCCAGCAATCAATTACAGCTCCTGAAATCTGACCCGATTTGAGTGCCGATTTGAAAGAAACTGTATCGGTTACTTCGCCACGGCATGAGTTAATAATTACCGGCTTTTTCTTCACTTTTGCAAAAAATGAATCATCTGCGAGATGGTAAGTTTTATCAATACCATCCAGGTTTAAAGGGACATGCAGCGTAATAATGTCCGCTTTTTCGAGAATATCATCCAATTCAACAAAACCTTTTCCACCTTCGGCTCTTGATCGGGGCGGGTCGTTGAGCAGCACTTTCATTCCGAGTATTTCGCAAAGACGGGCCACTTTCGAACCCACATTTCCAACTCCGACAATACCGATCGTTTTCTCTGTGAGGGAAAAATTATTCTTTTCAGCGAGAGCCATCAAAGCAGAAGCAATGTATTGCTCAACCGATTTTGAATTGCATCCCGGGGCATTTGTCCAGGTGATGCCAGATCGCTCACAATAGGCTGTATCGATGTGATCGTAACCAATCGTAGCTGTTGCAATGAATTTTACAGTTGATCCAGCCAACAGCGCTTCATTGCAGATTGTTCTTGTCCGCGTAATAATTGCGTCAGCATCTTTAACGTCCTCAGGAGTTGTCTTATTCCCGGGGAGATAAATTACTTCTGCGAAAGGTTCAAGGGCCCCTTTGATATACGGGATTTTATCGTCTATAATGATCTTCATCAAATTCAATTATTTTTTCTAATCTTTCCGGTAATAACTTTTTACCATTTCGTCCATTACCCGGTTTGTGCGGGAAGCAGATTTTCCTGTCGATGGTGCTTCGCCTTCTCCGCGCAATGAAGCAACGATTTTTGCCATCAGGTTACATTGTACATGTGCCGGTCTTTCAAACGGAAATTTCTGACGTCCATTGCTGTTTTCGAGGATAACCGGGGTAAACTCGAAGGTTGAAAAGATTATCCTTCCCTGATCTCCAATAATTTCCACTTCGTCCAATACGTTTTTGTCGGAGGTTGTGAAACACCAGGTACCTGTCCCTGCTACACCACATTCATGCTGCCAGTTGGCCAGTACAAGATCTTCGGCGGGGTAGAGGCCGGCCTGGTTAAATGCGTTGGCTTTTATTTTTCCAATTGCTCCGAATACATAATCGAGGTAGTCGAGTGTATGGGAAGCAAGATCGAAAAGAAGACCTCCTCCTGAAACTTCCGGTTGAAAACGCCATGGTACATCATTTCCCTGAAGTTCTTTTCCCAGGGAGCGGTAAAACCGGACGTTCACCATCCGAACTGAACCAATTGCATCCGATTCAACTAATTCCTTCACTTTCAGAAATCCAGGTAATGCACGCCTGTAGTAAGCGACATAAATTGGCATACCCGTTTCTTCAGATACCTTGAGCATTTTCTGGCATTCGGCAAAGGTGCGGGCCATCGGTTTTTCGACGTAAACAGGTTTACCTGCCAGCATCGCTTTTATCGCATAATCGGAATGTGCATCCGGTGGAGTAGCCACGTAGACAGCATTTACCTCCGGATCATTGATTAACGCATCGGCGTCACTGTACCATTTTGGAACGTGATGGCGTTTGGCATAATCTTCTGCAAGAACCGCATTACGGCGCATTACAGCCACCAGACTTGAGTGCAGTGTCAGCTGAAGCGGTGGACCACTCTTCACTTCCGTAACACTGCCACATCCGATCAATCCCCATTTTACTTCATCAATAATCATAGGCGTTAATCTTTAAATCGTTCACGAACAGCCCATAAACCAATCGCGGGATTTGAAATGTAATAAAACTCTTCTCCGTCAGCAGATTTGTTCCAACCATCTTTCAGCTTTGCCGGATCATATTTCTGAGTCATCTCCTCCAAGTTGCCATATTTAAATCCTACACTTTCAATTTCCTTTTGTGTCAGATTTTCCTTTGCGTTTCCGGGACAATAAGTAATTGAGAAGCGACCTTCAGAAGAGCCATGTATAAGGTGAGCAGCAGCGCTGAGGTTGTTTTTCAATTCTTCATTTTCACGAACAGATTTCAATGTTTGGGGTGTACCAAAATAACCGTATTTACGAATCAGCCGGTCAATTTCAGAATCTTCGCCAAACTCTTTGAGAGCGGGAGCGAGGACAATCAGTTCTCCGCCATCGGCAATTGCCATTCGGGTGCGGTAAACAGATTTATTCCCGAGCCAAGTTGATTTGAATTCAGTCGGATCAAGATAAACAACCACCTTTTTCATCGGATGGTCAAGCATTGTAAAATTGACTTCGAGCGAAAGTGCTGCAGCAGCTTTAAAGACTTCTTTATCATCACCTATATATAACCCGCGAACCTTCAGCGATCCGTCTTCCTTGTCCATTCCTACGACGGTAAGTATATATAAAATAGGAAGATGCTTTGCAAAGTTGTGACTGGCGTAATCGAAAATCCTGCGAACAGGTGTTTTTGGACGTCCCATCATCTTCTCCATTCCAAATGCAGCTCCGATAAAATGGCTTTTATTAATTCCTTCAGCACCACCTGTCCCCACAAAGATATTTTTGTTGTGATTGGCCATCCCGACAACTTCGTGAGGAACTACCTGTCCGATCGATAGGATCAGGTCAAAACCACCTTCAACAAGAAGTTTGTTTACCTGCGCCGGCCATGCGAAATCAACCGCGTTGCCAGATACTTCGCGAACATATTCTGCAGGAACCTCACCCAGAGTGACGACATCATTACGCCAGTCGTGGACCCTGAACAACTCTTTGGGAACATCGCCAAACATTTCTGTGATTTGATGTTCCGTCATGGCAGAATGAGTGCCCAAAGCTGGTAAAATATCTGTCAGTTTGTCACCGTAGAAATTCCATGCATATCGTGTCAATTCGCCGGCACGGGAGGGGAAGCGGGTAAAATCGGGGGGAATCGCCAGTATTTTTTTCTTTTTTCCCAGCAGCGTTAAGGCAGTATATAAACCTTCCCTCAAATCGTCGTGCGAAAGTGAAGCGGTTGGTGAACCTGTTTGAAAATAGATCATATCTTAAGTTTTTAAACTTAGCTTTTGTAAATTCAAATGCCAAGCTAGTTATTCCCTAAAGGTAAATATTTAAAGCATATCTTTTGTCACTAAGAAACTGCCTGATTGCTTTATCGTTTCACCCTTGCATTGCCATTCCAGATGCTCCATACCATCTCTTCGTCGGCAGGCTGGGCGTAATCGGTCAGAAATGTTGTGGCCAAAGCTCCTGTGGCCCATCCAAACTGTGGCCACTTTTCGGGTGCCCATCCTTTAAGAATTCCGTAAAGCAAACCTCCAACGAAACCATCGCCGCCACCAATACGGTCAAGGACTGTAATTCTTCGAGGTTCAATGACATGCCAGTTGTCTCCTTCAAGCATAATAGCACCCCATAAATGTTCGCTTGAACATACTACCTGGCGAAGTGTGGTTGCAAATACCGAAGCATTTGGAAAGGCAGCTTTTACACGGCCAATCATTCCTTTGAAACCATCAATTTCCGCTTCAATTCCTTTACCACCCGCTTCAGGACCTTCAATGCCCAGACAGAGTTGGAAATCTTCTTCATTTCCAATTAATATATCTGATAAAGAAGCTATTTCGGCGAATATTTCGCTCAATTCTTTTTCGCGGCCTTTCCAGAATGAGGCACGGTAGTTAAGGTCGAATGCGATACGTGTTCCGTATTTTTTGGCAAACCTTGCAATTTCAAGACAAAAATTACTGGTTTCGGGAGATAAAGCTCCGATCAAACCGGATAGGTGAACGATTTGCACACCTTCTTGTCCGAATATCCGTTCCAGATCGAAATCTTTGACATTTAATGTCCTACCTACCTCACCTGCACGATCATTCTGGACGCGTGGACCACGTGTTCCGAAACCGCTATCTGCAATGTTAAACTGGTGACGATAACCCCATGGATCGCCTTGTGGAACTTCCGGTCCCTCGAAGGTCATGCCCCGGCTTTTAAGGTTGTTCTTAATGAACTGTGCGATCGGACTGTCTTTTACAAAGGTGGAAAGCACCTTTACAGGAAGTCCAAGATAGGACGAAATGCTTGCCACATTCGTTTCAGCGCTTGAAGCGTACATCTGAAACAGATCACTGCAATGTACAGGTTGGCCGTTGGCGGGTGTTATTCTGACACCCATGCTTGTTGGAACAAGCAACGACCAGGTAAAATCTTTTTTTAATTGAAGGCTCATATGATTTATGAATTATGATTTATGAATTATGATTTTTGAAATTCAATAAATTTATGTTCTTGAAATTGTTTTTTGTGGGCATTAAATATTGCGCCCCGTCTCCTCTTCTCTGTGACTTGTCCTGATTTTTGTTTACAGATTTTGTGTTAATACTTCATTTACTTTTTTGTTTTTACTTTCCTAATACCCATCTTTCGGCAAACTGAAGAATGAACATGTCGGAAGTTTAGTTGTGCGGCGCATACAGCAATTTATTTCAATTTAGCTTCGCAGATGCGCCTTTTCTGTCCTTTTATCGCTTTCCCCGGGTAAGGAGGAACGACGCAACCCGGGGTTATTGATATTCAGCCCCTTAAGGGCAAGGTAAAATATTGCTGATTAATGAATTTAAACTTTAAAGGTGACTCGTCGCCCTGTCGCCCTGTCTCCTCTTCTCCCCGTCGCCCTTAAACCCCGCTGTAGGCATTGTAACCTCCGTCAACCGGAATCACGATACCAGTAACAAAAGAGGAAAGATCAGAGAGGAGGTATAAAGCGGCACCCTGAAGATCATCCGGATCACCAAATTTCCCCATAGGCGTGTTGGTTACAATTTTATTTCCACGGGCCGAATAACCACCGGTCTTTTCATCAAGAACAAGAAAACGGTTCTGATTGGTGATAAAAAATCCTGGCGCTACTGCATTGACCCTGATGCCGACTTTTGCAAGATGAACTGCCAGCCATTCCGTGAAGTTATTGACCGAAGCTTTGGCCGCAGAATAAGCCGGAATTTTTGTTAATGGGTGGTACGAATTCATCGATGATATATTCAGCACAACTCCTGACCGCTTTTCGAGCATGTCTTTGGTGAATACCATACTTGGAAGAACCGTTCCTTTAAAATTCAGTGCGAATACCTTGTCGAAGCCTTCCATCTGAAGCCCGTAAAATGTCTTGTCAAGATTCTCAAGATCAGTTTCTTCGATCTGCTCAACCTGGGTTGTGGCCTGTGGCGAATTACCACCAGCACCATTTATCAGCATGTCTATCTTGCCAAGTTTTTCGTTAATCACCAATTTTGCACTTTCGAGCGAGGGTTTATCGAGCACATTGGCTTTAACCCCAATGATTTCTGCATTAAACTCATTGGCAAGTTCTGCCGCCACCTTTTGGGCAAGCTCTTCATTGATGTCAACAATAGCAACTTTGGTTCCAACCGAAGCAAGGGCTCGGATGATCGAGACACCGATAACACCAGCACCACCGGTGATTACACATACTTTCCCGTTAAGGTCGTCAAATGATATTTTCTTCATCTTTTAAAATATTAATATTTAATTGATTATAAAATTGTTTCGTTTTTAAAGTCAGATCGAAGAGTAAAAATCAAAATTCTCTTTGGTGATGATATCGATCGAAGTATAATTGGCATTCTTCACCTTCTCTTTTCGTACGATCTGATCGAACAGCAGATTGGTGGCAACATATCCCTGTGATTCAGGTTTTTGATTCAGCAGGAAGTCAATTTTACTGTGAAGAAGCAAATCGATGTTTTTAAGGATCAAATCATAGCCGATAATTTTGGGACGATCGTTAAATTGATCAAAGAAGCCGGCTACCAGGTGTACCTTTGAATTGGTAACAAAAACTGCACTAATCGATTTCATTTCTAAAATGCATGCGTTGATTTTTTTGGCTATTTCGATCTCATTATTTGGAACTTCAATCTTAATGATCTGATGTGATTTGTTTTTTACCGTTTCGAAGTAATCGTGGAAGCCTTTCTCCCTTTTTAACAAATGGTCGGCATTTTGAAGATCTTTCGTGATATGGATCAGCAGAATGTTACTTTGAGGCGGGATCCCGTAATCGATAAGTTTTGCAGCAAGATAGCCGCTTTGTACCGAATCCTGTACAATAAAACTGATCGGATTGGCGGCTGTAAGGTTCGAATCGATGAATACATATGGTATCGCGCGTTGGTCCAGTTCTTGTGTGAATTTTAAAGATTCCCGTTTTGCCCACGGAGCCAGCAATATTCCGTCAGGCGATAATTCAAGTATTTTTTCGGCCTCCTTTGTAAAGGTCTCAGGATCTTCCATTTTAAAATAGAACTTATGAAGCCTGACGCCATACTGATATATTTGGCTGATTGCTTTATCGATTCCCTCCTGAGGTTTCGACCAAAAAGCGTCTTTGTCGGGTGCCCAGGGTGTTAATGAAGCAAAAGTTGTTACCTTTTTTGAAGCCAGTGAACTTGCCAGAATATTGGGACGATAATCGAAATCGTGGATTATTTTCAGGATTTTGTCCCTCGTTTCTTCCGAAACTTCGCCACGATCATGAAGAACCCGGTCGACTGTGCCAATCGAAACTCCGGCTTTCTCGGCAATATCCATTATCCTGATGTTCTTTTTCATTTTCGTATTTGTTGAAATAGATTAAGTTTGTAGACAAAGCTAATTTGTTTTTTTTGATATCGTGTGCGAACACGGAAAAAAATGTTTTAAAACATATTAGCCATATAAATCCACCGTTTTATTGCGTCATTAATAAAAACACTTTATCTTCGTGAACGAACACGGAAGAATATTCTAATGCCTTATTGTGTTGGTATTATGTGCTTTGATTGTATTTTGCTTCGTTAAACCTGACGAATATTTCATTTTGGTGGAAAATAAATTGTAAGTATTCGGAATTTGCCAGTTATTATTTCAATGATGCTTAAGTAATTTAATTATAAATAGTTAGACTATGGAAATTGGAAAGTACAGTTTGGGAATCGGTGACCGTTTCGGACATCAGGGCGAAGCTCAATTAAGGGCGGTAATCAAAGCTGCAGCAGCTGGAGTTGAAGTTGTTCCGGTGTGGAATAAATCGAATCGCGAGCATTCTTATATTAATTCGAAACCCGATGACACAAGAGTTGAAGCCGATGCAGCAGTGAAGACTTTATCTTTTACAAGTGACTATTTCGTGGATGCTGACCATATTAATCTCTCTAATGTTCAGGGATTTATTGCAGCCTCCGATTTTTTTACGCTTGATGTCGCCAGCAAAATTGGGACAGCTTCCGGCGATGAGCAAATCGCCGATTTTGTATCTTCATGTAAGAAGTATTCGGGGATTCTGAATATTCCCGGCATCGCACATCCATTTGAAGTTTCCGATCAATTATTAAATACAATCACTAAAAAATTCCTCGCGGCAATTGCCGAAGCGGGAAGGATTTACAATTACATTAAAGACCAAAAGGGTGCAGCTACTTTTGTTACCGAGGTTTCGATGGACGAAGTTGAAACACCGCAGACGCCGGTTGAAATGTTCTTTATTTTGAAAATGATTGCAGAGCAAGGCATTCCTGTTCAAACAATTGCTCCTAAATTTACTGGTCGTTTTAATAAAGGTGTGGATTATGTGGGAGATGTGGCGCAATTCGAACGCGAGTTTGAGGAAGATGTACTCGTTATCGATTATGCGGTCAAGGAATTTGGATTGCCTGATAACCTTAAACTTAGCGTGCACTCCGGATCGGATAAATTCTCGATTTATCCCATTATGGGTCGTATCATTAAAAAATACGACAAGGGAATTCATGTGAAAACTGCGGGTACAACCTGGCTTGAAGAGGTGATCGGATTGGCACTTGCCGGTGGCGAAGCGCTTGAATTGGCCAAATCTATTTATAAAAGTGCATTGAGTCGTCAGGAAGAGTTATGTGCACCCTATGCTGATGTAATTGATATTAAGCAAGCTGAATTGCCAACTGCCAATGAGGTGGACCTGTGGAGTAGCGAAAAATTTGCCAATACACTGCGGCATATCCCAGGGCATCCGGATTATAATGCCAATTTCAGACAGCTAATACACGTTGGTTATAAAATTGCTGCTGAAAATGGCACAAAATATACTGACTTGCTCGACAAGTACCACGATCTTGTTGGAAGCTGTGTCGAAGAAAATCTTTTTGAACGCCATCTGAAAAGGCTTTTTGGATTAGGGGTTTAGAATTTAGGCTTTAGGGTATTAGGCTGTAAGGTTGGAGATAAAGAGCTTAAATAAATTTTGGTTCAAATGACGACTACTTTTTCTTAAAGGATAATACCTAAAGTCTTCAGCCTATTATCTTCAGCCTAAAAAGCTTTATCGAAATTCAATAATATACTTTTAAAAGAATGATTATGAAACAATTCATGGATGAAGATTTTCTGTTGCAAACAGAAACAGCTCAACGATTGTATCATGAGTATGCAGCTGCAATGCCAATCTTTGATTATCACTGTCATATCTCGCCACAGGAGATTGCAGAGGACCGCCGGTTTAATAACCTGTCTGAAATCTGGTTGCATGGTGATCACTATAAATGGCGTGCCATGCGCG
>Ga0209724_1003407_pt1 | contig 13017 bp, 9 predicted proteins | sample grotaG_FD_184143 | JGI IMG/M metagenome (GOLD analysis project Ga0209724, IMG submission 184143) | Glacier valley bacterial and archeal communities from Borup Fiord, Nunavut, Canada, to study Microbial Dark Matter (Phase II) -... | ecosystem: Environmental > Aquatic > Freshwater > Ice > Glacier ... | reverse complement strand
GCCCTTCTGCCGCGCACGCACGGCAGCTTCAGCGACGGTTTCGACCTGCTCGGCGGGCAGCCGGTGCCGGCCACGGCGCGCGCGCTGCTGCGCCGCGTGCGCGAGGCGGTACGTCGCACAACCGACTGGCGGGCAGCGCTCGACGCCGCCCGCTTCATGCTGCCCGTTCTTTGGCAGGCGCTGCCGCCGGGCGAGCGTCGGCGCGCCGTCCGTTGGCTGCGGCCCTTCTGGGACGTGCACCGCTTTCGCATGGCGCCGCAGGTCGATGCGCTGCTGCGCGGCCTGCTGGAAAGCGGCCGGCTGCGCGTGGCCGCCGGCCGCATCGCCGCCATCGGCAGCGGCTCCGATGGGCTGCTCGACGTCCACTGGCATTCGCGCGACGGTGGCGCCCATCGCACGCGCTGCACCGCCTTCGTCAACTGCACCGGGCCCAGTGGCGATCCGGCGCGCAATGAGAACCCGCTGATCCGCTCGCTGCTGGCAAGCGGCCTGGCCACCGCAGACGCAGCCGGCGTCGGCCTCGACTGCGACGCCGACGGGCGCCTGCGACGCCGCGACGGCCGGCTGGCCGAGCACCTCTGCGTCGCGGGGCCACTCGCGCGAGCGGCGGTCGCCGAAGTGACGGGCGTGCCCGAAGCGTCGGCCCACGCCCGCCGCGTGGCCGAACGCCTGGCCGCCGACCCGGCGCTGCGCTCGCCAGCGTCGCCCACCGTTTGCCGGCAGGAAGCCCGCTGACATGAGCCTGCGCCGCATCGTCTCGACCCGCGCCGCGACCGCCCCGGCGTCTGCGCGCTATGCGCATGCCGTCGAAGTGAACGGCGTGCTCCATGTCACCGGTCAATTGCCGGTCGACCCCGGCGACCCGGATGCGCCGCTTCCCGAAGGGATCGTGGCGCAGGCGGAGATGGTCTTCCTCAACCTCGCCTTCATCGTCGAAGACGCCGGCTACTCGATGGCCGACACGGTGTTCGCACGCATCTACCTGGCCGATTTCGATCGCGACTATGTCGGCTTCAACAGCGTCTTCCATCGCCACTTCGCCGACCCGTCGGCGCTGCCGGCGCGCACGACGGTCGGCGTCGCGCGGCTCGGGCGCGGCGCACTCGTCGAGGTGGAGCTCACCTTGAGCCGTGGCGAAAAGAGCCTGCCCTGAGCGATCACTCGTTCTCTTTTTTACAGTCTCGCAGGCAGGCTGGCGCGGTGGTCCCTCCGAGCGCCGTGACCGTCTGGCCTCGGCATGGCCGCTGGCCATGAGGCAGGCGCCTACAACGCCTTGCGCATCCTTCCGCTGCAGCTCGGAATCCTTCCGTTGCATCCTCTGCGGCTCACTCAGAGGAGATCGGCCGTGGCCATCCAAAAGAAGAAGCGTGAAGGCAAGAGGACGATTCCTGTTTCGCAGGCCACCCGGACGCGCAGCGGCGCCAAGAAGCACAAGAGCGACGGCAAGCAGCCCCCTCATGTCGCAGAGACGACATCCAAGGCCGTTGAACAAGGATCATGAAATTGCGCGACCGGTGACTGAGCCGTTGCGCGGCTGAACCGCGTCTGCCTCAGGCGGCCTGCGCCTCGATCCGAACAGCTCGCGCCAGCACCGGCCCGAGCGCTGCGCCGGTATGACTCTCGACCAGCCCGGCCAGCCGCTCCGGCACGGCTTCCGCGACAACCCGCCCGCCGTTCACCCCGCCCTCCGGCCCCAGGTCGATCACCCAGTCCGCCTCCGCGATCACATCGAGGTCGTGCTCGATCACCACGACCGAGTGCCCGCCATCCACCAGCCGATGCAGCACGCGGATCAGCCGTTCCACATCCGCCATGTGCAGCCCCACCGTCGGTTCGTCGAGCACGTACAGCGTATGCGGCACCTTGTTGCCGCGCTTGGTGATGTCGTCGCGCACCTTGCTCAGCTCGGTGACGAGCTTGATGCGCTGCGCTTCGCCGCCTGAGAGCGTGGGGCTCGGCTGGCCGAGCGTGAGGTAGCCGAGGCCCACGTCCTTGAGCAACTGCAGCGGGTGGGCGATGTTGCCCATCGTGGCGAAGAAACCGACGGCTTCGTCGACCTCCATCTTCAGCACGTCGCCGATGCTTTTTCCGCGCCAGCTCACGGCCAGCGTCTCGGGGTTGAAGCGCTGGCCCTTGCACACGTCGCACGGCAGCTTCACGTCGGGCAAAAAGCTCATCGCGATGGTGCGCACGCCGGCGCCTTCGCAGCCGGGGCAGCGACCTTCGCCGGTGTTGAAGCTGAAGCGGGCCGGCGCGTAGCCGCGCGCCTTGGCTTCGAGCGTGTCGGCGAAGAGCCTGCGAATCGTGTCCCAGAAGCCGATGTAGGTGGCCGGGCAGGAGCGCGGCGTCTTGCCGATGGGCGTCTGGTCGACCTCGAGCACACGGTCGATGTAGGCCCAGCCGTCGATCTTCTCGCAGCCCTGCCAGTTGGGCCGTGCGCCGCGCGTGTTGATGAACAACAGGTTGGCGAGCAGCACGTCGCGAGCGAGCGTGCTCTTGCCCGAGCCGCTCACGCCGGTGATGGCCACCAGCCGCTTGAGCGGCAGGTCGACCGTCACATCCTGCAGGTTGTGCAACGTGGCGTTGTAGATCGTGAGCAGCGCGTTGGCAGCGCTCTCCTTGCGCTCGGTCTTCGCCGTGACGACGGCGACCGGCCGGCGCGGCTGCAGCGGGTGGATCAGCGGGTGCGCCAGGAAGCGGCCAGTCACGGATTCGGGTTGGCTCGCGATTTCGGTGACGGTGCCTTCGGCCACCAGCCGGCCGCCACGCTTGCCCGCGCCGGGACCGATGTCGATGATGTGGTCGGCCCTCCGGATGGTCTCCTCGTCGTGCTCCACCACGACCAGCGTATTGCCCTTGTCGGCCAGGTTCTGCAGTGCATTCAGCAGGATGGCGTTGTCGCGCGGGTGCAGGCCGATGGTGGGCTCGTCGAGCACGTAGGCCACGCCCTGCAGGTTGGAGCCGAGCTGCGCCGCCAGGCGAATGCGCTGCGCCTCGCCACCCGAGAGCGTGGGTGCGGCACGGTCGAGGGTGAGGTAGCCCAACCCAACTTCTTCCAAGAACTCCAGGCGGCTCTTGATTTCCGTGATGACGTCGCGCGCGATCTCTGCATCGCGCCCTTGGAGTGCCAGTCGCTCCACCCACTTGCGCGCATCGCTCACCGACCACTGGGCGATCCACGCGATCGACTCGCCCTGGAAGGTGACCTTGCGCGAGACGAGGTTCAGGCGCGTGCCGGCGCACTCGGGGCACGGCTCGTCGACCACGTCTTCCACTTCGGCCTCTTCGGCGGGGAAGCTCTGCTCGCGGCCGCGCGCATCGTCGTCGATCACCGAGTCGTCGTAAGCCTTGCGCTGCTCGCGCGTGAGCTTGAGCCCGGTGCCGACGCAGAGCTTGCACCAGCCGTGCTTGGAGTTGTAGCTGAACATGCGCGGGTCGAGCTCGGGGTAGCTCGTGCCGCAGGTCGGACAGGCGCGCTTGGTGGAGAACACCTTCACCGTGCCGACCATGCGCGTGGGCGTGCCCGCCAGCATGGCGCCCTGCAGGCCGGTGAGCGGCGCGAGCAGGTGCATCACGCCCTTGCCGATGTCGAGTGCCTTTTCGAGCATGGTGCGCAGTTCGGCTTCGTTGTCTGCGCTCACCACCACGTCGCCGACGGGCAGCTCGAGCGTGTGCTCCTTGAAGCGGTCGAGCCGCGGCCACGGGTCGACCTTGGTGAACTCGCCGTCCACGCGGATGTACGTGTGGCCACGGGTCTTGGCCCACTTGGCGAGGTCGGTGTAGACGCCCTTGCGGGCCACGACCAGTGGCGCGAGCAGGCCCACGTGCTCGCCGGCATGGTCTCGCAGGATCTGGGCCGCGATGCTCTCGGCGCTCTGCGGCATCACCGGCGTGCCGTCGTTCACGCAGTGCTGCAGGCCGAGCTTCACGTAGAGCAGCCGCAGGAAGTGCCACACCTCGGTGGTGGTCGCGACCGTGCTCTTGCGGCCGCCGCGCGAGAGCCGCTGCTCGATCGCCACGGTGGGCGGTATGCCGTACACCGCATCCACTTCGGGCCGGCCGGCCGGCTGCACGATCGAGCGCGCATAGGCGTTCAGCGATTCGAGGTAGCGGCGCTGGCCTTCGTTGAACAGGATGTCGAACGCGAGCGTCGACTTGCCCGAGCCGCTCACCCCGGTGACGACCGTGAACTTGCCGCGCGGAATGCTCACGTCGAGCGACTTCAGGTTGTGCTCGCGCGCGTTGACGATGCGGATGTTCTCGTCGACGGCCATGCGCTGGCGCACCGGCTTCAGCAGCGCCTGCAGCGGCGCGCCTTCTTCGACCGCGTGGCCGTCGAAGCCGAGCGCGTGGTCGTAGTCGCGCAGCGCCTTGGCGGTGTGCGAGCCGAGATGGCGCTTCACTTCTTCCGGCGGCCCGGTGACGATGACCTCGCCGCCCGCGTCGCCGCCTTCGGGGCCGAGATCGATCAGCCAGTCGCTGGCCCGGATCACGTCGAGGTTGTGCTCGATCACCACGATCGAGTGGCCGGCTTCGAGCAAGCGCCGGAACGAGCGCATGAGCTTGGCGATGTCGTCGAAGTGCAGGCCGGTGGTCGGCTCGTCGAACATGAAGAGCGTGCCCTTTTTCGCCACGCTCTGCCGGCTCGCCGTCGCGTTCTGCGCTGCCTCGGCGAGAAAGCCGGCGAGCTTCAAGCGCTGTGCTTCGCCTCCCGAAAGCGTAGGCACGGGCTGGCCGAGCTTCACGTATTCGAGGCCCACTTCCACGATCGGCTGCAGGCGGCGGATCACCTCGCGGTCGTTGCGGAAGAGCTGCACCGCCTCGGCCACGGTGAGCTCGAGCACGTCGGCGATGCTCAACGCGCGGATGACCTCGCCGGGCATGCGGCGATCGATCTCCACTTCCAGGATCTCGCCGCGGAACCTGAGGCCATCGCAGTCGGGGCAGCGCAGGTACACGTCGGAGAGGAACTGCATCTCGACGTGTTCGAAGCCCGAGCCGCCGCAGGTCGGGCAGCGACCGTTGCCGGCGTTGAAGCTGAACATGCCGGCGCCGTAGCTGCGCTGGATGGCCAGCGGCTCCACGGCGAAGAGCTTCCTGATCTCGTCGAACGCGCCCACGTAGCTCGCCGGGTTCGAGCGCGCGGTCCTGCCGATCGGGCTCTGGTCGACGAACACGGCTTCGGCGAGTTGCTCGGCGCCGAGCAAAGCGTCGTGCGCGCCGGGCGTTTCGGTGGCCTTGCCGAAGTGGCGCTGCAGTGCGGGAAACAGCACGTCCTGCATCAGCGTGCTCTTGCCCGACCCCGATACGCCGGTCACCGTCACGAGGTGATGCAAGGGGAACTCGACCGTGACGTTCTTCAGGTTGTGATCGCGCGCGCCGGTGACGATGAGCTTGGGCGTCGATTCGCTCACCAGGCGCTTCAGCCCCATGCCCACGACCTTCCGCGCGCCGAGGTAGGCGCCGGTCAAAGTGTCGGCCGAGCGTATGGCCTCGGGCGTGCCGTCGAACACGATCTGGCCGCCGCGCTCGCCCGGGCCCGGGCCCATGTCGATAAGCCGGTCGGCGGCGAGCATCACCGCCGGGTCGTGCTCGACGACGACGAGCGTGTTGCCCGCATCGCGCAGCCGGTGCATCGCCTCGACGATGCGGTTCATGTCACGCGGGTGCAGGCCGATGGAGGGTTCGTCGAGCACGAACAGCGTGTTGACGAGGCTGGTGCCCAGCGCCGTGGTGAGGTTGATGCGCTGCACCTCGCCGCCCGAGAGCGTGCGGCTCTGTCGGTCGAGCGTGAGGTAGCCGATGCCCACGTCGCACAGATAGCGCAGGCGTGTGCGCACCTCGTCGAGCAGCAGCTTGAGCGCGTCGTCGAGCAGCGTGCTCGGCAGCGAGAGGTGGTCGAAGAAACCGCGGATGCGGTCGATCGGCATCAGCATCAGGTCGTGCAGCGTGAGGCCGGGCAGCGACTCCAGCTGCTCGCGCGACCAGCCCACGCCTACCGGAAGGAATCGCTTCGGCGGCGGCAGCACGCCGTCGGCGTCTGCCTTCGTGCCGAGACGCCAGAGCAGCGCCTCCACCTTGAGCCGGGCGCCGGCACACACCGGGCACGGCGTATAGCTGCGATATTTGGACAAGAGCACGCGGATGTGCATCTTGTAGGCCTTGGATTCCAAATATCCGAAGAACCTCTTGACGCCGTACCACTGGTGGTTCCACTTGCCCGTCCAGTTCGGCGAGCCTTCGATCACCCATTCGCGCTGCGCCTCGGTGAGGCTCGACCACGGCGTGTCGCGCGGGATACCGGCCTCGCCGGCGTACTTCATCAGGTCGATCTGCTGCTCGTTCCAGGCCGGCGTCTGGATCGTCTTGATCGCGCCCTGGCGCAGTGTCTTTTTGTGGTCCGGAATCACGAGCCCGAGATCGACGCCGATCACGCGGCCGAAGCCACGGCAGGTCTCGCATGCGCCATAGGCAGAGTTGAACGAGAACAAGGCCGGCTGCGGCTCGGCGTAGCGCAGGTCGCTCTCCGGGCAGTGCAGGCCGGTGGAGAAGCGCCACAGCGCGTCGGGCTCACCTTCCTTCAAGGCAGCGTAGACGTTGACGCGACCGCCGCCGCGCTTGAGCGCGGTCTCGATGGCTTCGATGGCGCGCACCTTCTCCACGCCCTGGGCGCGGAAGCGATCGGCGACGACGTCGAGCAGCTTGCGTGGCCCGGTCGCCGACGCGACCTCGCGTTCCGCGCCGGGCCGGGCGCTCAGCCGCTCCGAAGCCGGCCCGGACCCCTCCGGGGAGTCGCTCGGCGTACCCGCCGACCGGGGGGCGCCGTGCACGCGGGTGAAGCCGCTCGCGGCCAGCCACTGCTCGACTTCGTCGGCGCTCGTATTGCCGGGCAGCTCGACCGGAAAGGTGATGACGAGACGCGGATCGCCTTCAAGCGTCTTCGACAAAAGGTCGTTGTAGATCGTCTCCGGCGAGTCGTGGCGAACGCGGCTCGCGGTCTGTTGGTCGAACAGCTCGGCGGCGCGCGCGAAGAGCAGCTTGAGGTGGTCGTTCAGCTCCGTCATCGTGCCCACGGTCGAGCGCGAGCTGCGCACCGGGTTCGTCTGGTCGATGGCGATGGCCGGCGGAACGCCCTCCACCTTGTCGACCGCCGGCCGGTCCATGCGCTCGAGGAACTGGCGCGCGTAGGCGCTGAAGGTCTCGACGTAGCGGCGTTGCCCTTCGGCATACAAGGTGTCGAACACCAGGCTCGACTTGCCCGAGCCGCTCGGCCCCGTGACCACCGTCATCTCGCCGGTGCGGATGTCGAGGTCGAGGTTCTTGAGGTTGTGCTGTCGGGCGCCGCGAATGCGGATGACGCCGGAGGTCATGAGGCAGCTCTCTGGAGGAGGGAGCGGGGGATTCTAGGGAGCCTAGACTGCCGTTTCTTCCGAGGGGCCATGCATGAAAATCGACTTCGTCTCCGACATCGCCTGCCCGTGGTGCGCCGTGGGCCTGAACTCGCTCGAAATCGCGCTCCAGCGCCTCGGCGACAGCGTGCCGGTCGACCTGCACTTCCAGCCGTTCGAGCTCAATCCGCAGATGCCGGCCGAAGGTGAAGACGCGCTGCAGCACCTCTCGCGCAAGTACGGCATGCCGCCCGAGCAGCTCGCCAAGAGCCGCCAGCACCTGCGCGAGCGCGGCGCCGAGGTCGGCTTCGCGTTCGGCGACCGGCCGCACGTGTGGAACACCTTCGACGCGCATCGTCTGCTGCACTGGGCCGGCACGGTTTCGGCAGACAAGCAGCGCGCGCTGAAACACGCGCTGCTCGCGGCGTATCACTCGCGGGCCGAGAACCCGGGTGCGCACGACGTGCTGCTGAAGGCCGCGGCAGACGTCGGCCTCGACATGGAGCGGGCGCGTGCCGTGATCGCCTCCGACGAGTTCAGTGCCGAGGTGCGCACCGCCGAGCGGCACTGGCAGCAGCTCGGCATTCACTCGGTGCCGGCGGTGGTGATCGACGACAAGCACCTGATCTCCGGCGGGCAGCCGCCCGAGGTGTTCGAGGAAGCGCTGCGCAGGATCGCCGCCGGCGGCTGAGGCGCCACCCGCGGTCAGAGATCGAGCAGCGCGTCGCGCCGGCAGGCGCGCCACAGCGTGAGGTCGTAGGCGATCTTCAACAGGCCGCAGGCGATCAGCGGCGCGGCGATCCAGCCGGCCGCGAACAGCGCTCCGCTCAGCGCCGGGCTCAGCGCACCGGCGAGGCTGCGCGGCACGGCTGTGAAGCTGGCTGCCGCGGTGCGCTCGGCGGGCGTGACCACGGCCATCACGTAGGCGGTACGCGTCGGCACGTCCATCTGCGAAAGCGCGGCGCGCACGAACAGCAGGCCGAGCGCGACGGACAAGCTCGGTGCGAAGGCTGCGAGCATCAGGCACACGTTGGCCGGGATGTGCGTGAACACCATCGTGTTCAGCAAGCCGATGCGCTGCGCCACCCGCGGCGCTGCGAGCTGCGACGCGGCCCCGAGCAACCCGGCCCAGAAGAAGAACACGCCGGCCTGGCCGAGCGAGAGGCCGAAGCGCTCGAACAGCCACAACGCGAGCAGCGAGTTGACCAGCAGGCCGCCGGCAAAAGCATCGACGCTGAACAGCGCCGCCAGACGCACGACGATGCGTCGGGAAGGGCCGAGCGGCGTCACCGTCGGCTCCGCGACCTCGGCCGGATCTTCGCCGTCGCCCGTGGCCGCCGCGGCCGGTGGCGGCCGGTAGAGCCACCACACCAGCAGGCCGATGGCCCCGTACAGGACGAACATCGATCGCAGCGCCACCAACGGCGCGATGCCGTGCGCGCTGAGCCATGCCGGCACCGTCGCGGCCAGCGCGCCGAAGGCGGCGCACAGCGCACCGAACAGGCTGTAGCGCGCGAACAGGGCCGTGCGTGCCGAGCCGCTCGCCGCTGCGGCGAGGCGCGCGTGCTCGAGCGGCAGGAAGACGCTCACGTCGCCCGAGCTCGGGTTGAGCGTGCCGACGAAGGCCACCAGCAGCAGCGGCCAGAACGACGAGAAGCCGGCGAAGCCGATGCCGGTGGCGGCCATCAGCAACGCCGCACCGCGCAGCAGCCGGCGCGAGCGAAAGCGATGGCCCCAGCCCCCGACAGCGACGGTTGCGAGCGCCGAGCCGAGCATCGTCGCGGTGGCGATCACGCCCACCTCGAGCGTGCCCATGCCGAGCGCGAGCAGGTACGCCGGCAGCAGCACCGCCATGTAGCCGTCGACGGCGGCACGCAGGCCGCGGCCCAGCAGCAGCGGCAGCACGGCCGCGTCGGCGCCGGCCGGCAGCAGCCCGCGGGCAACGCGTTCGGAAATGGGTGGGTTCATTGCATTGAACGGAGATTGCTGCAGCAGCCGGCCTGTCACGGCCGGTTACCGGCCTGGCGCGCTAGAGTGCGTGGTCCTTCGCTACGCACCCGACCGCCATGAGCTCGCGCATCGCCATTCTCGTTCTCGCCGCCGTCGCGGCACCGATCGCGTCGGCCGCTGCGTTGACCAAGATCGCCGACACCGGCAAGGCCTCGGTCTGGGTCGACAAGGACTCGATCCGCCGCACCGGCACGCAGGCGCGCGCCGCGCTCGAGTGGCGCTGGACCACACCCACGGCCTTGAGCGACAACCCGTCGAAAAGCTACCGCATGGAGCGGCAGGTGCAGATCGCCAACTGCGACAACAAGAGCTATGCGGTAGCCGCAGGCACGCAGTACGCCGACGAGCGCGGTCTCGACCCTGTCAACAGCTACCGCAACGACGAGCAGGCGCTGCCATTCACCGTGGCGCCGCCGCGCACGATCCGCGACGCCGCGGTGCAGTACGTGTGCGCCTACGTGCCGCCGGCCACGGCTGCTTCGTCGGCGAAGAAGTAGCACGCACGTCGGCGCGCCTTCTGCTTTCGATTTCGCTTCCACTTCCGCTTCCGCCGCCGCCTCGGCCGCCGCTCCATGCTCATCGCCGCAGCTGCCATCCTCGTCGTCGTGGGCGTGCTGATCGCGTTCTCGGCCGTCTTCGCGTTGTTGCGGCTGCGGCTCTTCCGCTTCACCTTCCGCGCCTTGCTCGCGCTGCTGTTCCTCGGCGTGGGCAGCGCGCTCGGCATCGTCGGCCTCGGCGCGCAGGGGCTGCACCTGCTCGACCGGGAGGCGACCGCCGCGCGCATCCGCGTCGTGCCCACCGGCAAGCAGACCTACGACGCCACCGTGACCTTCGCCGACGGCCGCACGCAAACCTATGCGCTTGCCGGTGACGACATCGTGGTCGATGCGCACGTCGTGAAGTGGACGCCGCTGGCGAGCCGGCTCGGCCTGGCCACCGCCTACCGGCTCGAGCGCATCGCCGGCCGCTATCGCAGCGTCGACCAGGAAACGACCGCGCGCCGCACGGTGTTCCCGCTCTCGGCATCGGGGCCGGTCGACCTGATCGACCTGGCGCACAAGCTGCCGCTGGCGCCGATCTTCGATGCCGAATACGGCTCGGCGACCTACGTGCCCGTTGTGCAGCCGGAGACGCTCGAAGTGAAAGTGTCGGAGTCGGGTTTGCTGATGCGCCGCGCGCCGGCGGTTGTCACTCCCTGAAGACCGGCGAGAACGAGGAACGAACGCCATGAACGAGACCTTCGAGCAGCTGCTCGCCCGCGGTGCCGACGGCGCGATCGCGTTGCGCGCACCCGGTCGTGCCCCGCTCACCCACGGCGGCCTGCGCGCGCTCGCCGGCGAGACGCTGGCATCGCTCAACGCGGCCGGTGCCGGGCGCAACGATCGCGTCGCCATCGTGCTCGACAACGGGCCCGAGATGGCCGCCTGCTTCATCGCCTGCGCGGCCGGCACCGCGAGCGCGCCGCTGAACCCGGCGTATCGCGCCGAAGAGTTCGAGTTCTACCTCGCCGACCTGAATGCGAAGCTGCTGATCGTCGAGCGCACGAGCCACTCACCCGCCATCGCAGTGGCCGAAAAGCTCGGGGTTCGCATCGTCGATCTGGTGGTACCGGCAGGTGCACCCGCCGGTGCCTTCCGGCTCGAGCCGCGAGGCGGCGCAGAGGTCGCGGCCACCTCGCAGGGCGGCTACGCGCAGCCCGGCGACACGGGCATGGTGCTGCACACCTCCGGCACGACCTCGCGGCCGAAGATCGTGCCGCTGTCGGTAGCCAACCTCGTCGCTTCGGCGAAGAACATCCGTGGCTCGCTGCAGCTCGCGCCGGGCGATACCGGCCTCAACATCATGCCGCTGTTCCACATCCACGGCCTCATCGCCGGGGTGTTGGCGCCACTCTCGGCGGGCTCTGCCGTCTACTGCACGCCGGGTTTCAACGCGCTCAAGTTCTTCACCTGGATGGACGACGCGCAGCCCACCTGGTACACGGCCGTGCCCACCATGCACCAGGCGATCGTCTCGCGCGCGAAGAACAACGCCGAGGTCATCGCGCGGCACCCGCTGCGCTTCATGCGCTCGAGCTCCTCGTCGATGCCGCCGCAGGTGATCAAGGAGCTCGAAGCCGCCTTCGGCTCACCGCTGATCGAGGCCTACGGCATGACCGAGGCCACGCATCAGATGGCCTCGAACCCGTTGCCGCCGGCCGAGCGCAAGCCGGGCACTGTGGGACTGCCGGCAGGGCCCGAGATCGAGATCATGGGCAACGACGGCGCGTTGCTGCCGCTCGGCGAAACCGGTGAAATCGTCATCCGCGGGCCCAACGTCACGGCGGGCTACGAGAACAACGCCGCGGCCAATGCAGAGGGCTTTCGCGGCGGCTGGTTTCGCACCGGCGACCAGGGCGTGAAAGACGCCGACGGCTACCTCAGCATCACCGGCCGACTCAAGGAAATCATCAACCGCGGCGGCGAGAAAGTGAGCCCGCGCGAGGTCGACGAGATTCTCATGGACCACCCCGCGGTGGCGCAGGTGGTGTGCTTCGGCATGCCGCACGCCAAGCTCGGCGAGGAGGTCGCCGCCGTGGTCGTGCTGAAAGCCGGCGCGGCCGTCACCGACCGCGAGCTGCAGGCCTTCGTGGCCGCGCGCGCGGCCGACTACAAGGTGCCGAAGAAGATTCTCTTCATGGACGAAATTCCGAAAGGCGCCACCGGCAAGCTGCAGCGCATCGGCCTGGCACAGAAGCTGGGCCTCGACTGAGCCACCGTCGGCGGCTGCGTCGCCGGCACGGCTCGGCACCATGCAACCCGCGAAAACAGCCGAGCGTCCACCCCGACTCACAACGCAAGATGTCTGTTTCATCAGCGTGACCGGGAAGCGATGCGACATCTTTCTGCTCCGGCCTTTCGCGCGGCCCATGCCGGCGCGTGCCTGCTCCGTGCGTCCGCCTCGGCCACCGTCTGGGAGCCGACCCAACCGGTGGAGTTCGTGGTGCCCGCGGGCACCAGCGGCGGTGCCGACCAGATGGCCCGCTTCATCCAGGGCGTGGTGGCCAAGAACAAGCTGATGGCGCAGCCGCGCCGCGCAGGCGCTTGCCGCGGCGTTCACTTCGTCGTTCGTCGGCGCGTTGTTCGCGGTGCTGCTCGGCAGCTTGTTGATCTGGAGGCTTTAACCGGAGCCGATGCTGTTCGTCGACCCCAAGGACTTCGTCTGGGGCCTGATCGCCTCGATGTACCTCGGCAACGTCGTCAGCCTGTTCGTGGTGCTGACCACCGTGCCGCTGTGGGCCGCTTTGCTGCGCATTCCGTTCTCGGTGATCGCGCCGGCGATCGTGGTCCTCTGCGCGATCGGGGCCTACACCGTGCACAGCTCGATGTTCGACGTGGTCTGGTGTGGCCGCTGATCGGCGAACTGCGCGGTGCAGGGAGAATGCAGGCCCCATGAAGACCGTCGCGATCGCCGCCATGAACGCCGCATGAAGTTCGCCGTCGTCGGTGCCGGCGCCATCGGCGGGCTGCTCGGCACGAAGCTTTCGCTGGCCGGCCACGAGGTCGCGTTCATCGCGCGCAACAAGAACCTCGCGGCCATACGCGCCGGCGGCTTTCGGCTCGTGCAGGCCGATGGGATC
>Ga0209724_1003405_pt1 | contig 13022 bp, 10 predicted proteins | sample grotaG_FD_184143 | JGI IMG/M metagenome (GOLD analysis project Ga0209724, IMG submission 184143) | Glacier valley bacterial and archeal communities from Borup Fiord, Nunavut, Canada, to study Microbial Dark Matter (Phase II) -... | ecosystem: Environmental > Aquatic > Freshwater > Ice > Glacier ... | reverse complement strand
TGGCCGGCGTCGAACGCACGATCCCACGCACGACGAACGCCGATGTCGTCGCACTCTCGGACTACTGGACGAAGCAACTCGGCGACGTGAAGGACATCATGGGGACCGACTACGTCACCAAGGTCTGGCGCGCGGCGACCGCAGACGTCGACCAGCTCGCGCGTCACGCCGCGAATCCCGCCGCCGTCTATGCGAAAAACAACGCGTTCTGGCGGGCGCTCTCCACCACGGCGATCCACGTCGCGGTCGCCGACGAAGCGCCGAGCAAGTGGGACCTCGCGAAGGACGCGATCAAGGACAGCGTCGTGCACTTGCCCGATACGCTCAGCACCGTCGCGAGCAAGGGCGTCGAGGCGCTTGCCGATACCGCGCAGGCCGCGGGCAAGGTCGTCAACGCCGCCGGAAAGGGGCTGCTCTCGGGCGCTGGTGTGCCGATCTTAATCGGTGCCGGCGTGCTCGGTGCGGTGCTCCTGTTCCGCGGTCGTCGCCACGAGGAGAACACCCATGGATGACATCTCGCTCGCGCTCAACCCACCGAAGTACCTGAAGATCCGCCGGCCGCCGATCCGGATCTCCGAGGTCACGTCGCGCGTGTGGCCGCTCGCCTCGATCAATGGCCGCGCGCCCGTCGCGTTCGACACGCGGTGTGCCGAGCTGCGCGGTGTCGAGCTCGCGTATCCGCGCATGGAAACGGCCGACGCGGTCGAGAGCTGCCCGATCGGCTCGCCGAATGGCACGGCCACGCACCTGATGCCGCCGATGACACAGGCGCTTGCGATCGACGGTGGCGAGATCACGTTCGCCGGACGCCTCGGCAACGGCTTCGGCATGATCATCAACCACGGTAACGGCTGGGCTTCGCACTACGCGAACCTCCAAACCCTCGTCGCGATCCGCACGGACCTCTATCGTCCGCGCGCGCAGTACGTCCGTGCGGGTGACACGATCGGCTACGTCGGTTCGCGCGAGCCGAACGCGTTCAAGTCGCTGTACTTCGAGCTGTGGCAACGCGACCTCGAGCGGGTGTTCGTGCCGACGGATCCACGCCCGCATCTCGCCGCTTGGAAGCTCGTCGAGCGCTCCGACGCGTTCACGCCCGCTCCGCCGAGCGCGAGGGCCGAGGCCGCGTAGTCATGTCTCGCGTCGACACCGAATTGGGCCACGATCCGGCCACGAACGCGGCAAAATGGCCGGATTCGGATCAGGACGCGAAGGTCCCGCTCGAATCGGGCCACGACGTGCTCGACGTGCCACAGGTTGCCAGCTTGCTCTCCGTCGGACGGAACACGATCTACGGGCTCGTCGCGCGAAACGAGATTCCGCATCGCCGATTGGGCAAAGCGATCCGTTTCAGCCGTGCAGCCGTCATGTCATGGTTGTCTTCGTGGTCATCGCGGGACGCGAAGGAAAGGCACTAACGATGCCTGTACGACGTGATTCCATTTATGGCGGCTGGTTCTTCCGAACCACCGTGAAGTCCCCCGACGGTAGGAAGGTGCGAATCTTCGGTACGCCCGGTGTTCCCGGGCCGTACCACGATCTCGCGCAATCCCGCGTCGGGGCCCAGGAGGCCGAGCAGCGCGCCATCCGCGAAGTGTGCGCGCCGAAGCTCGAGCCCTCCATCAAGAAGGAGGTACCGACGTTCGCAGAGTGGTTCAAAGGTTCGTTCTGGCACGAGTGGGTGATCGGACGGAAGAACAAGCCGAGCGAGGTGCGGTCGAAGAACATCATCTACGACCTGCACCTCGAGCCGCGTTTCGGTCGGATGCGCCTCGACGAGATTACGACGCCCGTGGTCGCGCGATTCCGCGCGGACCTCGTGGCGAAGAAGCTCGGCGACAAGCGCATCAACAACATCCTCGCGGTGTTGTCGAAGCCGATGAAGTACGCGGTCGACTGCGAGGTGATCGACAAGTCACCGCGCATCGGCATGTTCAAGTGCGAGCGACCGGAGATCGTCGCGTGGGACTTCGAGCAGTACGCTCGTCTCCTCGCGTCGGCGAAGGTCGAGGGTGAGGATTGGTACGCGGCGATCTGCTTGGCCGGTGAAGCCGGCCTACGCGTCGGCGAGGTGAAAGCCCTGCGCTGGCGCGAGGACGTCGACATGATCGCCAGAACGATCACGGTGAACTTCCAGACCCGGAACAAGCAGACGACGACGCCCAAGGGCCGCACCCGGCGGACGATCCCGATGACGACGAGGCTGCACGACGCGCTCAAGCGGATGAGTGTCATCCGCGACGGCTTGGTCGTGCGAAACCTCGACGGCTCGGCGAAGTCCGACGATCAGGCCGACAAGGCGATCCAACGGATCTGCCGCCGCGCCGGGCTGCCGGCCCGGCTGTTCCATACCCTGCGCCACAGCTTCGGAACCCACGCCGCGTTGTTCGGTGTGAACCCGTGGCGGTTGCAGGCGTGGCTGGGTCACAAGCGGATCGACGAGACGATGCTCTACGTCCACGTGGCGGAGGCGCATCACCGCGAGCTACCGGAAATCGTCCGCGAGAAAGCGCGCGGGATCGACGATCCCGATCAGCGCGTGCTCGCGATGCTCGGAGCACGCGGCGGCGTCGAACTGATTGGAGTTCGTGGCAGTGGTGTGGCAGTGGCTCCCCTCTCGTCGGAGGGAACCGCAGTGATCACCGCCGCTTAAGAAGTGCGAGCGGGGGGACTCGAACCCTACGAAGACCGTGAGTATTCAACTTGAATCACGTGGCCTTGCAGCAGTCTTCGTAGGTTAGCTCGATTCGCTGTCCGCCTCCGTCTGGCCTGATCCGGCCGGATCGGCTGCGGCGTGGCAAATTTTTGCCACGCGTTCAGGGCGCGATCTTCTCGACGAGGATGCGCAGGTCCGCGGGCCGGATCTCCACGTTGAACAGGCGCAGGAAGTCCATGCCCAGGACGCCGTCGATCCCATAGCCGAGGTCTGCGACGACGATCCGTAGATCGGGCACCGTGAACCCGAGCGCCGAGATCTCGGAGCGGACGATGTAGCCGCGCTCCTCGGCTGCGGCCGTGCGAGTGACGCTCCAGGCAATGCGGAGCGCCGACGAGTAGCCGATTGCATCAGCGACGCTCGGCACGATCGTGGTGAGCACCGCGCCTGTGTCCAGGATGAGCTGAACGCGGGCTCGACCGGTCGGGCCGATGACCTCGGCGTCGACGCCGATCAGATCACCGACGAGCTGGAACGAGGTCTCGGCTCTCATCCACGATCTCGAAGCGTGGCGTCCGTAGTGGACGGCCACGCGTGTGCATCACGGTCGCATCGGGCGTCGACAGGCCGAGCTGATCGAGCAGGTCGTGCATCGATCCGCTGCTTCCAACGAGGCGCGCCGAGTGGATCGAGCCGTCGGGCTGGTATGCCATGTCGAGCAGCGCGACCCACTGGTCGTCATAGCGAGCGCAGATCTCGTCCCACGACAGCGTCGTCGCAGACGTTGCAACCTTCTCCGCGGCGCTCACCGGTCTATCCTGGATGGAACCGGGCCGTTGTCAATTTTCTTGCGACGGAGCGGGCGGTGCTCTGCTGGCGTCGTGCATGATGCTGGCGTGGTGCTCACAGGCTCGACGATCAAGGTCTGCCTCGTGAACGAAGGCGACGACGTGGAAACGCCTTGGGCTATCGACCTCGGGCCGGCCGACAGCGGGCCTGACGGAAGCCGACGTGTTCGGCTGATCAACGTGCCGTTCATGCATGCGAAGCCGACCTGGGGAGACGTCGTCATCGTTACGCCCGTCGAGGGTGGGCGCCTCACGTGGAACGGTGGTGGAGTCCCCTATTCGGAGATCCACCACGCAGCGAGCAAGATGGTGGACGTTACGCGGTGATCGTTGACTACGTGCCGCACGCTGGAACGACCGCCAAGGCTGCGTTCAAGGCACTTACCCGGGTCTTCGAACGCGAGGGCGGCGACCTCGCCGACGCGGAGGCGGTATGCGAGGGGGCGGTCGCGCCTCGCGAACAACGCCCGGGACGTGCGTACCTTGCTGTCAAATATGACCTTCTGCCGGCGACAGTCTTGGCGCGACTGCGTGCGGCGAACCCTTCGTGCGATCTGATTCTGATCCACCCGACCGACGATGCGTAGGAATCGTGGCGCGACCGCCCTGCAACGAGGCACGAACGCAGCCTACGGATCGCTACCGAAGTAAGCCCGGAACGCAGTGACCAACGCTTTCGGATCGGTGTCGGTCGAGGCTGGTATCGACAGCTCGATGATCATCGCGTGATCGTGAATCGGTCCCCGCAGCCAACGCGCCGCCCAGGTGAGCTTGCCCGAGCCGGACGTCGCCCGTGGCCAGCCCGACGGTAGCTGCGAGCGATCCACCTCGATGACTCCGGACCGGGTGACGTCTCCCGTCTGGATCAAGATCTGCGCCGTGGCGCGAACGAGCTCGATGGCCTGGTCGAGGTTCGGGCCTGGAATGCCGGAGGCGTAGAGCTCGGGGAGCCCGAGCCGCCAGAGGCCGATGGTGCGCACGTGGTCGAGCTCGCCCTTGGTCGAGGTCACGCCCATGACACGCACGATGGATCGGACGTCCCGCCGACCTGGGTCAGGCACGGCCGAGTCCATGCTGTGTACGTCGTCGAGCTCGGCGCGATAGGCGTCGTAGATCCAGCCCTGTTGCGAGGCAGCAACGTGCTTCGCGATCTCCGTGACGTTCGCGATCAGTTCCCAGCCTCGCGCCGCTGGCGCTCGAGCATCGATGCGAACAACCGCCACGGACCGGTCGACGCGCGCGAAGGCCTCGCGATCGATGCGCGAGGTAACGTATCCGGGCAGGCGATGGCTCCAGTGCTCGTCCTCCGTGCTGACGAGCGCTGCCGTGCCCGTAGCGAAGCGGCCTTTCGCGGCTAACTCGCTCCGAGCCAGCGTGAGCGCGCCCTGAACGTCCCCTTCCGGTGGAACCAGGACATCGAGCGTGATGGTCGCGTTCGACTGCACCAACGAGCCGGGCTCGACGTTCGCATGCTCGGCAGGTACGGCGGGTACCGCGGATCCTGGCGTGACGCGCGCAGGCGCAGCGCAGCCCAGCATCGCGAGCACGAACACCCACGAGAGCTTTCTTCCAACCATCACGCGGTCACCGGGCGGCGACGATCACCGACTGATTCTGCAAACGCCAGCGAACGGTCCGCGGTTCGGCGGCATTCTACCCAGGCGTGGCGGATTCGGATCAGATCGCACAGCTCACGGCAGAGCTCGCATGGCTCCGCCGTCTGACGCGCGCGTTGCTCGATGACACACGCGGTCCCGATCTCGCCCACGATACGTGGCTGGTCGCTTCCACGCATGTGCCGTCCGACGGTAGACCGCTGCGGCCGTGGCTCGCTCGTGTCGCGCTCGACCGAGGCCACCACCACGCACCACCGTCGAACGACCGTCTTGGCGCGAACGAGTCCCGCCGTCGCGGCTTCTGGCAGGGCACAGCCCTGACCGGCCGTGCGCATCGCCGCGTCTAACCGGTTAGACCATCGCGTCGAAGCAATTCTTGCCGAGCCTGATCCCGATGTTCGGGCCCGGCTTGGTCAAGGTCAGGCTCAGGATGTCTGGACCTGATCGAACGCGAGCGCCGGCAGCGACGGCGGCGCGATGTCGATCACGTCGTGGCGAACGACGAGGTGATACGAGCCGTCGCTCGCACGCACGAGCGTCGCTCTGCGTTGCAGCCGAGCGGCGCGCTGCGGCAGGGCGCCGATCGCGATCGTCGGCGGCAACTCGGCACGCGCGACCAGCGGTTGGCCGGGAATCGCGGCAAGCGCGAGCTCGAGGCCCATCGCGCCGGTGTGCAGACGATAGGGATGGCACGTCGCCGAAATGTCCGGGCCGAGCGTGTACACGAGCGTCGAGCCCGCCGCAGGGGCGAGCGGGGCGGCGGACGGCGGCGCGCGACCGATACCGTCCTCGCCGAGGATCGTGCGATCGATCGCCCACACCACGTTGGCGACGGCATCGCTCGCGAAATCGATCGCGTCGACGATTGGCCCCACGAGCGCGTTGACGGTCGGCGCGACGAAGACGAGTGGCCCCGGCAGCGAGGCGTCTCGCGCGAGCTCACAAAAGTGCCACGCCGCGTTCGCGCCGTCGAGGTCGGTCGTCGGCGAGACGAGCTGACGCACGCCGAACGTGTCGGTCACGACGTGCGACAGGACGCGCGCGACCGAGCCGGCGCGTAGCTCGATCGGCACGACGAGCCAGTCATCGGCGAACGTGAGGCCGAGCTCGACCATCAACAACCGCCCGACGTCGCCCGGGCCGGCTGTCACGGCGGGCCAGATGACCGCGCTGTCCTCGAGATCCCAGTAGCGGCGAGCGGGTGCGCCGCGGTAGCGGACGTGCGACGGCAGCGCGGTCGAGACGATCGGCGCGGTAGGCGTCGAGGGCGTCGCGTCCAGAGGCAGCGCGTCGACGTCGGTCCACGCAACCGTGCCGCCATCGTGACGAGCGGCGACGAGCCGCGTCGAACCGGCACGCGCCTCGAACGCGTAGGCGAGCTGACCGGAGCGCCAGGTGCCGTGGCTCGTGCTGCGACGTGCGAGCCAGGTTCGACACGTCGCCGAGACCGAGGCGACGCTCGCAGGGTCGAGCCCGAAGGTTGCCGGGAAGTCACCAGCGGTGAGGATCGGCGCGATCGCGGCAGCAACGGCGTCGCCGTCGGGCACGCGCCCCGCCATCACGGCGGCGTAGCGTCGAGCGGCGGCGTCGAGCGCCGCGGTATCGACCGCGAGCGGATACTTCGACAGAAACAGCGCCGCGGCCGCCGGTGCGAGCATCGCCTGCAACATTCGGCCGTCGCGTGCGCGGCGATCGAGGGTGGCGATCGGATCGGCGAGCGCGATCTCCAGCGGCGTGCGGGCGGGGTCGAACGTGCTCCAGCTCGCACCGGCGGCGCGAAGCCCGTCGACGGCCGCGACGTCGAGCCGCGTGCGCGCGGTGATCGCGGAGCCTGCATCCGCGCCCGACAACTCGCCGAGCTGCCACTGGCGCGCGAGCAGCCAGAGCGGATCGTGAAGCCTCGCTTCGGCGCCGGCGGCGAGATCCGCGTCGCGCGCGCGCGGCTCGAGCCGGACCCAGCTCGTGATCGACGGTGGCATCACCCACCTCCGGTGAAGTCAGTCGATGCCGTATCGTTGGCGAGGTTGATCGCGAAGTAGAGCGCGGGCAGGAAGTGAGCCGCGGTGCCGATCAGATCGCCATCGACGAGCCGCAGCTTGGCGAGCGCGAGCGCTTCGCGCACCGTCGCCTCGATCGCGTCATCGGTCCACGTCGCGACGCTCGAATCGGGCGGCACCGCGAGCAGGATCGCTTGCGGCGGCGCTGCGTGTGGCTGATCGATCTGGAATGCGAGCGCGGTCGTTTGCGTGGCCGCCGGCACGACCTCGCTCCATGCGTCGACGAAGATCCCGGCGATCGGCTGCGCGAGATCGACGCCGAGCGGCGCGTGGATCGCGAAGCTGCGGCGCGCGGTCGGCGGCGAGGCCTCGGCGAACACCGCGCGGCCGATCCACGCCGAGCCGGCGCTATGGGGCAGCTGCGCGACACGCAACGCCGGAACAGGATCGCCGCTCACGACACCCGCGACGAACACCGCGCGATCGAACGCCGCCGTCTCGCCGCGCGCGGCGCCGATCTGCGCGAGCCACGTTGCTAGCTCGCTCGGGTCCGGGACGAGCGACGCCTGGTCCGCGAAGCTCTGTGCAATCGCGGCCGTCGCGAGCTGGAACCGTGGAACCGCGAGCAGATCGTCGCCGTACAAGATGCGAAGCCGCGCGAGCGCCCGCGTAGCGCGATCGGCGAGCGTCGTCGACGTCGGGGCCAGCGCGGCAAGCCGGGCTTGACGTGCAGCGAGTGCCGCGGTCGCCCGGGTGACTTGAGCCGGCCATTGCGTGGCGTCGATGGCGGGAATCGCGCCGACCACGCCGAGCGCGACCGCGGCGCGCAACCCGGTGGCCGGAGCGCTCGCGAGCAGGCCGAGCGCATCAGCGAGGACGGTCTCGCTGCCGCGCGCCTCGAGCTCGGCGATCGGCGCGGCATCGGGAGCTGCGGGCTCGCCGAAGTCCGTCGGACCTGCGGCCCGTGCGGTCGCGAGCGCGGCGGCGAGCGCGGCGCCCACGAGCATCGCGTCGTCGAACGAGCGCGCGCCGGAGATCCGCGCCGCGTCAATGGCAGTGCCGTGGACGCGATCGAGGATCCACGCGCCGAGCTCGTCGGTCGATGCGAGCCGTACCAGATCGAGCGCGCCGAGCCCGAGCGTGTCGAAGCCGACCACCTGCGACGTCGAACCCGCCGTCACGGTCACGCGGTAGTGCGCGGCGGCGCCGAGCACGCTCGCACACCACGCCTCGAGCGCGGGCTCGGCGGTCGCGCGCGGCGTTGCGGTCCATCCCGTCGCCTTCGAGCTCGCCGGCACGAGCGCGAAGATCGTGTGCGTCAGGCCGATGCCTCGGGCCGGCACGTCGATCACGCCGAGCTCGGCCGGCGGCTGCGCGCCGAGCGCGATCGTATCGAGCGTGGCCGCGTTGCGCTCGGGATTGCCGCGCGCGAGCTGATGCACGCTCTCGGCGACGAGCAGATCGCCGAGCGCGTCGAGCGCGTCGTCGTTGGCGGCGACGATCGCCACGATCGCGGTGGCCTCGGCCGAGCCAGTCGCCGGCAACCCCTGCTGGCCCCACGGGAGCCCGGCGCGCGCGCGCGTGGCGAGCACGTAGCCGTCGACCGGCGTGCGATCGGCCGTCGCGATCGCGGCCCCCGCCACGAGCTCGCGCAGCGGCAACAGGTACGACCACAGCGCCGGCGTGGTGGAGGCCAGCAGCGCGCGCTCGACGCGCCGGCCGAGCACGGCGCCGAGCGAATCGCCGGCGCGCACGGCGTCGAGGATCTCGGTGGCCGACCGCACCCGGCTCGATCGCAGATCGATCGCGAACGACGTCGCGGCATCGCCGCGATGGGCCACGTAGCCGCTGCGCAGGATCGCGGCGGTGGTCGCGTGATCGAGCGAGGGCGCGTGGATGAAGCCGCCCGGTAGTGACGCGGCGACCAGCGGTGCCGGCTCGCCGGCCGGCAGCGTCGGAACCGGCGTCGCGGGCGCGCGCGTCACTCCGCTGACGAAGCCGTACGAGCCGATGTAGATACCCGACGGCGTCACGGCGCGCAGCGCATCGAGGCGCTCGGTGGCCAGCGCGGTGACCCAGGCGTCGAGCCGGTGCGAGCACAGATCGAGCGCCTGCCGTGCGAGCTCGTCGAGTCGGGTCGACGTCGAGCTCGCGAGCGCGGCGAGCGCGGGCCACACCGCGACGAACGCTGGATCGCCCGTCCCCGAGGCCCGCGCGGTATCGAGCGTCGCGCGCTTGGTCGCGTCTAGCCACGTCCACGGCGCCGCGCCGGTCGCAAATCCGATCAGCTCCGGATCGAGCGGCATCGGCGCCGTCGCACGGCGCGCGGCGGCCAGATATGCCGCCATCGCGCCGTGACGGAGCAGGCGATACAACAACGGCGTCGCCGGCGCGAGCTCGGGCGCCGCCCGGATCTGCTCGAGCGTCGCGGCGCCAAGCGTCGCGATGTAGTTCGGTGACAGCCGATGATCGTCGATCGTCGCCTGCGCGATCGGTCCTTTGATACTGAAGTGCGAGTCGGCGTAGGTCGCGCGGGCGAGCCGATTGTCGACACCCGCGAGGCGTGCCCCAGTCCAGCCGGCACGTGCACGCGCGGCGTGTGCGGTCCACCACGCGGCGGTCAGCGGATGCTGGATGAAGTCGTAGAGGTACGTCGCATAGGCCGCGCCGATCACCGAACGTCCGACGTACTCGCTCGACACCGGCTCCATCGCGAGCACGCGCGCGACATCTTGATCGCTCGCTCCGGCAGCGAGCTTCGGAGCCGAACCTGCGGCCGCATCCCACGACGTTCGCAGCGCGCGCAAGATGCCGACGATCGCCGCGTCGCTTGCGGCCTTCTTGTCAGCTCTCCAGCTCGCGAGCGGCGCGATCGGCAGGATCCCGTACGGGGTGCGACCGACGCGAAGCGTGGGCAACGGTCCTGCGCTCCGCACGCGCGCGACGAACAACTGGCGCACGCGCTCGATCGCCGCGGCGGGCACGGCTGCGCCACCGAGCATCTGTTCGAAGAAGTAACCGAGCGTTGCCGGCCACAACGCGGCGTGCATGGCCTGGGCCTCTGCGTCGGCGACGCTCCATGCCGGCATCGCGCCCGGATCGACGTGTGCGAGCTGCGCGCCGGGGACGCCGATCGCCGCCGCGATCGCGGCACCTGCGGAGCCTGCCGGCGCGAGCGAGGCGCCGACTTCGGTGGCGAACGTCGCTTCGGCCGTCGCTCGCTCGGACGACCACGGCGGCACTTCGCCATCGGTAAAGCTCGTCGGCGTGCCCGGCGCGAGCACGCCGAGCCCATCGGTGTAGTGGTGTGCGTCGAGCAGCGCCGCGAGCGCCGCGGTCTCGGCCGCTGGCTCGCGGTCGCGAACGCCGAACACGACGATGTCGAAGGGGCCGTCTTGTGCGCTGATCGGAATCCTGGCGGCCATGCCGGCGGTGACCGCGGCGTCGAAGTCGGCGAGCCACGCGGTCGCCGGCGCGAGCGTGACCGCGTCGGGCGCGAGCGTGCCCGCGTCGTCGGGTGCGAGCCCAACCGCAAGATCGGGCGTGACCTTCGTGATCGCGGTGCGGATCGGCGCTGCGCCGTCCGGCGTCTGGACCACGATCGTCCAGCGGTCCGGCAGAAGGCGCGCGAGTGCCGCGCGAGACCACGAATCGGGGCGCGACGCGGGCGTTGCAGCATCGGCGAGCTGCGCGAGATACGCGGCGCGCGGTGCCGTCACAGCTCCGACGAGCGCACGCCACGCCGCGAGATCCTTCGCGCTCCCACGCCACGTGGTCCACGCCGCACGCTCGGCATCGGTGAGCTCGGGCTCGTGCGCATCGACGTGAATCTGATCGGGATAGATGCGCACCCACAGCTCGGCGGCCATGAACCGCGTCTCGACGCGGACCGGCAATAGCGCGATCGGCAACGTGGTCGACAGCGTCATGACACCAACGTCGATGCGTGAATCGCCACGCGCACCGTCGGCCTCAGCCCGATCGCCGCGAGCTGCGCCGCATCGGCCCCCCAGCGCAAGCTGCCGAGCTGGCGCTGCGCGAACGGTCCATCGACCCGCAGATAGTTGCCGGCGAGATCCGCCGCGGCGACGTCGGCCCACGCGATGTCGCTCCAGCTGGCGGGCGTCGCCGTCGCTGTTGCGGCGAGTCCGAACCGCGGCTCGTGCGGGTGTTCCGCGATCACGAAGTAGTAGCCGGCAGCGCCGGGCGGCGTGCTCGTGCCACGCGCGGCAGCGACGGTGAGATCGAACCCGAACAACGCGACGTCGCTGCCGAGTGTGGTCGCCACGACGGGCGCGACCGGGGCCGCGCTGCCGACGATGCGTTGCGAGCCGTGCCAGGCGGCGGCGACCGCGTAGACGAGCGCGTTCGGATAGCGCTGCAACACATCCCCGCGCACGGCGAGCACGAGCATGGCCGGCGTCGCGGGCGGCCCGGCGGCGGGCCAGGTCTCGATCGGCGGGATGTCGGGCACGCGCCGCGGCGAGCCGTCCGCGGCGGCTTCGACCCGGCCCCAGAACGTCTGCAGCCACGTGTGACCGAGCGCGCCCGGGAACTGGCGCCACAACAGCTCGCGTGCGAGCTGCTCGTTGGCGCCGACGAGGAACGCGCGCACGAAGTCCGGATCGGTCGCGGCCAAGGCGACTCGATTCGAGGCGAGCGACGTGAAGCCCGGCATCACGAGCTCGGGCGAGCTCGCGATGAGCGTCTCGATCAGCGGCTGTTGCAAGACCGGCGTCGCGACGACCGGCGTGAACCCGGTGATCCCCGTGATCCGCGTGCCCAGGATCGGCAAGATTCCGTACGCGGCGGTCCACTGCGTCGCGATCGCGGCGCGAATCGATCCGAGTGGACGCGCGGCGGAGAGATCGCCGAGCGGCGGACGGGTGTCGGGCGTCTGCTCGAGGTGCGTCGTGATGTATTGCTGATGTGCACGCGCGGCGAGCGCGAACTCGTTGATCTGCACGACCGGGCCGCCCTTCGATGGCAGCCTCGGGATCGTCCCTTTCTCGCCGATCGGGATCTGCGCGATGCCGATCGGCAGTGGCTGGATGGCCCGTGAGGACTCGGTGCCGACCACAGGCTGGCTCGCTAAATTTCGCCGCGCGCCTGCGACCGCGGCGGCCCTGGTCGTCAGGCGCGTCCAGTGCGTCGATGCGCTCGCGATCAGCGTCGGCGTCGCGAGTGCAAGGCGGACCGTGGACTTCGTGGCGATCGACACCGCATCGAACCCGGCCGCGCTCGTCGCCAGAACTTTGGGCGGATCGCCGGTGATCTGCTTCGTATCGATCTGCGCGAGCAGGTCGCCCGTCGTGGTCGCTGCACTCTGCCGCCTGATCGGACCGGCCGCGCGACCGAGCCGGCGCAGGCTCGCCGACAGCGCGGTCTGCGGCATCGCGCTCGCCGTGATCGTGGCCGCGAGCGTCGCGCTCGGCGTTGCGAGCGTCGGATCGAGCTTCATCCGCGCCGCGAGCGGCCGTGCGATCGCGAGCAGCTCGCCGTCGGACGCGAGCGACCCGAGGTGCTTGTCGCCGAGCCGTCGAGCGAGCTCGCCGGCGAGCTCGCCGAGGTGAAGCGTGTGATTGATGTGATCGGTGTCACCGGTGGTGCGCCACGCCGCCTCGACGAACGTGTCGACATCGCCTCGGATCACGTCGGCGCCAGCGCTCGCCGCGATTCGCTGCGCGATGTCCTCGTTGAGCGCGAGCTGCCACGCGGGAGCCGTCGCGAGCACGTCGATGCGCGTCGCCGCCGCGCCATAGCTCGGCGGCGCGAGCTTGAGCGGCTGGCCGACTACGGCCGGGGCGGCAAGCTCGCTCGCGATCGCGGCGCCGATCGCAGCCGCGGCAGCCGGCGGTGCCGGCGGCGTCCAGGCCGGCGAGCGCAGCACGCTGCTCGCGTCGAG